>CERV01058412.1_pt1 | contig 12250 bp, 12 predicted proteins | sample 530871 | NCBI WGS metagenome assembly CERV01 (sample SAMEA2621045, study PRJEB7988) | marine metagenome | biome: marine biome (ENVO:00000447); feature: deep chlorophyll maximum layer (ENVO:xxxxxxxx); material: "saline water (ENVO:00002010), including plankton (ENVO:xxxxxxxx)" | depth 50 m
TTTTGGGGAATTTTGGAGAAGGCTTCGTCATTTGGAGCGAATAATGTAAAGGGTCCATCCGATTTTAATGCATCTACCAATTTAGCTGCACCAGCTGCTTTAAGTAGTGTGTTGAATTGCCCAGCTTTTTGTGCGGTTTCTACTATATCGGCACTATTAATTGTGTTAATTAAAAAAAGTGAGGCCAAGAATAATATTTTTTTCATACGAAACTAAAGTCTCAAATATAAATTAACAGGCAAATACAATTTATTGTTCCTAACTATAATTATTTGACTAAAAAGATTAAAAACGGGAATTATTTTTCATGAAATATTTTTTTTCATTATTTGCAGTCTCTACTCTTATCTTCTCTGAAACTTCGATTGTTGCTGAAACAAAGATAAATCAAAAAGTAATTATTGAATCAAACGATTTGATGAAATTTGATAAAACATCAATCAAACTTAGCAAGGGAGTAACTTATGACATTGTTTTAAAGAATGTAGGTAAACTTCCTAAAGCAGCGATGGGGCACAACCTAATCATACTTGATCAAGGCAATGATGCTATAGCTTTTGGAGCAAAATTGATTACTGACTACGGGGCTACTGCCACTAATGATTGGAAGCCCGTAAAAGCCGGTAAGAAAGTTTTGGCTCAGACAAAAATGTTAGGTCCAAATGAATCTGACACAATTAAGGTAAAATTTGATAAAAAGGGCACCTACCACTTCGTTTGTTCATTTCCTGGTCACTTTGCTCAAATGCGAGGGGTAATTGTTGTTGAATAATAAAAAATTAATTTTTCAAATCTCAAAAACTCACATTTGTGAGTTTTTTTTTATTTAAAACCTATAAAAAACATTAATAAAAAGTCATAAAAATTACTTTTTTCAAAAAATACCTAAAAAAAACCTTGATCTAATTACATAAACCTATAAATTATCTCTCTTACAGGGTTAAATATGAAAAATATCTATAACAAGAGAGTCGGAAACACTGAGAAAACTCCAAGCGATTTGGATAACTTTACGAGATACCACAAGGATTTAAGTAGCTTTGATCCAATATCAAAAGAAGAGGAAATCGAATTATCAAATCGTATTCAAAATGGTGACGAGGATGCTTTCAATGATTTGGTTCAAGCAAATTTAAGATTAGTAATACTTATTGCTGGAGAATATGAAGGTCTAGGATTGAGCTCATTAGACTTAATTAGTGAAGGTAATTTAGGTTTAGTCAAAGCTGCTAGAAGATTTGACGTTTCTAAGGATGTTAAATTTTCTTTTTATGCAGGATTATGGATACGCCAACACATCAAAAGAGCCCTGAGTAACAAGAGCCGCACCATTAGAATTCCAGTGAGTATGATTGATAAAATAAACACATTGGAAAAACAAAAAAATAAGGACTTATCAAACACTGATAGCCAAAAGAATGAAACAAAGGTTTCTAACCGTTTAGGTCGCTTAATCAATTTGGCTAAAACTTCTTACATTTCGATTGATACACAGATCAATGATTCGGAGAAAAGTACTTTATCAGACGTTATTCCTGATACAAATCTTGAAGATCCGAATGAATCTATTACTCGTATTGATGATTATGACTTAATAAAAAATAATTTAAATGATCTTAATGATAGGGAAAAGCAGGTAATAACAAACAGATTTGGGCTTAATGATGAAAAACCTCTAAAGTTAATTGAAATAGCCAATAAAATGGGGCTAACAAAAGAAAGGGTTAGGCAGATTGAGGAGTATGCCCTTATCAAACTTAGAAGGTTATTCTATGAAAAACAGGGTGACAACAGATTTGCATGCCCTACTTGACAGAAACACTTGTTGAGTGGACTTTTGAAACGTGCAACTGCTCGATTGTCCAGATATATCAAAAATAAATTCCGGGGTTTCACCTGTAATGTTCGTAAACGGTGCTGTTCTATTCCCAAAATGCACCTTCCCGCTCAGAATTTTTGAGCCAAGATATCTAAAAATGTTAGAGAGCGCTTTGAAGACTACTAGATCTTTTATTCTCTCATTTGAAGATGAAGATTCTGAGGTTAACAGTTATTCTTATGGTACGATGGGTCTCATCACATCAGCAGTTAAACAAAATGATGGTACCACTTTAGTAATGCTAGAAGGTCTTTTTAAGGTAAAATTAATTAAATCTGATTCGAATCATCAAAATTGGGCTTACGAAAAATTGAGCATCAGCGATTCAAATTTAGACTTTGATTTAGTCGACAAGTTGAAGCTTTCATATAACAGGCTTTGTGATGCAATTGGGGATTGTGATTTTCCTAAAGACTTATCTTTATCAAAAAACGTGAGTCACAGTTGCGATGTAATCGTAGATTTTCTTGTATCAAACATAGCTTTTAAAAAAGAATATTACCTTATCAACAACATTAATAAAAAACTAACAATTGCTATAAAAGTCATAGAATCTATTTTTTTAAAAAACTAATTATTAATTATTCAAATGGACGGATTATACAAAATAGGAGCAGTTTCTAAAATAACAGGTATTAATATACCGACTCTTAGAGTTTGGGAGAACAAGTTTAAGATAGTCGAGCCCAGTCGAATTAATGGTACTCAAAGAGGTTATACTAAAAACGATTTAGACAAACTGTGCATTGTTAAGGCTTTAATTGAAACTGGTGATTCTATATCGACATTATCTGGCTTAGATATTAGTGCACTCGAATCACGACTTGAGGAAAACTTAAACCAAAAGAATAATTATGTTCCTAGTGAAACTAAGAATAACATTACTGCAATAGTCGTAGGAACAATGGTTCCTAATTTAGATAATCCAATTCAAGATCTACCAAGCATCAGAATTGTAAAAAGATTTGAACTTTCAGATTTTTCGGAAGATGAGGGTATCATCGAGGATAATGCTGATATACTAATTTTTGAAACACCAACACTACATGTAAAAACTGTAACCTGGGTCAAAAATATAATGACTCAATCCAGTTTCAGTAAATCAATTATTTTGTATAGATTTGGAAGTGCAGACGGAGTTAAAGCAGTTAACAGAGAAGAAAATATAAATATTTTAAGGCAGCCGGCGAATTCCAATGATATTCAGATGATGTGTGCATTCGCTATTAATGGTCAGATCAAACAAAAAGAAGTCGTTAGTAAAAAGTCCAATAAGAAAAAGGTAGTCGTTGATATTCCTGATTTTGAACCATTTAGTGATAAAGAACTCTGGGAAATCTCAGTTATGGCAAATCCAATTCATTGTGAGTGTCCAAAGCACCTATCTAGTATTATTACTAGTTTAAGAGGGTTCGAAAAATATTCAGCTGATTGTGAGGAATTAAGCGCTAAAGATAGAATTCTTCATGAAGAATTGGAAAAGCATTCAGTCGAAGCTAGAATCATAATGGAAAAGGCCCTAAGAAAAGTTATTAATGAAAATTCAATAAATTATTCGGTGGCTAATGCTTCCTAAATTTGATTCAATATTTTCTTTAAAATCATTTTATAAAATTTGACCCAATATTAAAACAAGGGATCTTTATATTACTCCAAGAGGAGATATTACACATGAAAAAATTATTATTGGGAGCGTTATTGCTAAGCTTAACATTTAACGTTCAAGCAGCAGATGCAAAAAAAGACATAGTTGATACAGCAGTCGGTGCAGGAAGTTTTAAGACTCTTGTTGCTGCAGTCAAAGCCGCAGATCTCGTTAAGACACTAAAGAGCGATGGTCCTTTCACAGTATTTGCGCCAACAGATGAAGCATTTGCTAAATTGCCAAAGGGAACTTTAGAGTCACTACTAAAGCCAGAAAATAAGAAGAAACTACAAGATATTTTAACATACCATGTTGTTGCTGCTAAAGTACCTGCAGCGAAAGTTGCAACAGGCAAAGTGAAAATGGTCAATGGTAAAAACATAAGAGTCAAAGTTGCTTCAGGAAAAGTAACAGTTAATAAGGCAAATGTCATAAAGACAGATATTATGACAAGCAATGGTATCATCCATGTGATTGATAAAGTTATTATCCCAAAGGGTTAATCTTATAACTTAAAGAATCTTACAAGGGGGAGGATTACCTCCCCCATTTTTTATGTCTAAATCATTAATAGTTGGAAGTAGTGAAGGATTGGGTTCACATTTAAAGAAAAAAATTGAATCCACTAATCAAGATGTTATTCATATTTTTCGGGAGAATAAAAGCGATAATATCATAGAAATTGCGAAGAATTACAAAAGCGAGAATATAAGTAAAATTTTCTGCTGCTTAGGTAATATTAATCTAAAATCAATTTTATCAACATCTGGAGAAGATATGGTTAATGATTTTAATTCAAACTTAGTAATACCCCATGAAATTATCAAAATATTTTACAGAAGTTTAATTGAAACTGAAGGTTCTATAATTTTGTTTAGTAGTATTGCGGCAACTAAGGGGCTTTCTTTTCATTCTTCAATATCAGCCAGTAAATCTGCTGTTGAAGGATACATAAGATCACTTAGTGCCGAGCTAGCCCCTAAGGTTAATGCCAATGTTATAAGGTTAGCGTTAATGGAGTCTCCGATGTCGAAATTTATTTTCCAAAATGAGAGGTCGAAGAAAATTTCACTTGATATGCAACCAATGGGAAAATTTATTGAACCATCAGATGTTGCTGATATGGCATTAGCATTATCAACAAATAAGAGTGTTAATGGTCAAATAATAACGATTGATGGAGGTATGACAACAATCACAAAAAAAACAAAAATCTAAAGTCTTTATTACAATTATTTTTTAAGAAATTTATTACAATTTACGGCTGATCTAAAATCTAGTTAATTTTCTATGAAAGCAAATTCTTTTAACTACTCCTCCACAATCAAAGTATCTCCAAAAGATCTTTATAATTGGCATGAAGACAAAGAGGCGTTAACTAAATTGATGCCAAGAAATTTAATTGATATTATTAAATATTCATCAATAGCTGAAGGGAACGAACTTCATTTTAAAATAAAAGTTTTTTTTGGTTTTCTTAAGATAAATTGGGTAGCAAAAATTGAAAATGTTATTAAGGGAAAAGAATTTAGTGATTTGCAGATCAAAGGTCCATTTAAGTACTGGTATCATCGGCATATTTTTTTAGAGGCTAAAAATTCAAACGAGTGTATTATGAAAGACAAAATTGATTTTCTTTTGCCTGGTGGTTTTATAATTAATTTTTTATTTAAACCAATAGTAATAAGAAATATTAAAAGTATGTTTAAAATTAGGCACAGTAAGTTAAGAGATGCTTTAGAACGTGACTAATAAAATGTGTTCTTCCAATGCTCCAAGCATAGTTTGGTTTAGAAAAGACTTAAGACTAGATGACAATCCTGCTTTTACAGATGCTGTAACAAAGGGACCTGTAATTCCATTATTCTTATGGTCGCCTAATGAAGAAGACTTTTCTACTGGAGGTGCATCAAGGGTATGGCTTTATCATTCACTACTATCATTAAAAAAGCAACTTGCAGTACTTGGTTTGAATTTAATTATCAGGAAGGGGAACTCAGTTGATAACTTGTTTGATATAGTAGATTCTACAAACGCAAAGGCAGTTTATACTAACAAAAGATATGAGCCATCATCACTTAAAAAGGATAAAGAAATTGCTAATAAGTTAAAAGAAATTGGATTAGATTATAAAACGTTTAACGGTAATTTAATTATAGATCCCAAAGTAGTTTTAAATAAAAGTAATCTTCCATTTAAAGTGTTTAGTCATTTTTGGAAAAAATGTTTATCAGTAGCTAATCCGACTGAACCTTTGCCAGTTCCAAATAAAATCATTTCATTTAAAAATAAGATTAAAAGTATAGAGATTAGTGACTTAAATCTTGGACAAGATAAACATTGGGCTTTAAAAATAAGTAAGAATTGGGATTTTAATTATGGTTTTTCCAGAAAAAAATTAATTTCATTTATTGAAAACAATTTTAACGAATATTGTGATAACCGAAATTTTCCAGGTAAAGATGGAACTTCAAAACTTTCTCCCTATTTACATTATGGTCAAATTAGTCCAAATCAAATTTTTTATGAATTAAGTAAATCAAAAAATGAAAATTGGAAGGAGTCCCAATATTTAGCAGAGATAGGTTGGCGTGAGTTTGGTTATTATTTGATGTTTCACTTTCCCAAAACAATCAATGAACCTTTAAGAAATGAATTCAAAAAGTTTCCGTGGATAGAAAACGATTTTTTATTTGATTCATGGAAAAATGGAACAACAGGTTATCCTTTGGTTGATGCAGGGATGAGAGAATTATGGGAGACAGGCTGGATGCATAATCGAGTTAGAATGGTTGTAGCCTCATTTTTAGTAAAACACTTATTAATTGATTGGAAAAAAGGAGCAGATTGGTTTTGGGACACACTTGTTGATGCCGATTTAGCTTCAAATACTCTTGGATGGCAGTGGTCCGCTGGTTGTGGGGCAGATGCTGCTCCCTACTTCAGAATATTTAATCCGACTACACAAGCGGAAAAGTTTGATGGTAATGGTGACTATATCCGTCGATGGGTTCCTGAGCTTAAAAATATGGAAGCTCCAAAAATATTTGAACCTCATAAGTACAAGGGAGACCTATTTCTCAAAAATTCATATTCAGACCCTATTGTTGATCATGCAGAATCTAGAAAAAAAGCTCTTCTAGCCTACGATATAATAAAAAAATAGTTAGATTTTTGAATACTGTAAAACTAAGACTCAGGTTAGGGCAGGCAAACATTGGTTTTTGGCTTTTATTAAGCATCTCTATAATATTATTTAAAAAAGAAATAGAGATACACTTTATTGATATTAGTTCTGTTTCAATTATTAGTGTATTTATATTTTTAAGTATATTTTTACAATTGCCTTTTGATATTTACGGAGCAAAAAAACTTTATTCTCATGGCCAGAAAAATAGTAAATGGTTAGTTCAATGGTTTAGAGGAATCATTGCTTTATCGGCTTGTTGGGCGCTGTTGTCTTTTTTGATATTTCTAATTCAGCCAAGATTAGGTTTTTGCATGCCAGTATTGATAACTATGATTTTAATTTTTCAGATGCATGAAAAATTTATTATTTTTATAAATAGTGATAAATATAATCATTTTGATGTTCGAAATTTTAAAGGCCAATCATTATTACTTAATTGTTCTGAAAATACTTTTACTGGGGGAGTAGTCTATGGATTTTTTAAAAGCACCCAAATAATACCTGAATCCTGGAGTTCTTCTCCATATTTGAAAATTGAGTGCTTTCGGCGTTCATTAATAATTAAAAATAAATTTGTAATTCGCTCATTTGTTTTTCTAACTTTTTGGAACCTTTTAGGGGTTTTATTAGGTGAGATGCAAGGTTTGTATTATTCTGAAAATATTGGAATTAGTATTATTTATTTAAGTTGCTGGATGACAATATGGAGTTTTTTGGCATTAATTCTCATGCCGAGATTAAGTCATTCTACTGTTTATGCTATTGATTATTTAGCCAATAAATATGATTCAGTTAGACTGAAAAAATGGATCAATAATTTTGCAGAACTAATTGATGAAAATGGAGATAAAAGTAAACTAGTACAATCCGTTTTTTATCCCATACCTACAGTTGAAAATCGTATTAACTCATTAAATACCAGTCCTTCTTATTGTTTTGGTAATATATCAAGACAAAATCTTTTCCTAAGTTGGGGAGTTTTCAATCTATCCTGTAGAAGTGTGCACTGTAATATAGGTAGGCCAGTGCTTTGGGCTTTTCCTCCTAGTGCATAGCGATTTTTATCCTTTTCTATTATTGTTTCCTTGATAGTAGACAGTTTAGCGATTCATTCTCCTTCCGCACAAGGTGATAGCCCGCGTCACATTAGACCTAGCAGTCCGAAGAGAGTTTGATTATCTCATTCCCAATGAGATAGAGCAAAATGTGTGTGATGGAACTCGAGTGAAAGTGCCGTTTGGATCTCGAGAAATTTTGGGAGTGGTAACAGCAGTGTTAAGTGAGTCTCCGCATTCAAACCTTCGAGAAATTATAAAAATAGTTGGTGGGCAGGCTCTTGTTACTCCTCCTATTCTTAAGTTAGTTCGTTGGATCGCAGAATATTATTGCTGTGCTCCTGAGATTGCTATGAAGGCCGTTTTGCCTGACGCCGTTCGTAAAGAAGAGGAAGGCTGGAGGGAGCGGCTATATGTAAGGGCACTTCCGCAGCATGGTGAATTGCCAAAATTAACAAAGCGCCAGGAGGATTTATGGGCAATTATTGAGGAGTGGAGAGAGTTGCCATTACAAGAGTTTTTGCGTTTAGCTGGAACTACTTCTGGAACAATTCGTAAACTAGAGGATAAAGGCTTGGTAAGTATCGCGCCTCAAATTTCTGAGCGTGATCCTTATGCAAAAGAGCATATTCTGCCAACTAATCCGTTGAAATTGAATGATCAACAGTTAGTTGCTCTTAATAATATTGTAAAGTCTATTGATTGTTTAAATAGCCCAGAAAATAGGACGGATAAAAATAAGGGTAATCACGTTTTTTTGCTTCATGGGGTAACTGGTAGTGGCAAAACTGAAGTTTATCTTCAAGCAATTGCTCATGCACTTGAGCAGGGAAAAGGGGCTATAGTCTTAGTGCCTGAAATTTCTTTAACTCCACAAACTGTGGAACGTTTTAAGGCTAGGTTTAGTCATGGGCCATTACAGACTTTAGTTGCAGTTCTTCATAGCCACTTATCATCAGGAGAACGACATGATGAATGGCATAAGATTAGGCAGGGTAGGGCGAGAATTGTGATCGGTGCTAGATCAGCAGTATTTGCGCCTGTTGATCCTCTTGGGCTTGTAATCGTTGATGAGGAACATGAGCATTCTTACAAACAAGAAGAGGCTCCGCGTTATAATGCTCGAGATTTGGCTGTTGTTCGCGGACAACAAGAAGGTGCCGTAGTTGTTCTTGGCTCGGCCACTCCTTGTATGGAAAGTTACTATAATGTTCAGCGTAAAAAGTATTTTCTGCTTTCTTTGACTGAGCGTGCCGACGAAAAAAATATGCCTATTGTTCGTATTGTAGATATGCGCAATGCGTCTAGTAAGGGTAAAGGTATAAGTATATTTTCACCTCAACTTCATGAGGCAATTTTACAGAGACTTGAAAAAAAAGAGCAGGTTATGCTTTTTCTCAATCGTCGTGGATGGTCTAGCTCATTGCAATGTCCCGAATGCGGTTTTGTTGCTGAATGTCCTAACTGCAGCGTGTCGTTGACATATCATCGTTCGGCTCAAAAGTTGATGTGTCATATTTGTGGTCATATTGATTCGGCCCCAAGTAAGTGTCCTGAACAGAATTGTGGGAACGCATCAATTCGATACTCTGGCCTTGGCACGGAAAAAGTTGAGGCAGCTTTGGATAAGAATTTCCCTTCGGCACGGGTTAAACGTATGGATTCTGATACGCTTAAGAGAAAGGAGGATTATCGGAGAATATTAGGAGATTTTAGGAGTGGCAAAATCGATATTTTAGTTGGGACTCAAATGATTGCGAAGGGTCTGCATTTTCCCAACGTGACTTTAGTGGGTATAATTCATGCTGATTTAAGTTTACACATACCAGATTTTCGAGCTGGTGAACGAACATTTCAATTGCTTACCCAAGTTGCTGGACGTGCTGGACGTGGTGATGTTGAAGGCGAGGTTTATGTGCAGTCTTTTACTCCATTTCATCCTGCAATCCAATATGCTCGCCGCCATGACTACATTGGTTTCTATGATCAAGAAATTGAGTTTAGGCAAGAGTTGCATTACCCACCTGTTGGGCGTGTAGCTTTATTGACTCTACGAGGGAGAAGTGAGGATAGAGTACGTTTTTTTGCAGACCATTTACGGAAGGAAATGGATCTATTGGCTATTCAATTGGGAGATATTGTGGTTGCAGGGCCTGCGCCTGCACCATTACTCCGGGCAGAAAACTTTTATCGTTATCAAATTATGATACGAACGCCACGGATGCCGCAGTTAAGTCGTCAACTTTCTACAAAATTTGATTCTCTTAAAATTCCAGAGGACTTGCGACTTATCATTGATATAGATCCTGTGTCACTTAGTTAATGAAATAGAGAGAGTAATGAAAAGAAAAACTAAAAATGTACTTTCTCAAATTGGCCTACGCACTTCCGACTCGCCAATTTCTTGGTTAATGAAAACCAAAATCGAACGCCCCAATTTGGTGTCGCTTGCAGCGGGTTTCACTGACAATGAATCACTGCCTCTTTCGATCAGTCGTCGCTTACTAAATGAACTATTAGAAGACGAAGTGATTGGGCGTGCAGCTTTGCAATATGGAACGACTGCTGGGGATGACGCCTTACGCGAACTTACAGCTAAGCGCATAGAGTATTTGGACAAAAGTTCAAGTGATAAGGATATGGCTAATATAGCAAAGCGAATGGTGATCACTCATGGTTCCCAGCAATTCTTGTATATTTTAACCGAAGCACTATGTGATCCTGGTGATATTGTATTAGTCGAAGATCCTACTTATTTTGTTTATCTTGGTATAATGCAAAGCAGAGGGTTGAATGGTCGGGGGATAGCTATGAATCATGATGGAATCGACCTTAATCATCTTGAGAGAGTGCTTGAATCGCTTCGACGGTCTGGTGAATTGAAGCGAACCAAGATGCTATATCTTGTTTCTTATTTTCAAAATCCAACTGGTAGATCAACCAGCCTTTTAATAAAGAAAGGAGCACTCGATTTGCTAAAAAAATATGAGAAAGCAGCGGGGCATCCTATTTATCTTTTGGAGGATGCTGCTTATCGCGAACTTGGGTTTGCAGGGCAATCAGATTCTTCAGTGTTATCTATTTGTGACGCTTCGGAGCGAGTCATATATTCTGGTACTTACAGTAAACCATTTGCTACTGGGGTGCGTGTAGGGTTTGGGGTCTTACCAGAAGATTTGTTGGCTCCGTTTTTACGAATTAAATCTAATCATGATTTTGGAACGAGCCACTTAATTCAAAAGCTTGTATTCCGTGCATTAGATTCAGGTGAATACTTTAAGAATTTGGAGAAAGCTCAACGTCGGTATCAATTTAAAGCCAATGTGATGTACGACGCGATTTGTAATTATTTTCCTGAGGTAGTCAAATGGCAAAAACCAGATGGGGGTTTGAATTTTTGGACTGAATTACCTCGGTCGATGAATACTGGATTAAAATCTAAATTTTTTCAGGAAGCGCTGAATCAAAATGTGCTCTATGTACCGGGTAATCTTTGTTATGTAGATGATTCCACAAGGCGCACACCAAGCAATGAAATGCGACTTAGTTTTGGCGCAGCTTCAGAAAAAGAAATTAGAAAGGGAATTCAAAGTTTAGGGAATGTTATTAAGCGTAAATAACTAATATCAAATATTATATTTATCTTAATGGTGGAGGGGCGCTTAACTTACGATACAACCATGCTTCTAAAGGTCTCAAAGGAGAGAGCCAGCGATAAAATGGAGAGTAATATAGCCTTAGTCGAATAACTGAGAGAAGCATGACAAAGGAAGTTCGGCCCAATTCAACCTTGGAACCAATCTGATCGGTCCATTCTGTAGGGACTTCGAGGATTTTATATCCTGATCTTTTAAGTGCATAGAGAAGGTTTATGTCAAAGGCCATGTCAGCAACTGTAAGTTGACTATGGATCGCTTCGACAGCTTCACGCCGCATTATCTTTGCTCCACATTGAGTATCACGGATACCCATCCAGAAAAAAATCTGAATAATTGTGTGAAATGTTCGACTAGCAAAACGCCGTCGTAGTGTTTGTTCTTGATGTAAAACTGAGTCCGCTAACCAACGTGAGCCAATAACGCAATCCGTTTTTTTACATTTCTGAATAAGATCATCGAAGGCGGCGGGTGGTGTTGCTCCGTCGGCATCTACATAGCCCACGAAATCTACTTCAGGTGCTAACTTGAGTCCCTCTATTAGTGCACCTCCTTTACCAACAGGTTCGGGAATATTTACATAACTTATTTCTGGGAACTTTTTCTTTGCAGCTGTTACCACTCCGAGTGTGTCATCTTTACATCCGTTGAGTATGACAACCATGTTAAAACGATTTGGGTGATGATCTCGAAAATAGTTGGCGTAATCCTCAAGGACGGGAGCAATGCGGGTTTCCTCGTTGTAAGCTGGTATTAGCAGCAGAATATGGGGTGAAGCATTGAGCACGTGGTCGGTTTACTTTAAATAATTGACTGAGGCAATGC
>CERV01032245.1_pt1 | contig 12246 bp, 11 predicted proteins | sample 530871 | NCBI WGS metagenome assembly CERV01 (sample SAMEA2621045, study PRJEB7988) | marine metagenome | biome: marine biome (ENVO:00000447); feature: deep chlorophyll maximum layer (ENVO:xxxxxxxx); material: "saline water (ENVO:00002010), including plankton (ENVO:xxxxxxxx)" | depth 50 m
TTTGTCGTCTCGCTTTCCCTATGGCGAAGGGATTACAGCCGAACGATCACCGGCGTATCGCGCTAAATCAAAAATGAGGCGGATAAAGCGATTGAATTCGTCGCGGTTGAACCGAGCCAAAGCCCAGTGATAACCCAGACTATGAATGGTAAGGCTGTAAAGCTTGGTCCCAACAAGATGCAGGGCATCGGTACGGGCGTCATCCCCAAGAACCTCGACCTCTCAGTTGTCGACAAGGTCGAGCAGTTGACCAACGAAGAATCGATCACCATGGCACTTCGTCTGGCATACGAAGAGGAAATTTTTTGTTGGGATCTCTTGTGGCGCTGCCGCAATAGCAGTCAATCGCCCTGCAGAACAAGATGCTTATGCGGGAAAACCATGTTGTGGGTTTACAGACCTCGCTAAGCGTTAAATGTCATTAGTGATGTTTGGCGAAATACCCACTGGAATCATCGAGTAGCCGATAGCTGTCTGACACATAGACTACACAAAATAGGGCAAACGAATCCCAGAACCAATTAACACAAAAGAGCATCAAGATCAAAGTCATGATGAACTTTTTTTTAAGATGAAGACAATTATTCTTGGTCGTTAAAACACGTGTACTAACGATTTTGCAATGAGCGTTCAAAAAGTCGTGAGCCTTGGCAGTCTTGAATCAGATTTAGGCCTTTCAAGAGTTGACTTGCTCTTGATAATGAGAGAACTCAGCATCGAACCAGTCAAGAAAGGAATGCGAACCTGGATAAAACAGGAAGAGACGAACGAGATTTACAAACACTTAGGACGTAACAATCCTCAAGAACCTCTCATAGCCGAAATAGTTACTATTGATACGCAGGATAAACTCGATTCACTTGCTGTTGCCAGAAACCAAACAACCAAAGAAATCAATAATGGTAACGAGAGCTTCAAAACCTTTTCACAACTGAAGTTGCTAAGGGAGCGAATCGAGTTGTTGGACCTGCTTAAAACCACATCGATAGAAGTTTACACGTCCGACCTTTGTGCCCTTCTTAGCCTGAAAAGAATACCAACCCTCACAGAATTGCCAAATCAAAAGAGTGGCTTTAGTCGCATGGGCCTTGTTTTTGAAAAGATATCCAAAGAAGGAAATAGGATTTCATGGAAAGTAGCGAAAGAAACATAAGCAGGCAAGCAAAGAATCAGATTCGTGCCATAGATCACATATATATATTTTTAAAAAAACTAAATTTAACTTGTAAAAGGGCACAAGCATGGCTGGATTTTCGACAGCGCTTGCAACAGTGGCACTCTCAGGAATTGGGGACAAAACTTTTTTGGCGGCCATTGCGTTGGCAGCACGCCATCGAGCAAGGTGGGTGTTTACCGGAAGCGTATCAGCGTTAACCATCGGGGCAGGAATCTGGATCGCAACTGGAGTTTGGCTTCAGACAGTTGTAGCAATAGAAACGATACAATTGGTGGCAGGGATAACATTTATTATTTTCGGAATCAATGCTCTTTTCGATACATTTAAACGTCACAAAACTGACCTGCAAGCAAAAAACAGAGAAGAAAAATTCTTAAACACTGCTTTACCCGCCAATGCAGTTATACGAAATTCATTCACGACAACATTTTTAGCCGAGTTTGGCGACAAGACGCAATTGGCACTTCTAGGCCTTGCAGCAGTACCAAACTTATCAGCTATGAGCATCTTCTCCGGTGCAGTGACAGCAAATATTTTACTAGCTGTGATCGCGGTAACAGCAGGAAAATACCTCAAACAAATAATATGTCAAAAGAAATTGTCCTTTTTCAGTGGCATCCTATTTATCGTGCTTGGTTTAAATATATTAATAACATGAAATTATAGACTCAATCAAAGCCTTGAGCTTGAAATAGATAAATTCCTGATTGTGTTGATTTCAGCGAGCAAAGGGGCTGCATTAAACAAAACCAGTAATTGCAAAGGTGTGAAGGTAGCAAAAAGGGATAAACCAGTGAGCAATACAGAAGATATAACAAGTAAAGTATTGTTGGTTTGTGATGAGCGTGAAAAATTCCTACCTAACACGACCAACCGTGAAAGCCATAATAAATCTCCTGCTAAAATAATATCACAAACTGTTTTAGAGATAAAACCCTCTTCATCGTAATTAAAACCAATGGCAACATCAGCACAAGCAAGAGCTGGTATGTCAGCAACAACGTCACCAAGAACAGCAATTTTTCCAGAGGAAGATTGACGACATTTAGTTACACTTTGAAGCCTAGTGTTAGATTCGTCGAATCTACCGCAATGAGAACCGAATACAGAAATTGAAACACCAAGACTACTTAATTGATTTGAGACAAGTAAATAATCAGGATTAGGGACCCATCGGAGCCTTAGCTCAGAAGAATAGAGAGATCCTTGTGATATATGCACAATAATATCGTCACCATCATTATAAAAGTTTAATAAAAATGTAGGATACCCAACGAAACTTACCTGACAAGATTCGTGGGGCATATTGTCAATATCAAATCCCAAAGACTGAATAGGTATAGCATCAAAGTGGAGGTTCTCTAAAATGCCCCAAAAAACTGTGGAAACATCGGCCTGTAGATATTGAGCAATAGACCAAATAATCTGGAGCGGCTCAATGGTATAGTTCAACGAATTGATCGAAACAACAGTTGAGACAATCTGGTAGACACCAAAATGATGTAATGCGTCTATACTTATCAATATATGATCGACTTCTGAAAGAGTAGGCAAAACAAGGACATCATTCACATGCACACCATTTAACCGCATATCAAACAAAGCAGTTGCAGAAGAAGAAATTCTTGCACGTTCACAGTCTTTTGAAGGAGAAAAGGATAAAATACCAATTGCTCGTTCGGTTAAACCATTAAACATTGACAACAAACCGCATCCCAATTGAAGAGGGGGTGAAATTCTCTGGTAAATGGATTGGATGTTCTTTTGAAAAGAAGAAGCACTGAACTGATCAAAATACCGATCTTCAATGTGAAAGGCAGAAATATCGTCAAAAGTCTCTAAAGTTCTACATTTAGCAAAACCACGCAGAACAGAGCATCCAAAGGAAAGTTGATCACCTCGTCCCACTTTTTTGGGAAGTGACGAACCATTGCTGAGACTATTCAATACAACAAGTTCCCCATCTACAATAATTGAAGGGAGATACACATGATTTCCGGAGGTTAAGTTATAGCAATCACCAATAGAAAGATTACTAAGGGGACACAACACGGTGGACCCATTATTCTGGACACATGGAAGCATTACACTCAATTTAAGACGATCTAAAAAGTCAAGAAACTGGGTACTAGATCCATCAGTTGTCTCATTAAGAGACTGTATGGCAGCAGTTGAACTACCAATGAGGCGTTCGACAAGCAACTCTTTGGACAAACCAAAAGCGATTAATGTTGTTGATAAAACGAGCTCTGTAGATGATTCAGGAACTAACTGAGAGGACGACTCATTTTTCAACCGATCAGCAACTTGATCAAAGAACTCTCGTATTAAAGGCCATATCAAAACAGCAGATGTAACACTAAGGATCCATGGAGAAGTAACGATAAAAGTATCAACTAACAAAACCGAACCGATAATAAAACTACGGTTTAGTGCAGTTTTTAATGAAGGATTATGAATAATATTCGTCAATTGATTTTCATCAGACAATATTGTCTCAAGAGTAGAGTCTGCGAATGGATCGATAAAACAGCTTTCAAGTAGGGATAATAATGAACTTAATTCATCTGGAGGAAAACGAATAACAACTGTGCTAGAAAGGGTATTGATCCGGAATCCGTATAACCAATGAGTTCGATGTAGTAGAGCCGCGCAATGCTGTCTTAGACCAGGAAATCTAGATAGATCAGGATGATAGACCCTAACCCTGTCCTTCAATTCGCTTCGAAATGTCCAAGTAGTAGATGACATGACTGATGAGATCAGAGAAAAGTGTCAGAGAACGAAAGGACGACGAACTGAGATTGCCATTTCCAAGAGAGACGTAGCAAGAATCATCAACCAGATCCCGGGTGATAATGGCAAAAACAATCCGAAAAAAGAGATTATGAAGACAATGCCAGATGTGAGAAGGAAAGATAGGGATAAGCAGATAGAGATGCCATTAAACAAAGTATTGAGAACGTTCGACCCAAGAGAAAATGAGAAATTATTCCGGTCATCGATGACTACGACGGGACTAATTGGAAGAACTGAGACATCAAAACCAAGTTGGTGGAGTTGCTTAGAGACTCCTTGATAAACATACGAAGAACGACTAGGGAGAGAAGGAATACCCTTTAATGATTGAATAATAAGAGAAGATGCTCTCGGGTTAATCCTTACAGACCAAGAGTCAGGTGGGAAAGATTTATGAAGATGATCTAAAAGAATATCCCAAGGAACCGTAAGTGGTCCAGTTAATCTGAATCTCCAGCGCTGGGATGTTTGATGAATAAGATCTAATTGACAAGGCATATTTAAGCTGACACAATGCTAAAGGTTTTAAGTTCGAGAGAGTATTCCCAAACCCAACCATCCGGATCATGCTGAGCAATCCAAGTGGCGAAACCATTTCGACGGCGTTGTGCTGAAATTTTTTGATGTGTGACGCCAAGTCGTTTAGCTAACGCAGAAATAGATAAAGGCTCAGAAGACAATGGAGTAGAAACTTGATCAGAACTATCGAAATTAGTTTCTGATGAAGATAAACTTGATGACGGAAGAGGTTTGGCTTTGAAGCCAAGAGCTCTGATTGCGTTTCCGGCAGCAACAAGAGCAGATCCATTATTTAAAAATACAGCAGCAATCGGACTAACAGGTATGAAAGTACCTATTACCAAAGCTGAAAGATTTGGAACACCAACAATTCCGATATTTTGTTTAACAAGGGCAAACGTATGACGTGCAAGATCTTGAGCAACGATCAAATCAGAAACCCTATCATTGGTAAGAACAATGTCTGCTGTTTCCCTAGCTAAATCGCTACCTGAAGCAAATGAAACTGACACATCTGCATATGCAAGAGCAGCCGAATCATTTATACCATCACCAACAAAAGCAACTTTCTTTCCTTGTGAAGTGTAGTGCTTAACCAATTCAGCTTTTTGATCAGGAAGTGCATCGGCATGGACCTCATAAGACTGAAGCCCGATACTTTCGGCAACAGAATGAGCAACAGTAGCAATATCTCCTGTGAGCATATGAGCTTCTATTCCACGTCGATGAAGCTCAGCAATCATGTCACAAGTATCTGGGCGAATCTGATCTAGAGCATAGTGAATGCAAGCTAGAGAACCATCGATGGCAAGATAAATTGGAGTTGCAACAGAAAGGTCAGGGCGAGCTGTAAAAACAGGAAGATCTACACCTTCATCTTCAAGCAATTTGAAGTTTCCTAAAAGGACCCTCTTACCGAAGATTTCAGCAATGACACCACGACCGACTTTGTAATCCCAACTATCGCAATCTGAAGCAGAAATTCCCGCCGACTCAGCTGAATCACGGATAGCTTTTGCAATCGGATGGTTTAGTCCTTGTTCCAGAGAAGTTGAAATTTGAAGAAGTTCTCTATACAACGAATCATCAATTTGTTGTATTAATTGGCCGCTTGGCTCAAAAGCATCAAGATGAACAATAGAAGGATGACCTTCGGTTAAAGTTCCTGTTTTATCAAAAATAACAATATCAACATCAATTAGTTGCTCCAAAGCACGACCACTACGGATCAATAAACCCTGGCTACTCGCTCTAGACAAAGCAGCCATAATTGCAGTAGGAACAGACACACGTAAACCACTGCCAAGATCAAACATCAAAAGAGATGCGGCTTGAGCGATACTTCCACCACTGATGAATAGGGAAATTCCAGCAAGTGCAAGCGTTGGGAGTACAAATTTATTTGCAATATTAGAGGCAAAGTTTCCAACTCTTGTATCAAAGACAGGAGCTTCTTCAATCATTTTTGTTATTTGTCCTACACGTGTTGCATCTCCGACAGCAGAAGTTATAACGACGATACTACCCTCTAGAACAATAAAACCAGCAAGGATTTCATCTCCAGGACGTGACATTCGTGGGACCGACTCACCAGTCAATTTAACAACATCTAACGAAGCCACTCCCGATTCGATTACACCATCAATAGGGACCTTGTCTCCAGGCAAAAAAGCAACACGATCACCAGCAGAGAGTTCAAAACTTGAGACGATAACCTCTCCTTGATCAGTGATTAATCTCACATCTGATTGAAGACTGGAAACCAGATCAGTATTCGATGAATGAGCAATCCGCTGCGTAGCATCTCTTACGGCTTCACCACCTTCGACCATTGTGATCATCATCGCAGGGCCTAAGAGAAATCCCTCCAAGCTATGGAGAAGGACTGCAAGAGAATCAAGAAAGTCAACATTAATCTTTCGATCTTGTTTCAAACCATCCCATGCTCTTCGAAAACTAAGGTGAGCAGAACCAATAATAAAAAAACCAATAACTAGGGGTGGAAGAGATAGTGGACCAGCCAAGATAGCTAACCCAAGTGAACAAACTGGTAGTATTATTCTTGTTGGTACAAACTTCTCGTCATCATTTTCAAGTTCTGCGGATGCAGAAATCTGCTTCTCCAACTCGGGAACGGAAGGGATATTTATTATGTCCTGAGGTAGGCTTTTCAACCAAGTTGATGAATCAATTGTCTGTCGATCATTGAAAATAACAACAAAACATCTTGCCCATCCATTGAATCGTGCTGTTTTAACATTGGGTAATGTAACCAAATATCGTTGAAAATTATCTATATCGTCCAATCTAGAGTCGACCCTAAAACGCAATCTATGTGACGATGAATGCAAAATAGCATCGACAAAGCGCGGAAAATTTTGATTAGCTATCGATCGTTTGCTATCAACCTCACCGTCTACAACGGTGAATGTGGAGGGAATTTGGAAGGAGGCTGCCATTATTTGTCGAAACAAAAGTGTTTATAAGATGAAGACTATTCAACGCTTACATCAGTAATTGGTGTAGATTTTTTATTAATAATGTTTTTTGATTCAGAGCTAGATGTTTCAGTACTTTCAGACTTAGCTTCCTCAACTAAGTCGATGAAAGATTCTGCTACCTCTGCAGCGCCCTTAGCAACACCTTGTACAACCTTGCCTGCAGTACCAGCAGCAACTAGCCCAACTTTCACACCCGTTTTGGCCATCGTTCGACCTGTTTGTCCCATCGAATCTCCAAGCTCCTGATTACCCATCTTCCGAATAACTGGAGCCAGAGCCATCAAAGCGGCACCTGCACCAAAAGCAGCAATAGTCTCAAGTTCGAGCATTGCATTTTATATTTGTAAGATTATTCTACATCACAAGTAGCACAATTTAGCTTATTTTTAGATACACTAACTAAGACAATAGAATGTGATCTTGACTACAATCATAAGCTCTGACCGGTATTCAACGCTACAGACAATTGTTGAATCTGTTTTCAATTCTTCAATACATGACAGGCTAAAGATACTTGACCTGACCGGTGAACGAGTTTTTGAATGTTTTAGTCCTAGTTTAGAAATTGAATACTTTGATTATAATCAGTCAATTGAAGAAGTTTGGAGTGAGTTATTGCCTCATGCTCTTGACTGGTGGAAGCCTTTAGGACTTGAAAATAACAATTCCATTGAACTTCCTGAACTCCCAGGTCTAGAGGATATATTAAAAATTACTGTTTTAGCTAGAGGACTAGAATCAGTCAGCACTAGCAAGAATTTAATTGTACTTCTACCACCACCATTGCAGGCTTTAAAAATACTTCAAATGGCACATCAAGGGCCTGATCTTATCGACGATATATTAGACCCATTGCTGAATTGGTGGGATTCAACTCGAGGATCATTAGCGACAGTTGAAAAAATTCTTAGGCTCAATCTTCCATCTTCAGAACAATTGAGACTTACAACTTCTTGGAAAGGACGTATGAAATCTCTTCAAAGAATTACTTCTGATCGAGAATTACACAATTTTGTACTTTTCTTCGATGGATATAATCTGTCATCAGAAACAATTAAGTCAAGGATCAGCACTTGTGGAATTCATGGGGTCATTCCAAGCCATATAATCGTAGAAAGCGATGCAGAAAAGTCTCCAGCATCGCTCTCCTCAAAAGATTTAAATAATCTGGTGGATATAATTTTTTGCAAATCAATCTATGACACTTTGCCTATATTAAATAACAAGAGAAATGCAGAATTAAAAATTTCAGCACCAACGATTGAATATAATATAGAAAATTATGAACTAAAGGTTTTTCTTCCTTATATGTGCAAGACAAAATTAACAATCAAGCAAAACTATGACAAGATCTATCTAATTTACCAAGGGAGTCGTAGAATAATTCCTCTGCCCAAAAGTTGGGGCTCTTTAAAGTGCGGACATGCAAAAATATCATCAGGGTGGTTGAGTCTTAGCTTTGGCTGATGGTCTCCAACCCAGCCACCATGCCATTAAAAAAAAGGGTGTCCCAGGAAGAATCGGCAAGATCCAGCCAAGTAGAGCGAAAACTAACATCGCCTTTATAGATATCTTTTTAGTCTTACGCCCTACACGCTCAAGTTGAGTTGGAGGAGGTAATGGTCCTTGAGTGGGTGAGGATAAGAAATATAGATGCAACCAAGTTTGAACTTGAATTGCATCTACATGATGATCTTTGTTAGAAACAATCACACAACCTTGATCCAAGGATGCCTTATGGAGAATTAAATATGGATAATAGTATAAAAAGGTCGATTTTAAAAATAAATATTCTAAAGGAGATAAAGTATTTGAGAAAATGAATCGCACACGATTCGGCGTTACATGCTTAATGCTGATTGTCAAAAGTCAAGATTTTACTGTAACGGTTTTCACCTTAGAAGTTTTAGACGGCTCAGCAAGATCAGCCTTTGCTTCAGCGAGAATGTCGCCAAAACTTTCTCCAATCTCATTGACTCCTGATTTGATACCAGAGAAGGCGCCCGTTATGGTTGAACCAATAACAATACCCACCTTGAGGCCTTGCTTTGTCAAACCACGCCCAACACCAGAGATGGTTCTTGTCACAGAGCTCTCACGACCAGCAACAGTCGATACAACAGGTGTAATCGCTACGAGAGCGGCTCCAAGACTGAAGGCAACCAGATACTCGAGCTCAAACATGAGTGCCATAATAAATTTAGTTTTATTATAACTAGCCTTGTTCCATAAAAAAGTGCCGTAGAGCACAAAAAGAATGAGATTACTTGAATTTCACCACACACTTAATAATGAATACTAACTTAGCTTACTTGAGTGGCTAATGAGAGAATAATCGAAAGAACAGTTGATGAATATAAGAAAGAAGCCAAACAATGAACGATTACAACTCGACGAACAGAAGAGTCCTTAATTCCACAATCTGTCATGGAATAAGTCAAACCTATCGAATAGGAAATATATAAAAAATCACTAAATGTGGGTTCCGCTCCCTCGAAAATAAATCCTTTTGACACTTCATCATTGACTAATTGGAGCGGATTCATATCAAAGTATCTTTTTGCATAATACAAGGCAAATCCATTATGAAGCTCAACCCAAGTGAGAAAGACTGCAGCAAAAGAAATGAAGATATGAAAAGAGTTAGGCAAAACATCTAATGGATTATGTAGATCAGCAACGCAAAACGAAATCAGTCCCAAACTTAGAAATACTAGAGCGATTGTTTTCTCAGCTACAAGACTTTCTTTGGCATTGTATTCAAGGAACAAAAGGCGGGTCGTTCGCTGATCAAGAAGCCAGCCTTGTTTAACCATTTGAAAAAGATCCCAGCCGAGTGAGAGCATAATTGCAACAGTTAAGCCCTCCTTTGGGGTAAGAATAGGAATAATGACAAGGCTTGAAAAAAAACCAAGAACAATCGACCGAATCAATCGATATTGGTCTGATAGGGATTGATATTTCATAGTGTCATAAAAGTGATCTTGACTTCGCTGAAAATATGACTCTATCGTGAATTATTGGAATAATCAAAGATTTAACTACCATCGAAAAAATTACAACACCGCAAACAACATTAACCATGAAGATCTCACTACTTTCCTGAATAAGCTCAACACCCTCAAGCCCAAATGTCTCCTCTAATAATTCTGGAGCTGTAACAATTAATGCCATAGAAATTGCTCCTTTAGGACTCCAAGATGATAAAATTTTAAATTCTTCTGGTTCTATTAAATTATCTCTAAAAAACATAAATACAGAAACTGGACGGATTAAGATAACCCCAAGCCAAACCAGTAATGCAATAGGAAAATGGGTAAAAAAGGATGTTGATTCCATACCTAAACCAATTGCAAAAAATAAAATAGCTTCAGAAGCAATGTTCAAAGACTCAAGCTCCTCGGTGAGGAACTCAACTTCTTCTGTGGAAGCACTACTACGATAGGAAATAGAGGTGAATATGCCCATGACAAGAGCACTTAAATAACCACCAGAGCCAGCCAAATAAAACGATATTACATAACCAATGAAAGTAAACGATATTGCTGTCAAAATCAGCTGTGGTCTAGATGTTAAAATATGTCGAATAACAATCATTAGCAAATAACCAAGAATAAAACCTGAGGATATTCCGATAAGTACCCCTTTTATGATCGATATAAATATATTTTCTTGCATTAGAATAGTATCATTAGAATAAAAGTACATCCATGCTAATACCAACAATTCTGCGGAAATCAATGATATAGCGGCAGATACGGATGTCTCGATTTTAAATATGTCGCTGACTATCTCACGAAAACCTGCGATCTTTTTGGATACGAATGCGAAGCTATTCCAATCTTGTACTGCCAGAGAGAAAACTATTGCAGTCGCAATTAACCAAAGGTTTTGTGGATCTACATCTGGAAGAATTTTAAAATGACTTTGTAGTAAACCGAATCCAAATCGCAATAATACTAGCCCTACTATCATGCTAAATAACGTACCAAAAACTGCAAGAAGCAGTGAGCTGATTAATACTTTTCTACGTTTCAGTAATTTTTTTGAAAAAGCGAGACCACTAAAAAACAGCAGAATCGTCACAGAAACAACATGGACTTCTTCGAGAGGAAATCTTTCTAAATTAAATCCTGTGACTTCATGGAAAAACAAGCCTGAAAAAAATAAAAAAATTGATCCTGGAATGCCTAGTTTTAAACCTATTTTATCAAAAATAATTCCAATTACCAGCAATAATGACAATGAAAGTAACGCGGAGACAAATGAAAATTGCATTGATTAAAGATTATATGAAGTGTCAGATGTGGAAATTTTAGAAATTAGTGATAGCCAAGAGACAAAAAACTTCAATTTCATTATACTATTTAAATTTTGCGTAAATGTGTCCTGCGCTACCGTAATTAGCTAAAAATGTTCACGATGCAAACCAATGACGCCTCATATGACAGACACTGTCATTGACAAATTAACTGTCAGCATCCACTAACCGAAATTACCCATAATTCAGAAAAGGGGCAATTATATTTAATTCGGAATTTTGCGATGTCTATTCCATTGTCTGATTATCTTGACTCTGACAATTCTCCGTATAGCCCTTATTTGATCATCGATGAGCTTAAGAGGGGTTTCGAGAGATTTAAATCTGGTCGAACTGATCATCCCCATGCCTCAGCGGCTCGTGTTCATCAGCTCGTTGGAGGTCAGCATCCACAAGTGGCTCTACTTGCATGTTCTGATTCTAGGGTTCCAATTGAGGTTATTTTTGATGCAGGATTCGGAGATTTATTTGTTATCCGTAATGCGGGTAATACCAATACATTTGGCTCAGCTGGTTCAATCGAATATGCAGTTTTAGACTTAAAAGTCCCTGTGCTTGTGGTCATGAGCCACCAGGGCTGCGGAGCTGTGAAAGCAGCTTTCTCAAAAGATAGTATGTTTTCTAAATCTTTAACGGAATTGGTAGAAGATATTAAACAGGGTTTAAAATCATCTAATATTGACGTTAATGACCCATCAACTTATCAGGAGGCATGTGTCCGTCATGCGGCAATTACTGCAGAATCATTAATGAATATAAGTAAAGATATTCGTGATGCCGTTCGTCAGAAAAAATTATTCATTCAACCTGCTTACCTACACATCGATCCAATCCAAATTGATTGGCTTAGTCCTTACTATGGAGAGAATTTTTGATCGGTCGTTAGGACAGCCTCGGGAGGAATCCACATGGCATCGCCATAGGAAAAG
>CERV01129146.1_pt1 | contig 12187 bp, 7 predicted proteins | sample 530871 | NCBI WGS metagenome assembly CERV01 (sample SAMEA2621045, study PRJEB7988) | marine metagenome | biome: marine biome (ENVO:00000447); feature: deep chlorophyll maximum layer (ENVO:xxxxxxxx); material: "saline water (ENVO:00002010), including plankton (ENVO:xxxxxxxx)" | depth 50 m
AAAATTGCTGTTTGTGGTGGATCAGGAAGTTTTCTTATTAATGATGCTATAAAAAAAGGAGCCGATGTATTTATTACATCAGATTTTAAATATCATGATTTTTTTGAGGCTAACAATAAGATAGTATTAGTAGATATAGGACACTATGAAAGTGAACAGTTTACAAAAGATTTGATATTTGAATTTTTAAACAAAAATTTAATTAATATTGCACTTCATTTAACAGATGAGAACACAAATCCAATAAAATATTATTAAGTAAATGGAACATAGCATAGAAAAAAAATTAGAGAATCTGCTAAAGTTACAAGAGATAGACTCTAAAATATTTGAAATAAAAAAAGTAAGAGGAGCTCTTCCTGAGGAGGTACAAGACCTAGAAGACGAATTAGTTGGTTATAACACTCGGTTAGACAACTTCAAATCAGATATAGATAATAAAAATAAGGATATTGATGACTTAAAAAACAAGACTAAAGACGCCAAAAAACTTGTAAAGAAGTATAAGGAGCAACAGATGAATGTTAAAAACAACAGAGAATATGATGCTGTCTCAAAAGAAATTGAACTACAAGAGCTTGATTCAAAACTTTTTGTGAAAAGTGTTGGAGAAAATGAAGTGAAAATTGAGGAAATAAATGAGGAAATAAAATCTACAAAAAAAGTAATTAAAGAGAGAACTCAAGTTTTAAAGTCTAAGAAAGCAGATTTAGATTTATTATCGAATGAAAGTAAAGAAGAAGAAAAAAAATTAGATACACTTAAAACTAAAGCCTCAAAAAAGATTGAACCTAGTTTATTATTATCTTATGAAAAACTTGTAAATAGACAGAGAAATGGCCTTGCTGTTGTAAAAGTTTCAAGAGGTGCTTGCGGAGGATGTTTTAACATAGTACCACCACAAAGGCAAGCTGAAATTAAAGAGAAAAAGAAAATAATTCTCTGTGAATACTGTGGAAGAATACTTGCTGATGTTATTGTAGAAGAAGTAGTAGAAAAACCAAAGAAAAGAACTAAAAGAAAAACAACTACAAAGACAAAGAAAACTACTTCCAAAGCTGCAAAAAAGTAAGCTCTAGCTTATATGATTTCTTAGATTTTTAGCTACTATATTATATTTCTTATTATTATAATCAATTATATACACACCTGTATTAGAGTGAGTATACTTATCCATTTTAGTAAGATCATTATCAATTATTTTTGATAATAAAATCCTTAATGCTCTACCATGGATACATAACAAGACATTTTCATAACTTTCTTTAATAATCTTATCAAAACCTCTAACTAGCCTCTCTGACATTTCATTAGGAGATTCACCATTCTCAAACTTATTATCAAGATCACCCGATAACCATGAATTTATCAGTTCTTCATATTCTTTTAAATCATCACTTTTTCCTTGATTTATCCCCCAACTTATCTCATTAAATTCCTTTAATTTTTTGCAAGGAATACCTGCCTCAGTAAATCTTCTAACAGTCTGATAAGTTCTCTTAAGAGCTGAGACATATACCATATCAAATGGAATAGATTTATAATAATCATAGAAAAGAGAGGACTGGTTATCTCCAAACTTATTGATATCACTATCAACTTCTGAACCTTGTATTATACCCTTTTTATTGTACTCAGTCTGCGCATGACGCATTATATACAATCTCATTAAACAAAAAATAGGTTAAGTGAGACTATATAAAAAACTGTGAATAGAGTTTGTAAAATGATAGTATTTATATTTGATTTCACAAGCTCTCTACTCTCATAGTTCTTCCATAGATTAATAAAAATAAAAAGACCAAATAAATACAATACAGAATTACCAATCAAGAATACATTTTTATCAAAATATTGATGGGTGTTAAGTAAATCTGTTAGGTAGACTGATGAATAAAATGCTAACGACAAAATAACCAAATAACCCCATCTAGCAGCTTTTTTACCAAATGTTACAACAAGATGATTCTTTCCAGTTGATGCATCACTTGCTGCGTCAGGAAATTGATTAATATATAAAATATTTGTAGTCAACAATCCAAATGGAACACCAAGTGAGAGAAGCATGTAAAACTCAGTTGAAAATAGATTAATAGTTTCTGAAGATATAGCATAACCAGTACCTAGTGTTAGCAGAGGACCAAAAGCAAGAAAAATAGCAAGTTCTCCCAAACCTCTTCTCGCAACTAGCCTTAGTGGTCTAGCAGTATAGAAATAACCTAAAAATAGACCGATTAAGCCAACACCCAATGCACCTTTAATATTTTCAACTGAACCTGTTACACTGAAAATATTATAAAATAAAATGGATGCTAATACTAAAGATGAAATTAGAAGAGCTGTCGCTACTGTTTTGGTTTTATTTAAAGTTATTATACCTAATTCTATAGCCCTACTTCCTCCTGTTATTGCAGCTCCACCAGGTTGGAAATATTCGTTATTAGCCTCATCTGTACCATCACTTACATCAAAATAGTCATTAAATACATTGGAAGCTAAATGTAGAAATAATACGCCTATTACAGCTAATACTAGACTAGCAACATTAAACAAACCATCTCCAATACCAGCATAGTATGATGCTATAGCAAACATTGGAAGAGTTGAGGCGCTTGTAAATGGTATCCTTGTAATGGCTACACCTTTAATTATTTTTGTAGAAAGGTTAATTGGTACTTCAACATTTTCACTAATGACTTCTGTAACACCACAATATCCTGTTTGCGCATTACTTTTTCCATCAGCAAATGTTGGCCTTATACTTATTTTTGCATTTATTTTAGACCCATCCTTATTTAAAAAATAAGTTTTACCAACATATTCACCTAATTTATCAGCAGTTGCTAACCAATTAGCAACATTTTGGATAACAATTTCTCCAGGTGAAAAAATTGATACTCTTTTCTTTCCAACAATTTCATCTTTTTCATAGCCAAAAATCTTTACTGCATCGTCATTCATGGTAAGAACTCTACCCTCCATATCACAGGTTATAACACTTTTCATATTATCTATTTTAAGTTTATTTAATGTTCACAATTCTATATACTGAATAAATGAATTTTAGTTCAAATATTTCCGTAATTTAAATCTTTTTTTTATTCTGTTTATCTAAAATTTTAATCATTCCATCTAATGTCAAGGTTGGAATTATATCATGAAAAAATCCTTTTAATGGTTTTGCAAATTTAGATAGACCCCCTGTGGCAACAACTTTAGTTTTTCCACTTAATTCAGTTTTAATTTTATCAATCATTTCCCTTATAAGTCCAACATAACCGAACATAATACCACTTTGAATAGAATGAATAGTATTTTTTCCAATTACTTTATCAGGTAGTATAATATCTATAGAAGGTAATTTAGCAGTATTCTTATAAAGAGAATTGATTGCTGTCTGTAATCCTGGGACAATATTAACTCCAAGAATATGATTTGACTTTGAAACAACTGTAAAAGTGAGAGCAGTTCCAAAATCAATGACTATTACATTTTCATTATACATACTAGATGCCTCTACTGCATTACATACCAGATCAGATCCAATCTCGTTTACATCATCTATTTTTATCTTTACAAGATTTACTTTCGAAGGTTTTACGATGAAAATATCTTCACATAGAATATCATTACAAGATAATCTTACAACATCGGTTAGAGTAGGAACCACACTACTTATGACTACTTTCTCAACATTTGAAGGATTAAAATCATTAAGAGAAATAATTTTTTGAAGTTTATTTTTGAAAGTCCAGTAGGTTATGTTCTTTCTAGAGCTAAGTCTATATATTTTTTCCCATTTACCATCTACATATAGCCCAATAACAACATTAGAATTACCTATATCAACTGCAACCTTAATCTTTTTCATTAAATAAATTTAATTGGTCCGAGTCTAGGTCAAGTTCTAAAGATTCTCCTACATCAAAATTTTCTTGATTTGACTCTTCATTATCCTTTACATTTTTATTCTGAGATAATACCTTATCTTCATTTTTTTCTACGGGAGTAATCTCATCCCTCTTTAAGAATGTGAAAGTACCTGATCTTATCTTATCAAAATTTATTTTATTACCAATAGATTTCCATCCTTTAATATCAATAAATTCATCTAAATTGATTTCAGTTGGTTGAAGTTTCTTATTTCTAAAGTATTTAAATGAGATCGTTTCTCCAGATTTAAAAGATGCATACTCTAACTTTGATCCTTTCTCTTGAGAAATAAATAAAAACTTCTTATTCATGGTATTAGTTTCTATGTTAAATCTCTTTACATAATAATTTTTTAGTTTTCCATCATAATATGCAGCAGACATAATCCCATTATCCATATACTTATCAAGAAAAAGAATATTATTCCAGTCATACCTATTAGTTAACTCAAAAGATGTTAACTCATAATTTCCATCTTTATAAACTGCAATAATCATATCATCTCCATTAAATTTTCCTAAGTACTCTCCTCTTTGCTCAGTATTTAACCTTCCGATAGAATTATCATAATAAATTTTAATACCAGATAAAGTCGATAAGCCAACACTTTTCTCCTTAACTGCCCTGACCCTGTACTTTGATAATATATTTCCTCTTGCTGCCTTACCCTTTATTTCTATTTCTGAGTAATCGTAATCAAATACTTTTTTTCTTGCTTTTTGTGATGCATGAATATGTACAGTTACCACCTCAGACTCACCATTAGGTCTAGAAGCGATATAAAGAAGTTTTGATCCCTTATCTCCCTTCCCTAGACTATAAATCTTTTCTTTTGTCGCTGAAGTTACCTGAAATCTTTTCACATAAGAAAAGCCTTTCTTTAGATCAAGATATGCAGCATTAAATACCATTCTCTTATCGCTTTTCTTCCATATTTGTGTTAGAACAATATTTTTACCAACAAAGACCTTATCCTGAATTTTAACAATTTTATAGGAACCATCAGCACAGAAAGATATTATATCATCAATATCTGAACAGTTACAAACAAATTCTTCCTTCTTTATACCAAAACCTATAAAACCTTCTTTTCTGTTAACATATAGTTTCACATTATTAGCAGCAACAGATTTAACTTTTATTGTATCAAATTTCACTATATCTGTCTTCCTCTCTCTACCCTTCCCATACTTATTAAGAATATTATAATAATAGTCAATAGTATAATCTACTAAATTTTTAAGGTTCTTATTAGTTTTAGTTAGCTCCTCATTTAATTTAACTAATGAATCGTTTAATCTTTCTTTATCAAATTTTGATATCCTCTTAATTTTGATCTCAGTAAGTCTTATAATATCTTCCTTAATTATCTCCCTGTAGAATTCTTTTTTATACGGTTTTAGGCCATTATCTATTGTTTCAATGACTTGATTCCATGTCTCACAATCTTCAATTTTTTGATATATTTTATTTTCAATAAATATTCTCTCAAGAGTTGAAAATAGAATTTTTTCTTTTAGTTCATCTCTCCTAATCTCTAGCTCCTTCTTTAATAAATTCTTGGTTGACTCAGCAGAGTATTTTAGTATTTCTTTTACTCCAAGAAATTCTGGTTTCTCCTTTACAATTACACATGCATTAGGTGATACTGACACCTCACAGTCTGTGAAAGCATAAAGAGCATCAATAGTAATGCTGGGTGACTGATTTTTATGTAAATGGACTAAAATTTCTACTTTTTCTGCTGTATTATCAACTACCTTCCTAATCTTAATTTTACCTTTATCATTAGCCTTAATAATAGAGTCTATTAAGCTAGTTGTAGTTGTATTATAAGGAATATCATCTATTACAAGAGTGGACTTATCAAACTCTCTAATTTTTGATCTTACTCTGATTTTTCCACCTCTCTTTCCATCATTATAATCCGTTATATCAACCATACCACCATTAGGGAAGTCAGGATACAACTTAAATGATTTTCCTTTTAAATAAGAAATTGACGACTTGATTAGCTCACAAAAATTATGTGGCATTATCTTAGTAGATAAACCTACCGCGATACCTTCTACCCCCTGAGCAAGGAGTAAAGGAAACTTGACCGGTAAGTTAGTAGGTTCTTTTTTTCTACCATCATATGATAGCTTCCATAATGTAGTCTTTTCATTAAAAAGAGTTTCAAGACCAAATTTTGATATTCTTGCCTCAATATATCTAGATGCTGCTGCTTTATCACCTGTCCTAACATCACCCCAGTTACCTTGAGTGTCTATAAGTAAATCTTTCTGACCTAAATTCACCAGGGCATCTTCTATTGATGCGTCTCCATGTGGATGGAATTGCATGCTACTCCCAATAATATTGGCACACTTATTATACCTTCCGTCCTCAATGTTATTCATAGAATGAAGAATCCTTCTCTGCACTGGTTTTAGACCATCATCTATAGAGGGGATAGCTCTTTCAAGTATAACATAGGAGGCATAATCTAAGAACCAATCCTCGTAAAGATCAGATACTGGATTATCATTTGATATTGATCCATCTAGTTCTTTATTAATTTTATCCTCACTCATTCTTTAACGTCAATTAAATCTTTCTCTACTCTTAACTTCTCTATAATAAACTCTTGTCTCTGCTGTGTATTTTTACCCATGTAAAAAGAAAGTAGTTCATTAATCTTAGACTTTCTGTTAAGAATTATTGGCTCAAGCCTTATATCATCTCCAATAAAATTTTTAAATTCAGAAGGAGAAATTTCACCAAGACCTTTAAACCTAGTAATTTCAGGGTTTTTCCCAATTTCTTCTACAGCTTTATTTCTTTCTTCGTCATCATAACAGTAAAATGTTTTTTTCTTATTTCTTACTCTAAACAGAGGAGTCTCTAGAATATAAACATGTCCCATCTTCACGAGGTCTGGAAAGAACTGTAAAAAATATGTTAAAAGAAGTAATCTTATGTGCATTCCATCAACATCTGCGTCAGTAGCTATTATTATCTTATTATACCTTAAACCTTCTAAGCCATCCTCAATATTTAAAGCGTGCTGGAGGAGATTGAATTCCTCATTTTCATATACTATCTTCTTAGTATGACCAAAACAGTTAAAAGGCTTACCCCTAAGACTAAAAACTGCCTGTGTTTGAACATTTCTAGACTTTGTAATTGACCCACTTGCTGAATCACCCTCCGTTATAAAAACCATAGAATTACCTTTTATTTCGTCGTCTCCCCTCTTATCGTTTAGATGAACTCTACAGTCTCTTAACTTTTTATTATGGACCTTAGCCTTTTTTGCTCTTTCGTTTGCTAATTTTTTAATTCCAGCTATCTCTTTCCTCTCCCTCTCTGATTGGAGGATTCTCTTCTGGAGTGCCTGAGCCGTCTCTGGATTTTTATGCAGGTAGTTGTCCAGCTCTTTCTTTACAAAATCATTTACAAATGATCTGACAGTCTGACCTTTTGGACTTATGTTTAGAGATCCTAATTTTGTCTTTGTCTGTGACTCGAACACTGGCTCTTGTACTCTAATAGCTACTGCCCCTGCTACACTAGCTCTGATATCTGTAGCGTCATAGTCTTTCTTATAATATTCTCTCACCGCCTTTACAATACCCTCCTTAAATGCTGCTAGATGAGTTCCTCCTTGAGTTGTGTACTGTCCATTAACAAATGAGTAGTATTCTTCACCATAATTGTTTGTATGTGTCAAAGAACACTCAATATCTTGACCTTTAAAATGTATTATAGGGTATCTTATTGATTCTACGTCAGTCTTATTTTCTAGTAGATCAAGAAGTCCGTTCTCTGAGTGATACTTTTTACCATTGTAGTTAAGCGTAAGTCCAGAATTTAAGTAAGCATAATTCCATATCTGATCCTCAAGATATTCTGGTATATAATTATAATTTTTAAATATAGAGTTATCAGGCTCAAACATTATAAAAGTACCATTTCTTTCCTCTGTAGAGTGGATGTCTTTATCTGATGTAGTTATTCCCCTCTCAAACTCTGCATTTTTTGTTTCTCCTTCTCTAAATGATTCTATATGAAACTTGGTAGATAAAGCATTCACTGCCTTAAGTCCCACTCCATTTAATCCTACTGATTTCTGGAATGCCTCAGAATCATATTTACCACCGGTATTTATCTTTGACACACAGTCAATAACTTTACCAAGAGGAATTCCTCTACCGTAATCTCTTACCTCAACCTTATGGTCTCTGACTTTAATCTTTATGACTTTCCCATGTCCCATAAGATGTTCATCTATGGAGTTGTCTATAACCTCTTTTATAAGTACATATATACCATCATCTTTAGCAGACCCATCACCCAATTTCCCGATGTACATACCTGGACGAGTTCGTATATGTTCCTTCCAATCTAATGACTTTATACTATCCTCAGTGTACGTGTTTTTCTTATTTTCCATTAAGGAATTAAATATAAGAATGAATTACAATAAATTCATTTTTTAACTAAAAAATATCGAAAGCTTTTAGCCTAATAGAGTAAATTGGGACATTATTTCTTACATTATCCCCAATAAAGTTATTTATAAAAATTTCTATTGATGTCTTATCGTAAAAGTTAAGAGCAACACCTGCAAAAACCTCAACTAGATCTCGAGAACCACCCATTACCGAAATGTTTCCAGAAAGAGGGATTTTAGCTCCAAAAGAATAGAAATTTGGTTCGTCATCAATAATTACATAGTTACCACTAAGCGAAAGTATACTTTCTCCGATAGGTACATCATATGATACTGTGGCTATAGTAGCATTTCCAAAAGGATCAAATTTACCCTCTTGATAACTATATTTTTCTTCGCTAGTTAGGGCAACTTTTGAAGAGATTCCTATCAAAAAATTTCTTGTGTATACAGTAATTCCTGGAGTAATTCCAAATAATGATTGTTTAAATCCACTATTTGACCAGTTCTGATAAAGTGGATCAGAAGTATCCCATGCTAGAAGATTAAACTTATCTTGAGAGAATGATGCTTTCATAGCAAACATTACATTCATTTCTCTATTAAGTTGTTGTCTATAACCAAATGTTAAACCAGCTGAAAGTCTTCTAAAAATATCATTTGAGTAATTCAATAAGTCAATACTTGTCTGGAAGTGATTATTAGTAATCCTCTGAGAATTTCTTGTTCCACTGTTACTTGAGAAGTATCCTGGAGCGGGACAATATATCATATTATCTGTCATCCTAAAACTTGCAGAAGCATAACTTAGGGCAGAGTTAAACCTTGATCCTCTGAGTGATCTTGTGTCAAGAATTGTCAGGGAATTTCTTCCATCAATTCCGGATAGAGCTGGATTTACCAATATGTTATTGTCTGATGCACGAAGTATCTCTACATACTCCTGAGAGTAAGAAGTCAAGAAGGTAAAAAAACTAAGAAATAGTATTACAAATTTTTTCATCATCTATCTAAAAATATTACTCCAACAATGGTTCTGGCCCTAATGTCACCATATTCAACAGGTGTTATCTCATAAAAATACATCCCTCTCTTCGCATCTCCAGTGGTATTTTTATCTACACCATCCCATATAATGTCATTATTCACAATACCATCAAACACTATTCTCTGGTACCTGTCCATTATCTTGACCTCAAATGTAACGTTTCCAAGTATTATATTCTTATATTTTACAGTAAAAAAGTCATTGAACCTATCTGAATTAGGAGTAAAGTATGATGGAAGCTCATACTCTGGATACTGGATGTTTTCAATATTAATTAGAACTTTAGCGTAGTTAGATATACAGCCAAGGGAGTCCTGAACAGCATATGTAATACTATCTCTTTTAGTAGGAGATCCTATATAATCATACGTTATTGTACCATCATTATTCACAACTAAATCCCCGTATAATGGCGGATCTAATATAAAAATACTTGAGGAATCAAGCGGATTATCAATATCAAAATCATTTGCTATTAAATCTTTAGTTATAATATCATTAGTCAATGCATTCACAGATATTGTGTCATCTAAAGCTGTTGGACAATCATTAATTGAATTGATTCTAATAGTTACAGTAGCCTTATCAGAGCAACTTGTAGAAGGATCCGGGTCTGTTATTTCATACTCAAATGTTACAATTTCAGGTCCAGGAGGACTTATTTGAGTTGGTGGTGTGTATGTAAATGATCCATCAGACCTTAACTCTAAGTTCCCAATAGAAGGTGCAATAGTTACAGCATAGTTATTATCAGTAATTACCAAGTCATTATCAGTATCATTTTTTGCAACTGTAGAGTCTAATACCTGTCCTTCATTTATAAAAAATGAATCATCTACTGCATCAGGACAATCGTTAACTTGGTCTATACATATCGTAACTATGGCTGTGTCTAAACTATAAAAGTCTCCGTCAAATGCTACATATGTAAAGTAATCACTATCATCTTCACCACCATCGTGTGTGTAAGTAAACGTGCCGTCAGGATTAAAGAGAAGTGTACCGTGGGATACTCCTTGAATTAATTGAGCAGTTAAAATACTATCCTTTGGATCAGGATCATTATCATTTCCTAGTACTCCAGTCGAATATGTGGCAATATTTAATGTTTCTCCCTCTTTAAGACATGGTATAAATCCATCATTATTTACTACAGGAGGTTTATCATTGACTGAATCAACCGATAATATAACTGTATATACTGAACCATTGCATTCCCCGTCTGAAAGTCTATAAGAAAATTGATCTTCAAAATTTTCACTGTCATCATGTGTGTAGATAAAAGAACCATCAGATCCTAATGTAAAAGGACCAGCATGATATAATGGAGGTGTGATTAGAGATGCAGTTAACACATCACATGTATTATCATCTGTATCATTAAATAAGACACCAAGATTAGCTCCTATACTGATAGTCTGACCCTCTGATATTTTATAAAAATCATTTTCACCAATAGGACACACATTATTTATGGTGATAAATACAGTATCTATAGATTCCGTAAGAGAATCTTTGACCTTGAATAAAAAATAATCTTCATTAGGCATATCTGTGCAGTCATGTTTATATATAAATGATCCATTAGAATTTATATCTCCAGAAGGAAGTAAAGTTCCCCTGAATGGATCTTGAAAAATTTCAACTGAAAGTTCAAGTCCAAGGTTACTTGATGAAACAGTAAGAATACTCTGTGATGAGTCAACCACAAGTTCCTTTCCTTCATCTACTGCAAAACTTAGTGAGCTAGTAGTAGGAGATGGACTATTTATGCTAATAAAAACTGTGTCAGTCTCAACTGCATTATCTTGCCCATCTGATAGTTGGTATACAAAGTAGTCTTGATTAGGTATAAATGTACCATCATGGATGTATATAAATGTTCCGTTAGAGTCTAGACTAAATGTGCCTATGTGCATACTTGGCGGCTGAACAAGAGTTACTCTTAACGTATCACATACAAAAGAGTCAACATCATTTAGTAATATGCCATTTAACTCGTCAACATTTAATGTAGCACCATGATCTACAGAATACATATCTGGCTCTCCGAAAGGTGCCTCATTCTGAATAAATATAATAACACTATCTTGAAGTTCCGATGTCAGAAGACCATCATTAACTTTATACTGAAACACATCTAATGTTGCGTCATTACATCCGTGGATATATGTAAAGGCTCCTCTGTTTCCAATTGAAAATATACCTTCGTTATAAAAAGGAGGAATGGTAAGTACAGCTCTTAATTCACTATTTATATTATCTGTATCTAAATCGTTTTTGACTATAAGTAAAGAATCTGAATTTAAAACTACCAAAGTATCTCCCTCATTCACATAAAAAGTATCCTGAACAACTACTGGCTTATCATTAACTGGCGTAATGCTTATCACAACGTCTGCAGTATCAAAACAAACTCCGTCTGTCATTACATATGTAAACAAATCAGAATAAAATTCATCTCCAGCGTGCTGGTAGGTATAATCACCGTTAGACTCGAAAGTAAGAGAACCATGGTCAGGTAAATTAATAACGCTAAATATTTGGAGAAGATCACCATCTAAATCTATATCATTACTAAGAACATTTCCATTAGTTATACCTCCCTCGTTAAGGATATTTCCATCATCAGCAGCAGTAGGACAACTATTTATATCATCTCCAATCAAATTACCATTAACTGAAAAGACAATTAAAAAAAGAAGGGCAAATACTTTTCTTAGCATGTATTGTAATTTGATATTTAACGCAAATTTAGTCAATATATT
>CERV01122880.1_pt1 | contig 12150 bp, 9 predicted proteins | sample 530871 | NCBI WGS metagenome assembly CERV01 (sample SAMEA2621045, study PRJEB7988) | marine metagenome | biome: marine biome (ENVO:00000447); feature: deep chlorophyll maximum layer (ENVO:xxxxxxxx); material: "saline water (ENVO:00002010), including plankton (ENVO:xxxxxxxx)" | depth 50 m
ACGTTTGAAATATTTTTAGTAATTAGTGCACCAGTAGAAACTGAAATCAATACGATTGAAATAATCGTAATTAACGATAGATGATATTTCATGTAATAATTTTACTAATGAAGTATATGTTAAAAACACTTGTTTATATTCATTAAAATTAATTTAAAGATTTGAAAATTTTTCTAGTGTAGTTTTAATCCATTCTTCACATTCATCATCATCTTCATAATCTACATCACAATCGATTCGGTCGTTAATTCTCGTACCACCTTTTTGCTCAATTAATACGTCCCATTCTTTTCCTGATTCACAGAAGAACTCGTAATCAGTATCTCCTAATGCTAGTACTGCAAAATTAACTCCTTCCATACTACCATCGTCAGCTTCACAAGCGGATTCATAAAGGTCTTCAGCATTTGTAGGTTGATCTCCTTCTCCCCAAGTACTTACACAAATTAATAGTAATTTTGCATCAGATAATTCATCTACGGTAATATCTTCCATATCTACCACATTTCCCTCTAAATCGTAATCTTTAGCAAAACTCTTCGCATCATCAGCTAACGCCTCAGCATTTCCAGTTTCTGTTCCAAAAATAATTAACACTTCGTTCCCGCTCATATTCATTCCTCTTCTGTATTCTCCTTATATTCATTTGTTTTATCCTTTATTATAACCCTCAACGGATTTGATTTTGATTTTGGTATAATTTCACTTGTTACACCAAACACATTAGCAATATTTTCTTCTGTTAAAACGTCTTCAGGAGTACCATCAGCAACGATTTTCTTATCATGTAGTAATAAAATCCTATCTGCAAATCTGGCAGCAGTATTGATGTCGTGGATTGCTATTAATGCAGATTTAGTACCTTCTTTTTTTGAAACTAATTTTTTAATACAAGTCATTACTTCTATTTGATTTTTTAAATCTAAGTCACTCGTTGGTTCATCCATTAAAAATAAATTAGGATCTTGTGCAATTGCTTTAGCAATAATTACCCTTTGTCTTTCCCCTCCCGATAATTGATTAAATCTTCTAAATGCAAAATCTTCAAGATTCAAAAATTTCAACGTCTTACTAACTTTATCTCGATCTTCGTTACTTATTCTCCAACTAATGTGGGGTCGTCTTCCTAAAAGTACAACGTCAAAAACTTCCATTGAGAAACTTGTTAATACAGACTGAGGAACATATGAAATCCTTTTTGCCAACTCAACTAAATTAAGATCAGAAATATCATTAGATTGAAGTTTGATATTTCCAGAATCAGGTTTTAATATTTTATTAATACATTTCAGTAAGGTAGACTTCCCAGCACCATTTATCCCCAGGATAGCTATTAATTGATTATTAGGAATTGAAATATTAACATCTTCCAAAACGTGATTATTTTTCCAACTAAAGTTCAAATCCTCAATTTCAATAACCTCTCTTAATTTGCGGGGGGGACTCATTAAAAACCACTCCTATTTCTTAACAATAAATACATGAAAAATGGCCCTCCAAGTATAGATAACATAATTCCTACTGGAATAATAATTGGAGCAAATAGTGTGCGACCAAGCGTATCCGCTAATAACATTAACAGTGCCCCGAAAACAGCAGAACAGGGAATCAATTTTCGATAGTCATTTCCTACAATTAACCGACTCATGTGTGGGGCGGCTAACCCCAGAAATCCAATCAATCCAGTAAATGCGATTACAATCGAAGTCATTAATGCCGAAAAAATCAAAATTTTTTTACGAGTAACTTTAGGGTCAACTCCCGTAGAAATTGCAAAATCATCTCCGCCTAATGAGAGAGTATTCAAATCCCATGCACGGATTAATGCGAATGGCATTAGTATTATTACAATAATCATAATTAATACAGCGTCCCATAATGTAGGTCTAGATAGACTTCCAAAAGACCAATGAGCGAGTTGAGAAAGTTGCGCATCTGTTGCGAAGTATTGCATCGTTGAAACTATAGCCCCCGCAATGAATGTTATTGCGATTCCAACTAGAATATAAGATTCCGCAGAAACAGATCTCAAATTTCCTAATTGTATTATAATTGCTACAACAATTAAAGAAAATAAAAAAGCATTTACAATAATAGCGAGAGAATCTGAATAAAATAGGATAAATTCTATTGGTGGCCAATATAAAATTCCTGGAAACAATCCAAAGAAACTAAACAAATATGCTAACTCTCCAGAAATAGAGAACCCGATTACGATAGCTAATGCGGCACCTAATGCGGCACCAGAAGCAACCCCTAAAGTTAGTGGAGAAACTAATGGGTTGCCAAGACAACCTTGCATCAAAGCGCCTGCTGTTGCTAAAGCAATACCCCCAACTATTGCCATTAAAATCCTAGGAAAACGTAACTTCCAAATTATATCAGATTGAAGTGTAGTAGCCTCTTCAAGACTCAAAACAATTTTTAATGTAGTTAAAAAATCTAAATTAGTTGAAGAACCCATACCCAAAGCAAAAATAGCTAACAAAAAAGTAGAAACAGTTAATATAAAAATTAATAAAATTTGTATTTTTGAATTTTGAATATGTTGATTAGAAATATTATCCATAATATCAAAACCTTATGAATAGCAAACAAATTTACCCTTTTTTTCTATTTTATGATATTTTTCAAAAAAATCCTCAATATATATATTTGAATCTATATCTGTAAATAATTCAGGATGCAAAACTTTTGCTAATGTAGGTAATCCATGAATCATCATTGGCCCAGCAAATTCTCCAGACATGATTATCATTCTATTATTATTTACAGCATCCATATTATCGAAACCAGCCCTATCTCTAATAAAATCCATATGAGTTCCACACATATCATCCTCATCAAAAGCATTAAACCCAATATCAAAAGTTATGCCATCAAACATTAAAACATCAGGATTTTGATCTAATATTGCCTCCATATCAACGTGAGTAGTGTGGCCTGGCAAGTCTTTAAAAACATTAATTCCGCCCGCTTTTTCAATAATATCAGTCCATTGAGATGTACCAGTAAGTACAACAGGATCTCTGGTTAATGATGCATGATGTTCCATTACAACAGTCGGTCTTTCATCTTCTGAAATATTAGAAGTCCTCTCTAAAATCTCATTTTCAATTGCATCAAAATCATCGAATAAAATTTGTTTTTCCTCCTGTTTATTAAACAAGTCGGCAATTACCCCAATTTCTGCCCTCAAAGAATCATATTTGTAAAAGTCAAGTGCTAGAACCCTAATACCTACAGGCTCCAATTTATTTTTAATAGCGTTTGTATCAACCATTCCATTAGTTGCAAAAACAATGTAAACTTCAGGCCGACAGTCAAGCAGCGCTTCGAAATCAATTTCAGAATGGGCCGATTGTTGAATAATATGCGTATCAGCAAGTTCCGGCCAAAGTGCCTCATCATAAAAATCACCAGAAACACCAACAATTACTGATGAATTGACGTTCAACATTCTCATTACGCTTGCTGCATAAGTATTTGTTATGGCAATTCTTGAAGGAGATTCCTCAAAATAATGGTAAACACCAAGTGAATCCGTTACACCAATCCCTCCATCCACATTTTCATTTGAATCAACCGACCCCATAGATTGTAAACACCCAGGTGAAAAAATTAATACAATAATTAGAATCACAAACAATTTATTTAAATTAGCCAAGGGCAATAGTCTGGATAACATATTATTCATTTATATTCCACCTTCTTTTGAAAACTATAGCAAGTGAAATCGCTAAAACAGTTGAAGGTATACCAATTGCAGGAACCTCACGACTCTCCTCTTCGACTACAAGGATGTCTTCTACAGTTACAAAAATTGAAGGTGAAAGAGATGAAACCTTTCCATTAAGTAGGGACGCTTGTAATCGAATCCGATTTTGACCCAAATCAAATGAATTTATTTCAGTATGATTATCAGTCCCATTATAAAATTCGACAATTTCTCCTTCCGAATTCTCTACTATAACAGAATACCAAGCAACATTTTCAATATTTTCCCAAGACAATGTAACAACTTCATTTTTAATTATAGTTTCAGAGGAAGCAGAGATCACAGGAGGCTCTAAAATAAAATAAATATTCAAAAATAGCGAATCTCCTTCAACAATTTGGCCAGAATTCATTATTGCATTCAATTGGAATAAATATTCCCCATCCTCTTTATTTTCAATATTTAATGATGTTTCATTCCCTTCATAAATAAGAACATTATTTTCAAAAAGTTGGTAAGATGACGCCCCCTGAAAAGCAGCCCATTGTACAACAAAATCATCATCACTAATATTTCCTTCTTCTGTGATAAATTGTGGCGTCATCGGAACATCAAACGATGTGAGCTCGAAAATAACGGAATCACTATGAGACCCAGGCAACCTATCTATTTTTTTAATCCAATTTCTCACACTTTCATTATACCACAATTCCCAAGACACAATTCCATCATTTATATCCGTAATTTTATAATAGGTAGTTGAGAAAATTCCCGCAGGAGTCTCAATCATTACATTTTCTGTAATTGATATAATATTCGAAGTATCATCATATCCATTTGGATGCCCAGGAACTCCAATTATATTTGTTCGATTAAAATGTAATGAAGCCCCATCGTTTGCATCAAATAGATTTACTTCTTGATCATCTTCCATAAGTTCCCAACCTAGTATACCTTCTTGATAGTAAGAAGAAGATGAAGGCGCGTCTGTCCAATATGTTTTGATATCTAATAGATTGTTTGCATCAACCCAACGATAAGCCTTTTCTCCTTCTTCATAATCTTCATCAGAAACTCTGACCAAAAATGTCTCACGTTCTTGTCCGAATGCATCAGTAATAGTTTCTGAACCTATAGCCGTGTAAGTTTTGTTTTGATGGAATTCCGGTGTATGAACAAGAGAATAATCCCAACTCATTCCAATGGACCATAAATCCTCTCTGGATTGTTCAGGTATCACAATTAACAACAAGGGCTGTGAATTAATTACAGTGCCATTATTATTTGTAGCCTCAATTTGAAATTCAAAGGTACCAGCCTCTTGAGGAAAGAACATAAATGAATTAGCAGCACCTTTGTAAGCAATATCATCATTCATGTATAATGAGAAGAAATCTGTATAAGCTCCTCCCAACCACTCAATTATAAATGGAGAATTAGAAGGGATTGTTTGAATAGAAGTAACAAATGTAACATTTTCAGGTAAATTAACTTCAAGAGTTGAAGTTATATTCATCCACCCGACTCCCTCATTTACTATTTCATTAAAAGGCTCAACAAGATCTATATCTTCCAATTTAAATGAAAAATTTTGGGTTGAATTAATATCTAAATTTTGAAATAGGAAAAATCCATCTGAATTTGTAATTACACTATTGCTACCATTGCTGACCACAACATCAGGAATTGGAAAACCTAAAGGATCAATAACATATCCATATTTACTATTTTTCCCAAAATAAAAATCAAAATCATTTAAATCCGGGGCACTAGACGAACCAGCTTCTAACTTAAAATGTAAATTTTGGACAGATAAAAAAGGATCTTCAAAGGTGGTTTGAATGGTATAATATTCACCAATTTCCAATAAATCAAATTCTACCCTACCGTCATCTGGAATTTGAATTTCATTATTTTCCAAAATTTTAATTGAAGTTGAAGAAGAGCTCGAAACAGGGCTCCCATTTCCATTAAAAATCTCCGCAGTAATCCAATTCATCCCTTCATACCAATCTAATACCATATCTTCCGAAAAGAACATTTTTCTATAAACTACAGAGTGTCCATCATTCATGAAATAAGCACGGACAGTGTGTTCCCCCGGACTTATTCCTGAAAATGTATAACTTCCATTTTCTGACCAAACCGATGTCATTGAATCAACTTTAATTGATGTCTCATTGGCTAAATCTCCGTCATATGTAAATACAAATCCTGACAATGTGAAAGTTTCTTCTTCCTCAGCCGAAACATTTAATGGAGCTAAAATAACAGAAGTAAGAAGCAAAACCGACAAAATTTTAGCCTTCATGAACATTCGAATAGCAACTAATATTTAGGTCCACCTAAAAAAAATTTAATGGAAATTATCAGAAATATATTTTTTAATTAATTTTACAATAACATACAACATATTACATACCCCTTGACAGGCAATCCAAATATCATATGGCTATAACTAGCGAAGACATCCATGTCGTAGATCTTGATCGTTCAAGACTAAGTCAAGTTTTTTGGTTTTTTTCTGGATTCATCATTATGAGTATCGGTTTGGTAGGAATTATTGTCCCAGGGTTACCCACTACACCTCTAATGATTCTTGCAGCAGCATGTTACGCTAGATCTAGCCAAAAATTTTATGATTGGATTATCAATAACAAAATGTTTGGACATCATGTTAAGAATTATAGAGAAGGAAAAGGAATCCCCCGGAAAAGTAAACCAATAATTTTGGGAACGATGTGGGTCTTTGTTTTATTTGCAGTACTTGTTGCAATTCCTGATAGTGCGCCGCAAGTTTCTAAAATCACGACATTGGTTTTGGCTTTGATAGGAACAATTTTTATTCTTCGAATTCCTAATTTGTAGGTATTGGTTTCGAAAAAGCATTTTGTACAAGATTCCCTAATCCTTTAATCCAATTTGGATTATCATTTAGACAATTGACAACAGTTAATTCCTGCCCTCCATGTTTCAAGAAATGATCTCTAATTTCAATATCAAGCTCCTCTAAAGTTTCTAGTCCATCAGCAAGGAAAGCAGGCGATACAATCACAATATTTTTCTTTCCTTTTTCAGCCAACAGTTCTACCATTTCTGTTGTAGAAGGTTTTAACCATTTGGCTGGACCAAGTCGACTTTGATAACTAATTGACCAATCTCCTTCGCTTATTCCTAATGCACCAACTACACATAATGTTGTGAGCATACAATGGTGGGCATAACACATTGAATTGGCATCGACATCTAATGTACAGCAATTATTCACTTTTTGACAATGTTTTCCGCTTGAGTCTGAACGTTTTACATGAGAAATAGGAAGTCCATGATATGAGAATAGTAGATGCGCTCCTTTAATTAAATGGGGTTTAATAGATTGAGCCAATGGTTCAATAAATGCGGGATTAGACGGGAAATGAGGTAATTCAATAATTGAAGGGGCCCAATTCATTTCTCTCAGTTGCTTATATGCCTGCTTTAATGAAGATTCTGTAGTTGCTTGAGCGTGATGTGGAAATAATGGCGCTAGTAATAATTCTTCAACACCCTTTTCCTTCAATTTCTCTAATCCAGAGCGTATACTTGGATTTCCATATCTCATCCCCACTTCACATTCCACATTGTCTAAACTTAATTCTAACGCATCAGCCATTCTTTGAGTATATACTCGAAGAGGCGACCCCTCTTCCATCCAAATACTCCGATATCGTGGTGCAATTTTTTTGGGACGTGTACGAAGAATAATTCCACGAACTAAGAGGTGTCGAAGCGGCGCAGGAATATCAATAACATCGGGATCAAGTAAAAATTCTTTAAGATACGATTTTACAGATTTTACAGTTGGTTCATCAGGAGTACCAATATTCATCAGTAGAACTCCTTGAACTCCCATGTTCAATTTAAATGAACTTAGGTTGTAATAATTTGCCTTTAAAATATATACAAATTAGAAATAATGTATTCCAAAAGGATAAGAAATATCTTTTGTACCCAAGAACATGTCTAGGGTAGTAATAGGAATAGTTCTAATATTTTTATTTCAGATTATTTCTTCTCTAATTATTTATGATAAAGAGTTGACAGTATCTGAAGTGCCCGTATTTAATTCAAATAATTTAGATTGTAACAACTCCCTTACAACACCACAAAATGAGATACATGTAGATAATCAGTTAGGAAATAATAATTTTTCAGGAATAGTAGATTGCCCTTTTCATTCAGTTACTGAGGCATTAAAAGTTTCTAAAGATGGAGATACAATAATAATTCATGAAGGAGTATATCATGAAGAGATTCTTATTGATAATTTTGAAAACTTGACAATTCGTGTAGCTGAAAATGAAAGAGTTGTTTTTGACGGCACTGAAAGTATTACTCATGATTTAAATGGAACTTGGGGCCTTTCAACTAATAATATACATGAAGTTGAGATTAATAAGAATGGTTGGCAAGTATTTGTCGATTACAAAGAACAAATACCCGCAAGATGGCCAAATGCAAATTTTTCTGATCTTTCGGTATTTGATCAAACAGATAATTGGGCAAAAGGAACAATTGGCGATGGAGGGAGTTATAGTAATGGAGAATTAGAAGACTCTGGAAAATTAAATACAAGTGGAATTGACCCTATTGGGGCAATAGCAGTCCTTAATGTCGGCTCGTTTAAGACTTGGAGTAGGACTATTACAGATTATAATCTATCTACTAACACATTTTCATATGAATTAGTTCCAAATTGGAAAACTAAACATCATTATTATTTTTTGGAAGGTAAGAGAGAATTAATTGATTTTCCAGGAGAATGGTGGTTCGATAGTTCAGGGAAAAAATTACATATGATGTTTGAAAACGGGACAGATCCAAATAATTTAGATATCAGAATCAAAACTCAACCTTTTGCATTTAATATTACAGATAGCAATAATATCTCAATAGAAGGTTTAGAATTTTTTGCAACGACATTTAGAACAGATGATTGTAATGGCTGCACTATCAAAGATTCAGATTTAATGTATCCAAGTACTTCAAAAAGAGGTTTAGGCATAGCAGGAGAAGATGTTGAGGAAAGATGGGTTTCAAGAATGGACTTTTGTACTAATTGTTTAATCGACAATTCTTCATTCGCATATACCGATGGTTCAGCACTAGAATTCCATGGAGCCGCACTAAAATCACATAATAATACTGTAAATAATTCTCATTTTGAATTTATTGATTGGTCTTCTTCTGATTTAATTGGATTGATGGTTACAGTATATGATGGAGGTAGAGATAACACCTTTTCAAATAATACAGTTTACAATACAGGAGCATCATCAACATTAAGCATTGGAGATTCCCCAAAAATATTTTTTAACAATATTTCAAATACAGGATTTATTCAAAGTGATGGAGCAGTAGTTCAAATGATGATGTTAGAACAAGAGGGTGCTGAAATTGCATATAATTGGATTCATAACACAGAAAAATATGGAATTAGAATGGACGGTCCAGCAGGTGGAACAAATATTGGCAGAAACACATCAGTACATCATAACGTATTATGGGATATAAAAACAGGAATTATGGCTAAGGGAGATTATCATGATATTAGTAATAATACTGTGTTTGGAGGTGGCTTAGATTTAGGTAAAAATGACATTATTATTTTATTTGAAAACGGGGAAGGGAATGAAAACTCATCAACTAATAATAATGCTGCAGATAAAATTGCGGCCCATAGATCAAAATCATATGAAGAGCACCCCATTCCAGGAAGTTTTATTGATAATTATAATGGATATCAAGAGACATTAGGTCAAGTAGGAAATTTATTGTCTGATCCCGATAATTATGATTTTAGACCTATTCCCAACTCGATTTTAGACAATTTAAGTGCTGGAGCATATGATACATTAGATCTAAAGCCATGGCAAGCAGGAGCAGAACGAAAATGGGAAAAAATGAGATCATTAAACCAAGGCTGTACAAATATTTCAGCAATAAATTATGATGATTTGGCAGGAATAAATAATCATGATTGTGAGTTTGAACCCGAACCCGAACCTGAACCTGAACCTGAACCTGAACCTGAACCCGAACCTGAACTGGATTCAGTCGTTAACACAAACAATGAGTCCGAAGAAGATTTAAACACAGAGCTAAATACAAATGATGAGATTGAAAACAATGATAAAGAACCAAATACCAAGCTTATAGAAGATACTGAAGAGTCAAAAACTATACGATTAGGAATAATTATTGGAGTATTTATGCTACTAATTCTCCTTTTCACTTTAATGATTAAAAGAGAATAAGGAAAGTCATTTTTTACCGAACATTACTAACGTACCAATAAAATCCTCACTGGCAGCAACTTGATGAATTTCAACTTCTTTAAATCCAGCATCTAACATCCCCTTTTTCCATTCATCAATACTAAGTTTTGTCATATGAACATTTAACTTTTCAGGCCAACTATGACTATCTTCATTTTCTAAATAATAATCAATTCCAGCGATCAAAACACCATCATTTTCAAGCCATGAATTATAGAAATTCTTTAACATCTCTAGCGGGTCTTCTAAATAATATAGAAATTCCATACTATGAATGAAGTCATATTTTTCCTTTGGTTCCCAAGAAGGCAATAATGTATGATAATATTCTCCTGCAGGGTCAATTTTTTTAGCTTTCAATATCATTTCTTCTGAACCATCAATGCCTATAATTTTATTACAATCTTCATTATTCGATAATTGCCTACAAACCCATCCATTTCCACAACCCACATCAACCGCAGAAAAGTTAGGTTTTAGGTGGTGACTAACTAAGGATAACATTTCAGTTACAGAATTAAAATGTCCTTTTTCCATGCCTTCATCTTTTCCAATTAAGGCCCATTCGGAAAAGATTTCAACTGCCTTTCGCCTTTCCATAATATTTGGTCATTTCAATAGCCCAATCAACTTTACTTATTTTGTAACATTCATGGTATTAACCCTTTAATATGATAAATTATTGGACAAGTGTATGAATAAAGGCCTAAAATCTATATTTGTATTACTTATTTTAGTTAGTTCCGGATGTACAGGAGCAGTTGAAGAGGTTACAGATATAGTTGACAATATAGACGATATACCAATAGACAATGTCATAAATCCAATTTCTGAGGTCTTAGATTGGATGGATATTGGTTCAAGGGAAAGAGTATCTCCAGAGTTAGTTCCATACAACTCATGCGATTACTTAGAAAATGATATTCGAGAAAATTTGAAAGAGAGGATGCGCATTACTATTTTACAACAAACTTCTAATTATTATAGCGGAGGAATGTGGATAGAAGATGATTTTGGAATGGAAATGGATGGGGTGGCTGAAGATACAGGCGCAGTTTCAGATTCATCGGCAACAGGCTCAAATTCAGATACAAGGGAAGAAGGAGTTGATTTTTCAGGAACTAATAACCAAGAAGAAGGTGTAGATGAATCAGATTTCGTTAAAACAGATGGTAATTATATTTACATGATTAACAATGGTAAATTGGTAATACTCGGAGTACCAGAGTTTGGTAGCCTTGACTTTCAATCAGTCACTTCAATTGAGGGGAATGCTCAGGAAATGATGTTAGCAGAAGATAAATTAGTCGTTTTATCTAGTGTTTATAGTTGGAGTCTATCAGAAGAAGACCCTTTGTGGAATCTAGTTTGGGATGATATAGCGCTAAGAATGAGAGTGTCTAGTTTAACTAAATTTACAGTATTCGATATTTCTGAAAGAAATGAACCTACTTTGATAAATGAATTGTATCTTGAGGGATGGTATTTAACTGCTAGAGAACAAAATGGAATGGTTAGAACGATAACACATGGATATTTAGATTTACCAGGACTTAAATCATGGGTAGAAATATCACCAGAACATCAAGACTCATACTATAACTTAGATTGGGATAACCCAGCAAGACAGGTAATTTGGAATTTATCAATAAATCATACTATTGAAAACAACAATGGAGTTATTGATGATGCTAGTATTGAAGATTTAATGCCTCAAATGTATCATAGAACTACAAATGGAGTTAGTAAAGTTCCAATGCGTTCGGAAACATGTAGTGAATTTATCGCCACAAAGGATAATGTTGGAACACAATTTACTTCAATCCTCACACTTGATTTATTAAGCGCCTCATTTAGTTATGAAGCAGACCATCTTATGGGTAATTGGCCAGTAGTTTATGCGTCTCAAGATACGTTAGTAATTGCAGAACCAGCACAAGATTGGTGGTGGTATTGGGGTGCTGATGAAATTGAAGAAGCGACTAATATTCATGCATTCTCATTAACAAGTGAAGGAACATCATACCTTGGAAGTGGCCGTGTAGATGGAACAGTACTGGACCAATTCTCTTTATCAGAATATGAAGGGAATATTCGTTTAGCAACTACTACGGG
>CERV01253681.1_pt1 | contig 12064 bp, 9 predicted proteins | sample 530871 | NCBI WGS metagenome assembly CERV01 (sample SAMEA2621045, study PRJEB7988) | marine metagenome | biome: marine biome (ENVO:00000447); feature: deep chlorophyll maximum layer (ENVO:xxxxxxxx); material: "saline water (ENVO:00002010), including plankton (ENVO:xxxxxxxx)" | depth 50 m
ACAATCATTAACCAAAAAGGTCGTGATGTTAAATGTATCTACGTTGCTATTGGACAAAAGAAATCTACTGTTGCTCAGGTTGTTGAGCAATTAAAAGAAGCCGGTGCAATGGAATACACAACTGTTGTTTCTGCTACAGCTTCTGAGCAGGCTCCACTTCAGTACCTTGCTCCATACACTGGTGTGACTATTGGTGAATATTTCCGTGATAATGGTCAACACGCATTGATCGTATATGATGATTTAACAAAACAAGCACAAGCTTATCGTCAGATGTCACTTCTACTTCGTCGTCCTCCAGGTCGTGAAGCATACCCTGGTGACGTTTTCTTCTTACACTCAAGATTGCTTGAGCGTGCGGCGAAACTTTCTGATAAAGAAGGTGGTGGTTCATTAACTGCTTTACCAATTATTGAAACTCAAGCTGGTGACGTATCTGCTTATATCCCAACAAATGTAATTTCAATTACTGATGGACAGATCTTCTTGGAAGAAGACCTTTTCAATAAAGGTGTTCGTCCAGCTGTAAACGTTGGTATCTCGGTATCACGTGTTGGTGGTGCGGCTCAAATTAAAGCGATGAAACAAGTTGCTGGTACTTTGAAACTTGAACTTGCACAGTTCCGTGAGCTAGAGGCATTTGCTGCTTTTGGTTCGGATCTAGATAAAGCAACTCAAGCTCAGTTAGCTCGTGGTCAACGTTTGGTTGAGATCTTAAAGCAAGGTCAATACCAACCATACAACGTAGAGCTACAGGTTGCGGTTATTTATGCTGCTACTAACGGTTATATTGATGGCGTAGAGATCAAAGATGTTAAGCGTTGGGAATCTGAGTTAACTGATTTCTTAGCTCAAAAACACCCAGCTGTAACAAAAGATATCATTGAGAAAAAAGCTCTTAAAGGTGATGTAAAAGACAACCTAGTTAAGGCTTTAGACGAATTTAAAACGGTTTTTAAGTAATAAGGTAGGAAAATGCCTAGTACTAAAGAAATAAGAGTCCGCATTGGAAGTATCAAGAACACGCAGCAAACTACGCGTGCCATGAAAATGGTTGCCGCTAGTAAGTTGAAGCGTGCTCAAGATGCTATTACCAATTCAAGACCTTACGCTGAAGGAATTGAAAAGGTAGTAAAAAACCTGATGAGCTCTCAAAGCTTGAGCCACCCTCTTTGTGATAAGAAGGATCTTCCGGCTAAAACTTTGTTTGTGGTTTTTTCTAGTGATCGTGGATTATGTGGTGGTTTCAACGCAAATATCTCAAAGTTTGCTATGAATGAAGTTAAAAACACTGAAGGTGAAAAGGATATTATTTTCCTTGGAAGAAAAGCGGAAAGCTTTTTTAGAAACCGCGGTGTTGAGTTAAAGCGTGAGCTAATTGAAAATATGGCGAAAGAAGCTAATTACAGTTATGCGAAGGCTCTAACGGAAAAGTTAATCAATATCTATCAGGACGAAGAGTATACGAATATCGTATTGATCTTTAATGAGTTTAAATCTGCTCTAGAGCAAATTCCAACTCGTTTTGATCTTCTTCCGATTGCGATGGGTGAAGAGGAAACTTCTGAAGAAACTACGAAAGATTATATATTCAAACCAAGTCCAGTAATGATGATCGAAACACTAGTAGATCGTTATGTTGTAACTCAAGTACAAAGAGCGATCTTTGAGAGTTTAGCTTCTGAATATGGCGCTCGAATGAATGCTATGGAAAATGCGACTAAAAACGCTGGTGAATTAATAGATAGTTTAACATTAACTTATAATAAAATGAGACAAGCTGCGATCACGACTGAGTTGATTGAAATCACTAGTGGTGCTGAAGCAATTGCGAATTAATTGGAGATAGAAATGGAAATTGGTAAAATCAAACAAGTATTGGGTGCCGTAATTGATGTTGAGTTTTCATCAGGAAAGCTACCAGCGATCTTCAATGCTTTAACTACAACTAACACGCAAATCGACGACAAAAAAGACAACCTAGTTCTAGAGGTTTCTCAGCACTTAGGTGACAATGTTGTTCGTTGTATCGCAATGGATAGCACTGAAGGTCTAACTCGTGGTGCAGACGTAAAAGATACTGGCGACAAAATTCAAGCTCCAGTTGGAGAGGGTGTTTTAGGTCGTATTATTAATGTAACTGGTGATCCAGTGGATGAAGGTGGACCTGTTGAGTCTACTGAGAAATGGGCAATTCACCGCGAAGCTCCTAAATTTACAGAGCAATCTACTAAGAAAGAAATCCTAGTTACAGGTATTAAGGTTGTGGATCTTTTAGCTCCATACCTTAAAGGTGGAAAGATTGGTCTTTTCGGTGGTGCCGGTGTTGGTAAAACTGTATTGATCATGGAGTTGATTCGTAACATCGCTACCGAGCACGGTGGATACTCTGTATTCGCAGGTGTGGGTGAGAGAACTCGTGAAGGTAACGATTTATGGGCTGAGATGAAAGAGTCTGGTGTATTGAATAAAACCGCTCTTTGTTATGGTCAGATGAACGAACCTCCAGGAGCACGTTCACGTGTTGCTTTAACTGGTTTGACTATCGCGGAATACTTCCGTGACGTTCAAAATCAAGACGTACTACTTTTCGTAGACAATATTTTCCGTTTTACGCAAGCAGGTGCTGAGGTTTCTGCACTACTAGGTCGTATCCCATCTGCTGTGGGTTACCAACCAAACCTTGCAACTGAAATGGGTGCTTTACAAGAGCGTATTACTTCAACGGACAAAGGTTCCATTACATCTGTACAGGCCGTTTATGTTCCAGCGGATGACTACACGGATCCGGCTCCAGCAACTGTGTTTGCTCACTTGGATGCAACTACTAACTTAAGTCGTCAGATTGCCTCTCTTGGTATCTACCCTGCGGTTGATCCATTAGCATCTAGTTCTCGTATTCTTGATCCACAAGTTGTGGGTGATGATCACTACGATACAGCTCGTGCAGTACAAGCAATTTTACAGAGATACAAAGAGCTTCAAGACATTATCGCAATTCTAGGTATGGATGAGCTTTCAGAAGAAGATAAACTTACAGTTGCACGTGCACGTAAGATTCAAAGATTCTTGTCTCAACCATTCTTCGTAGCTGAGCAGTTTACTGGTATGGAAGGTAAATATGTTGAAGTTGCTGATACAATTCGTGCCTTCAAAGAAATTCTAGCTGGTGATCATGATAACTTGCCTGAGCAAGCATTCTACCTAGTTGGAACAATTGAAGACGCTATTGAAAAAGCTAAAACTCTATAGAGGTTTAAAATGTTAAAAGTTACTTTGGTAACTCCAGAAAAAAAATTAGTTACGAACCAAGAGGCTACAGATCTTTTGGTTCCGGGTTATGAAGGTCAGTTGAACATTTTAGAAGGTCACGCTGACTTCATGACAATCCTAAATACTGGAGCATTAAGTTTTAAAGCTGGTGAAAAGGAAAGACATTTTTCTGTTCACTGGGGATACTGTGAAGTAAGTGATGATAGTGTGACTATTTTAGCTGAAGCTGCTGAAGACGCTGCAAATATCGATATTGAAAGAGCGGAAGCTGCATACAGTAAGGCGCAAGAAAAATTAGAAGAAGCTGGTTTGACAGTTGCTGATATTGAAAAGTATCAACGTAAACTTCAAAGAGCTGATTTAAGAATTACTCTTGCTAGAAACTACAGAGAAAATAACTAGTCTTATTTTTGATTTGATTTTTTACTAAGGGATTTAGCATTAGCTAGATCCCTTTTTTCGTTTTTAATATCGACAAGGTAAGTACCCAACTCAGGAATTGTAGTCCCTGTATAGATGTTGGTGAATTTTGACTGATAGCCTCTATCTGCACCATTGATTACGAAGGTTTTTTCTAAGTTATTTTCTTTGATTGATTTTAACATATCTAAATGGCTTTTAGAGGAAGCTTGAAAATAGAAAAGACTTTTGGGGTACTTATCGTAAATGGCTTGTAGTTTTTTATTGGTAAAATTTTTATTTAACTGAAAAAAGACGAGTCTTCGTTTTCTAAAATTCGATTTTAATCCTTTATAAAAGCTTTTATATTTGGACAAAACTACGAGAGTTTGATTACTTGAGTCTAAATTCTTTTTTAAGAAGCTAATGTTTTTTTGTCGATAGCCTCTTTGATCAAAAAGTTTTGTGATTTCGATTTCCAACATATGTTTATTGGTATTGATCTGTTTTAGGTTACTAGGGTTACTTTCTTTACCTAAAATACGAAATGTTTTTTTAGCATAGTTTAGGCGTTTTAAACTTTCATGTACCTTCTTTTGAAAATCAGGATCTTTTTTGTAGGCCATTACCAAATGAGCATAGGCTTTGTATTGGGCTTTTCGGTTCCAAGCAATCATGACTAGATCCACACCGGATTTTATAGCAAGTTCAGCCCTTTTTCCTGGATCTGGATCTATCTTAGCACCTTGCATTTGTATATCGTCTGTAAGAATTAATCCCTTGAACTTTAGTTCGTCTCTTAAAAGTTTCGTATTAATTTCTGCAGAAAAGGAAGCGGGCTCATCACCTTTAATTACTTTTGGTAAACCAATATGACCAACCATAATCGCTGGTATTTTATTTTGGTTTATAATTTGATAATAAGGAATCAATTCCTTCTTCTTTAATTCACTAAGTGTTTTGTGGGAAAAGGGTAGAATTTTGTGGGAATCTCCCACTAAGTCACCATGGCCTGGGAAGTGTTTTGCCGTTGATATGACGTAAGCCTCATTTGCGCCTTCAATCACTCTTTCGCTAATATTACCAACTGTATAAGGGTCATTGGAGTAGGTCCTTGCTCCTAAAAAGTCATTTCCTCCTAGAGGTTGGATGTCTAGAACTGGTGAAAAATTCATATTAATACCAAGGGACCTAAGAAGCTTTGAATTAAAATAGGCAAGATTACGAATTTGATCTTGTTTGACGCCTTTACCAAAGAGCGAGGGAGCGGGTAGCCTTGGATAGGTTTTGATCCTAGTAACATTTCCACCTTCTTGATCAATGGCAATAAAGGGACGGTCTTCATTCATTTTGTCATACAAAGAATAAATATCTTGAACAAGAGTTTTGAGTTGTGAGTAGGTACTAACATTGGCTCCGAACAAAATGATTCCGCCGGGACGAATGTTTTGTAATTTCCTGCGGTTCAGTTTGTTTAAGGACTTTCCATATATTCCCAACATCAAAAGCTTTGAAACGTCTTTTTCGGAATAGGAGTTTTCACTATTTTTTCTAGATAAGACATTGCTGCCAGCAAATGTAATATTACTGACAAATAAAAAAATAAAGATAAAGCCTAGACGAAATGTTTTTCGCATGAGTTAATTTTAACAGAGATCCCACAGAAGAGGCTTTAATTGTGGCGTTGGAGCGACAATCTCAACGGAGGTAGGGGAATGATGGTCTATAGTCTTAACACAGCTTGTAGAGCGCTTTTGCTAGTTTTAATCATTCAAGTTGCATGGTCGCAAGAAGATGAAAACTTCGTAATAATCGAGAAGCCTGAAATTGTTGAATATGAAAAGTTAGATGGAGATTTGCCTAGACAAGGAAGCCCTGCAATAAGTCTTTGGTCTAGCCAAGTAGGTTTTGCGTACTTAAAAAAGCAGTTTACATTTGTGGAAGCAGGGGAAGAGGCAATTGATTCGAGTTTTTATGGTGCCTTTTACGCACTTGCTTATAATTGGCGGATTTTTTCTATTGCAGCTGATGTCGGTATCTATACCGGAAGTAAAGACGGCAGTATTTCTGGAGAAGAGTCCAACACCGGACTTCAAAAAAGTTTGAAGAACCAGTATCTGGGCGAAGTAGGTTTAAATCTATATTTAAATTCGTTTTCCAATTGGTACTTTCGCCCCTATGTAGGTGGTGGTGCTTACATAAATGAATATAAGTACATAGAAAATGACTCCTCTACGACAACAAAAAGTTTTAATATCAATAGCTCATTTTATAGAGCGGGCTTGGCTTTTAACATTGGGGCGATCGACGAAGAGGCCGCAATGGACTCTTGGAAAGAAACTGGAATTTTTAGGACGCAGCTCCTATTAGAAGCAAAAAAATATACAAGCTTAGAGCCAAGCGTGGATAGTCAATTTGAAGTCTATTCGGCTTTGGTTTTTGAGTACTAAACTTTAGTTTTTAAAAACATAAAAAGAACCAAAGAGTAAAGCCCCTTGTGGTTTAGAATTTTACTTTCGCCAAACACAAATATATGCGAACTGCTAAAAATGAATTTCAAAGTTTGAATGAGCTTTGAATAATCGAAAAGGATTGCTAAAAAATTAAATCTCTAAAATGTAAGTGCTCGTAATGAAACCTTCCATGTAATTTGTTTCTTAAGCTAGAATTTTTTTATTTAAATACTGGAACTTCTTTTTGGCCATCGCAATAAGCGTATTCACTAGAATGATCTTCACAAGCTAGGGCTGTTTTTACTTTAGGGTTTTGAGAAACAGTTTTATCTAAAACATCGATTTTAGCATGATGATGGTCATTCATTTTAAATATCATTTGTTCAGCATCACACATTCGAAGGCCAAGTATTAATGACTCTAGTTTTTTATTAAGACTTAAATTTTTAAAATCACTCACAGCAATTGCTTCACCAAGAATTTCTCCACCAAACCAGTCTGCGAAGGCTTCGGATAGATGAGTCTGATTACAAACATAATAGTATTTTTGATCAATCGGTCTTGAGTGTATAGATTTGGGGTGCATTAGGCATTTATTTAACTGCGGTGATAGACCACTTTTATTATTACTCAAGCTAAGATTAAATCGACAAGGATCGAAGGCGTGAGCTATTTCATGAGCTAATATAAAAATGTAAGAGTAATCTGAATAAATGGAAGAAGCGATAGAAGGGCAAAGAGAAACCGATTTCGAAACTCTATCATATTCTGCGGAGACAGCGATTGATTCATTACTCCAATACAGAAAGAAGTCTTCTCTAGCGAAACAGTTAGAATTATCTAGGCTAATAGTAGCTAGTTTTTTTAAGGCTCTATCTTTCAAAGTTTTTTCAAACGAACTTTTTAATAGATATGATTTAAACAATTTCTTTACGAGATTAAAAGATTCTTTAATTCTCTTTTCTTCCCCTTTATAAAAATCTTGCTCAATAATCCAATGTCTGATTTGAATTAGACTAGCTCTTATAAATTTTGATTTCGAATAATTTTTCAGGACAGGAGCAGTTGGATTGAAAAGATAGCCTAATTCTCTTTCGTAATATTCTTCATAAGTTAGAACTACATTTGCTAGAGTGCGTGATAGTTTCTCAATACAGCTCTTGGCCAATAGCTTGTTTTGCTCAGAGTTATGACCATCAATAATACATTCAGCATTGTATCTCTTTGGTAATAACATTTTAAGTTTTTTATAAGTTTGAGCAGATTGAATGGGAAATGATTTAATAATTAAATAACTTAGCCTATCTCTAATTTCGTCTAATAGCTCCAGTCTATCAGTCTCAATGCTATTAAGAACAGGCCTAGAGGCCCTACAAACAGCTTTGGAAAGGCTTTCACAATGTTCTTGTGAATGACTGGGGATTCCAGAGAATAAGATCATCTGGGAAAGAAATAAGAGTAAAATATATTTTGTCATCCAAGCTTTCTGTTTCATATTAAAATATGCCAAACAATAGCATTTACTAATGCATTCATTAGGCCAAATGATACAAATTGGAAAGAAATCAATGGTATTTAGAAGGCTTTATATGGTTCTAAAAGGAAGTTGGCGTATTTTTGGCACTTAGAGATCAAAAGTTCTACAGCTGCCGATTCCCTTTTATGCTTATTCCCAAATTAGGCTCGAAAGCGCTTTGCTTGGGAATCTTTATAAGAAAAAATAAATAGCTTTCTTTAGCATTGATTTGAAGGAGGCCGGGATAACTTTTATTTAAGTAATTATAAATCCAGCCCTAAATTTAAAAAGTATTTATCATAGTTTTAATTAAAAAAAGCCAGAGTAAAGCCATTTAAAGTATGGACTCTACACAAGGAAATCTTTCTTTAAAAACTTTACGAGATTCAAAACCTGTGGCCAAGAAAGTTCAGGCATTCTTACAATTAGCCTGCTGTCTGGAGTTAGACGATAAGTCTTTGGTTGCTTGATGGCCAGCTCCACCAATTTATTTACTGCTATTTTTGTTTGCGAAGAGAAGGACAAGCTGATGTTAACTGAACCAGCGGATATATCCTTGATGCCTAGGTCTTTACAATATTTTCTAATGAGCATGACGCCCATTAAGTTTAATACCTGCTCTGGTATTTTACCAAATTGGTCTATCATAGAAGACTCTATAGATTCAATATCATCTTCTCCATCAATTTCTGATAAAAGCTTGTAAAAACTCAGTCGCACACGAATATCAGGAATATAGGCATCTGGAATCAGGGCAGGAATTCTTAGATTAATTTCCGGTTCTATCTCTTCAACTTTTTCTTCGCCTTTTGCTTCTCTGATACTTTGCTCGAGAAGCTCTAGGTATAAGTCATAACCAACTGTATTTACATTACCACTTTGCTCTGCCCCTAAAAAGCTTCCAGCACCACGAAGCTCTAAATCGTGATGGGCTATTTTAAATCCACTTCCAAGAGCGGTATTCTCTTGAATGATTCGTAATCTTTCTTTTGCATCTGGATCTAGTTTTGTATTTTGTGGGACTACCAAATAACAATAGGCTCTTTCTTTACTACGACCAACCCGACCACGAAGTTGATAAAGCTGGCTTAGGCCAAAGTGATGAGCGTTATCAATTATCATTGTATTAGCTCTAGGATTATCCACGCCATTTTCTACAATTGTTGTGCACAGAAGAACATCAAATTTTCCCTGATAAAACCTCAGCATAACTTTTTCTAATTCGCCATCTTTCATCTGCCCATGGGCAACTTCGAGTTTTATGTCTGGCAGAATTTCTCTGATTTCTGCAGCTCTTGAATATATACTCTGTACTCTATTATGAATAAAATAAACCTGACCATTTCTTTGAAGCTCAGCTTCAATGGCTGTTTTAATAGTACCTTTGTTAAACCGATTAATATAGGTCCGGGTAGGTAAGCGATCTTGAGGAGCAGTGTTAATCGTTGATAAATCTCTAATGCCGACCAGTGACATATTTAAAGTTCGAGGAATAGGTGTCGCACTTAAAGATAAATTGTCTACGCTAGCCTTTAATTGTTTTAGCTTCTCTTTATGAGCGACTCCAAAACGATGTTCTTCGTCGACGATTAGTAGTCCTAAGTTTTTAAAGTCTACATCTTTACTTAGAATGCGATGAGTACCAATGATCATATTTACATGACCAAGCTTTAAGTTTTCAAGTGTCTCGGCCATCTCTGATTTTGGAGTAAAGCGACCCATCGATCGAATCTCAAATGGCCAATTTTTAAATCGTTTTTTAAAGTTTTCATAATGTTGAAATGCTAGGACTGTAGTAGGTACAAGCAAAGCTACTTGCTTATTTTCTTCGAGTACTTTGAACGCGGCTCGCATGGCAATTTCTGTTTTACCAAAACCAACGTCACCACAAATCAAACGGTCCATGGGTTTATCTGATCCTAAGTCGCTTAATATATCAGTCATTGCTTTTAACTGATCGTCAGTTTCAACATAGGGAAACTCATCTTCAAATTTATGAAACATTTCATTAGGAGGGGAATATGCTGGCCGAGTTAATTGAGACCTTTTGGCATAAAGGCGGATTAATTCGTCGGCAATGTCTTTCAATGAATTCTTAACTTTTACCTTGGAGTTCTCCCAAGATTTACCACCAAGCTTATCGAGACCATGGGTTCCAGAATATTTTTGAAGAAGCCCGATTTTATAGATTGGCACATAAAGTTTGTCGTTGCCTCGATACTCCAACTGAATGAACTCAGACTTAATCCCTTGAACATCCATCATGGCCATGCCTTTATAAATACCCACACCATGTTGAATATGAACTAGATGATCACCTTCCTTTAAATCAGCAAATTTAAACTGCCCAGCCTGTTGATTAAAGTCTTCTCTGGCTTTTCGTTGAGATTTTCTTCTTTTCCTGCCAAAAAAATCATTTGAATTAAGAAAGACTAAATGCTCAGAGGGGATTTGAAAGCCCTCAGAAATACTATCCATACATAGGTGGACAAGTTGATTGTCTTGCCTTTGCTCTTCAACAAGAGCTATATTTATATCTTCAGTTCTTACTTCTTTAAAATTAAGCTCAGCATTTTTTAATAAATACCTAGCTCGTTCCATTTGGGTTGGGTTTGAAAAGAAACAAAACACCGCATGGTCTGAATATTTATAGGATTTAATTTTTTCTATTACTGGATTCACATCATTGTCTTTTGAGGGCGCTAGGTTCTCTTTCCTCGAAAGACTTAAATTAATTTTATATTCGGCTCCACCTTTGGATTTGATGAAATCATCATCTAAAACTTGTACGGGATTTAAATAAAAGGTTTTGTTAGTATTTTTATGGAAGCCGCTAGGTTCATGATATAAATCTTTAAAGGGTGGACGGATGTTTTCTTCGTCAAAGTTTGCAAAGGCCGTTTTCAAATTTTGAAAATGTAAATCCCATTGTCGCAAGCATTCGTGAGCATCAAAATAGAAAATCAAACTCTCATTAAAATAATCAAGTAGCTCCACTGAATCTTTGTGTGCATAGGGAAAAAGATAGTGAATGCCTTCGAAGTTTTGACGGCGATTTAGTTTGGAAATATAGGATTGATTACTAGCCCAATCTATATTGGCTTCCTCACAACTTTTTTTCCATCGGTTTATAACTTCCTCAATATCTAAGCGGGCATGCAAGACTTCTAGAGCGGGAGAGATAATAGTTTCATTGATAATTTCAGAGCTTTTTTGCATCTCGGGATCAAACAAACGAATGGATTCAATCTCAGTATCAAAGAATTCAATTCTTATTGCTTGATCGTGGTTTGGTGAATAGATATCTACTATTTCGCCTCTACTCGAAAAGCTTAAAGGATCTTCAACAGTATCAACCTGTCTATAACCTAGCTCCTTTAGTTCCGTTAGAAAGTTACTAGATACAGTATCACCTTGTTTGATTTTTATTGAGGCTTGTTCAAAAAAATCCTTTGGAGAACAGTAGTTTACAAGGTTTCTAGCGTGCACAAGAAACACGCCACTGCTAGCTTCTGCTGCCTTTGCGAGAAATCCCGTTCTTTGGGCAACAGCATTATAGCTAGTAAAAACATTGTTGTAGGGATTGTGGGAGTCAGCCTTCCAACTGCAAAGTTTTAAATCGGTGAAGGTACTGAAACTATGTTCGAGCTTTTCTATCTCTTCATCACTTGGTAGGATGATCAAGGTTTTCTGATTACGATAAAGGTCTGGGTTCAAAGCTAAAACGCTAGGGTTTTGGATGCCATGAAGTTCTTGAGGATAGTTCTCATTACTTCTTTTGAGATTTACTAAACTATCGAAATAATTAGTGATACTCATAATATAAACCGATTCCACCTTGACAGAAGACTAGCTTCGTTGAGTTAATTAAACCTACTTGAGTTTTACAGCCAGAGGATCATCTATGCTAGAAGTTCATGAGCTAATAATACCGATAATTTTATGGTTCGCAGTTTACCTGATACATTATCGTTTTGGCAATATTTGTACTCCGGAGAAGGTTTTATCCGTAGAAAAAAACAAAAAATCAATGCCGAGAATGTATTCTATTAGCATTGGTATCGCTATATTTCTAAGTCTTTGTTTAGCTTATATAAAATTTGTCCACCTATATTATGGAACAATCACAGGTGTTGATTTACAGATGATTGGCCTAGGTTTTGTCAGCATGATTTTCTTACATTTAGCTGTCTTGAGGGATGAATCATGAATAGCTTGTTAATCATTATCAGTTTTTTAGTCGTTCTATATTTACGGGAAGCTTTTTACCTTAGTTTAAAACCTCTGTTTACTAGATCAAATCCAGAATTTTCTAGGAATAATCGTTTACTTCAACCTATATATAATTTGCGTCACTCATTCCGCGCTAGTCAATTGAGTTGGAAAGTGGATGTGTTCTCAATTATAAAAATCTTGCTACTCC
>CERV01008519.1_pt1 | contig 11993 bp, 9 predicted proteins | sample 530871 | NCBI WGS metagenome assembly CERV01 (sample SAMEA2621045, study PRJEB7988) | marine metagenome | biome: marine biome (ENVO:00000447); feature: deep chlorophyll maximum layer (ENVO:xxxxxxxx); material: "saline water (ENVO:00002010), including plankton (ENVO:xxxxxxxx)" | depth 50 m
ATAATGATACTGAAGTTGCAGCAGCTTATATTACTCATAAGATGAATGAAGGGTTCAATTTAGGAGATGCTTTAAATGCGGGAATCAGTGATTTAGATGGATTTTACACTTTCTTAGTTGGAACTAAAAATGGATTTGGGGTCTTGCGAGATCCAATAGCATGTAAACCAGCTGTACTTGCCGAAACAGAGCAATATGTTGCTTTTGGTTCAGAATACCGCGCATTAGTAAATTTGCCAAATATCGATCATGCCAAGATTTGGGAACCTGAACCAGCAACAGTATATTTTTGGGAGCATTAATTAATGGAAAAGATTGATCTAGCAACCTCTTCGCTTCGGGCGCTCAATGAAAGATTACAGCAGCAATCTAAGGTAACAAACGAAAAGCAATGGGAAGTAATAAATCCAAGAGGAGCACATGCCATTGCAGTTGGATTAAACGCCCCGTTAGAATTATTGATAAAGGGCTCTACCGGATATTATTGTGCTGGCATGAATCAACATGCACAAATCACAGTTCAAGGCTCAGTAGGACCTGGGGTATGTGAAAACATGATGTCAGGCAGTGTCTTTATCGAAGGTGATGCTAGCCAATATGCTGGCGCGACGGGCCACGGTGGATTGTTAACAATAAAAGGAAATGCTGCCTCTAGATGTGGAATATCCATGAAAGGTATTAATATAGTGGTACATGGAAATATTGGACACATGTCAGCGTTCATGGGGCAATCAGGTAATTTGGTTGTCCTTGGAGATGCTGGAGACGCCCTAGGTGATAGTCTTTATGAAGCAAGGCTTTTTATTAGAGGAAAAGTTTCATCATTAGGTGCAGATTGTATAGAAAAAGAAATGAGATCAGAACACATTGAGATATTGCAAGATCTTTTGACAAAATCTGGAACAGATGCAGACACAGCGGACTTCAGAAGATATGGCTCTGCGAGAAAACTTTATAATTTTGATATCGACAATGCAGGGGATTATTAAATGGCTGATGAAAAGAAACCAATGACGACGCCCGTCAAGCCATGGACATTTGATGATCATACCAATTCTTACATTCGACGCGCGGCTTCTACTGGTATTTATGATATCAGAGGGGGCGGTGCAAAACGACGCGTCCCACACTTCGATGACCTATTATTCTTAGGAGCCTCAATGTCTAGGTATCCGTTAGAAGGATATAGAGAGAAGTGTGAAACAAAAATTAAACTGGGGACAAGGTTTGCTAAGAACCCAATAGAACTAGATATTCCAATAACAATTGCTGGAATGAGCTTTGGTGCTTTATCTGGTCAAGCAAAAGAGGCAATAGGTAGAGGGGCAAGTGCGGCCGGCACCTCTACGACAACTGGTGATGGAGGTATGACCCCTGAAGAAAGAGGGCATTCTACCAAATTAGTTTATCAATATCTCCCTTCAAGATATGGCATGAATCCAAATGATCTCAGAAAAGCAGATGCGATAGAAATAGTTGTAGGTCAAGGAGCTAAGCCCGGAGGTGGAGGAATGCTCTTGGGTCAAAAAATAAGTGACCGAGTAGCTGAGATGCGAAATCTTCCTAAAGGAATAGATCAAAGATCAGCATGTCGTCATCCTGACTGGACTGGTCCCGACGATCTTGAAATAAAAATTCTCGAATTGAGAGAAATCACGGGTTGGAAAATTCCAATTTATGTCAAGATTGGTGGGGCCCGTCCATATTTTGATACGACATTGGCAATAAAAGCTGGTGCAGATGTAGTTGTTTTAGACGGTATGCAAGGCGGTACAGCAGCCACACAGGATGTCTTTATAGAGCATGTTGGCCAACCAACTCTCGCATGCATTAGACCAGCCGTAAAAGCGCTACAAGAACTTGGGATGCACAGAAAAGTGCAGCTTATATTGTCTGGCGGAATAAGAACTGGGGCCGATGTTGCAAAAGCATTAGCATTGGGCGCAGACGCAGTATCAATTGGTACAGCGGCATTGATCGCATTAGGTGATAATGACCCTAAATGGGAAAAAGAATATAATAAGTTAGGTACAACGGCTGGTGCATATGATGATTGGCATGAAGGACAAGATCCAGCTGGTATTACAACTCAAGATCCAGAACTTTCAGCTCGATTAGATCCAAAATTGGCAGGAAGGCGTTTAGAAAATTATTTAAAAGTTATGACATTAGAAGCTCAAACAATTGCGAGAGCTTGTGGAAAAAATCATATTCTTAATTTGGAACCAGAAGATTTGTGTGCTTTAACAATAGAGGCAGCTGCTATGGCTGAGATTCCTCTATCGGGCACAAATTGGATACCGGGTAAAACTGAGATATAAGTATTAGAAAGGGACAATAAAATGACAAAAGATTTAGAAAAATTTGCGAAGAAAAATGGTGTGAAATATTTCATGATTTCTTTCACAGATTTATTTGGCGGTCAAAGAGCCAAGTTAGTCCCAACTCAAGCGATTGCTGATATGCAAGAAGAAGGAGCTGGGTTTGCTGGCTTTGCAACTTATCTTGATATGACCCCAGCTTTCCCAGATATGTTAGCAGTTCCTGATCCAGAATCCGTAATACAGCTACCTTGGAAACCAGAAGTTGCCTGGGTAGCTGGAAACTGCGTTATCGAAAATGAATTTGTTAAGCAAGCGCCCAGAAATGTTCTTATAAACCAAATTGAACAAGCTAACGCTAAAGGGCTTCGCGTTAAGACCGGAATTGAAGCAGAGTTCTTTCTACTTAATCCAGAAGGTACAGAGCTTTCAGATGAATACGATACCGCTTCTAAACCATGTTACGATCAACAATCAGTTATGCGTCGATATGATGTAATAGCAGAGATTTGCGATTATATGCTACAATTAGGATGGAGTCCCTATCAAAACGATCATGAAGATGCAAACGGTCAATTTGAAATGAATTTTGAATTCGATGATGCGTTGAAAACTGCTGATAAACATTCATTTTTTAAATTTATGACCAAATCAATCGCAGAAAAACATGGGATGAGGGCCACATTTATGCCCAAACCCGTTGAAGGTTTAACTGGAAATGGCTGCCATGCCCATATCTCCGTTTGGGATAAATCTGGAAAAATAAACGCGTTTGCGGATGATAATGGTGAACTTGGTTTATCCGATAAAGGATACAATTTTCTTGGTGGAATTATGAAGCACGCCACGGCAATGACGGCTATTACAAATCCAACAGTTAACTCCTACAAGAGAATAAACGCTCCAAGAACAACATCTGGTGCGACATGGGCTCCTAATACGGTAACATGGACCGGCAACAACAGAACACATATGGTGAGAGTCCCTGGACCTGGGCGCTTTGAACTTAGGCTTCCCGATGGGGCAACAAATCCATACTTATTACAAGCAGTTATCATTGCAGCTGGAATGCATGGATTAGACTCTAACGCACAGCCTGGAAAAAGATATGACATAGATATGTACGCAGAGGGTTATAAAGTAAAAGGTGCTCCAAAATTACCACTTAACCTGCTAGACGCATTACGCACATTTGATAAGGACAAAGCGCTTAAAGAAGCACTGGGTATGGAATTTTCTGATGCCTTCTTAAAGTTAAAGAATGAAGAGTGGACTAATTTTTGTTCACACTTTTCAGCCTGGGAAAAGGAAAACACCTTAGATATTTAAATACTTGTTCTTAAAATCTTATTCAGAAATATAACGGGTATTAACCCTACTAAAATAATTAGTAATGCGGGTACAGATGCTTGGCCCATTAACTCATCGTGGGCAAATTGGTATGTAAAGGTAGCAAGTGTCTCAAAATCAAAAGGTCTTAATAATAAAGTAATTGGTAATTCCTTCATGATATCAACGAACGCCAAAACTCCTCCTGCAATAATCGATTTCTTTATTAACGGTATTGTTATGCGCGCAATTGTTCTCTGAAAGGATAAACCCAACGTCCTACTCGCCCAAACTAAATTTGGCGATGTTTTGGTTAATCCTGATAAAACAGCTCCATAACCAACTGCTTGAAATTTTACGATGTAGGCAAAAAGTAGCATGAACATTGTACCACTCAGAAATAAATTCATATTATCATTACTTAAAATATCTAGAGCACGATCAACTACTCCAACAAATACCAAAATTCCAATAGCAAGCATTGTACCAGGGAAGGCATAGCCAGAGGCAGAAAAATTAGCAATTGTTCTCAAATATTTCTTGCCACTAAAGTAAGCCGTACAAGCCACAGTCGTAGATACAATTATTATACAAAACGCCCCACAAAGTGAGATAATTAAAGTGTTTGAAAAAATTTTCAAAATCTCTCTAAAATTATGAAAGTCTAGAGATGTGATGGCATTTGAAAATAATATCAGTACGGGTATGAAAAAACCTAGAGAAACTGGTATTAAACAACCAACAATACAGAAAGAAGCTTCTATACCAGTTATAAATTTGGATTTTTTATTCGTTTGTCGGGAACTGGTATCATTAAATCTTTTTCCAGCTCTAGATTTAATCTCAACAAGCAACAACAATAAGATAAAAATAAATGTAAATGTTGATATTTGAGCTGCAGCATTAATGTTATTCATACCAATCCATACATTAAAGATACCCAGTGTTAATGTCTCTAATGCAAAATATTCAACTGTCCCAAAATCTGAAACGACCTCCATGCATACCAAAGCCAAACCAGCTACAATTGCTGGGCGGGCTAGTGGTAAACTTACATACCAAAATATATTTCTATTATATAATTGTGTCACCTCGTAGTAACTATTGGGTGTTTGCTTAAAGGCAGTCTTTGCAAGTAAATAAATATAGGGATAGAGAACAGAAGATAATACAAATATCGCCCCACCCAATGATCTTATTTCTGGAAAAATGTAATCTGAAGCGGTTTTCCAACCCATCAATTCTCGAAGAAACCCTTGAATTGGACCCGCATATTCAAAAAAATCAGTATATGCATATGCTACTAAATAAGCAGGACATGCCATCGGTAGTAACATTAATATTTCTAATAACTTGCTAAAACGGAACGTATAGTTTGTTAAAATCCAAGCGGATACTATACCAAATATTAAAGAAAATACCGAAACACCAATCATCAAAAATAAAGTATTACTTACATATTTTATTAAAACAGTTTCTAATAAATGTGACCACAAGCCCTCACTATCACCAAAGCTAATTACAATTAAGGCAACTAAAGGGCAAAAGATCAAAACAGATAACAGCATAACTGTTATCTGCCAAAAATCTAAGTCTCTCAAATTTAAAAGCATTATGGTTACCAACCAACCCGATCAATTATTTTCTGCGCCTCACGAGATAGCTTTGCAATTTTTAAAATTGGCAATTTATCTTCTTTAAAAGTTCCCCAGCTTTTTAATTCTTCTGTCGGCTCTACTTTAGGATTCACTGGATATTCAAAATTAATTTCACCATAAAGTTTTTGTGCAAATTCATCTGTTAAAAACTCTAATAACTTAATAGCAGAATCTTTATTTTTTGAATATTTTGCTACACCACCCCCAGAAATATTAATATGTGCCCCCCGATCAGTTTTACTTTGATTAGGGAAGACCAAAATAAGAGATCTCGCCCAATCCCTTTGCTCCTCAATATCAGAATATTTCAACTTCCCAAAATAATAATTATTTATTATCGCCACATCACATTGACCTTCAAAAATGGCCTTTACCTGAGCTCGATCATTTCCCTGAGGCCGCCTCGCTAAATTAGAAACTAAACCACTGGCCCATTTTTCAGCCTTCTCCAATCCATGCTCTGCAATCATAGAAGACATTAAAGCACGACTGTAAACATGACTTCCTGGTCTTGTACAAATTTTTCCTTTCCATCGAGGGTCTGCCAAATCTTCTATTCTTGTTATAGCACCTTTATCCACTCGATCTTTCGACATCACTATTATTCTTGCACGTTTTGATAATCCAAACCAAGTATTATCAGAGCTACGAAGATGAGAAGGGATATTTTTCAATAATTTTTCAGAGTTAATTGAACTCAGCAACTCAAGGTCTTGGTATATATACAATCGACCTATATCGACTGTTAAAACAACATCAGCAGGGCTATTCTTTCCTTCCGATCTCAGTCTTTGCGCTAGACCTTTGGTGGAATAAATCACATTTGTGTTTATACCTGTTTTTTTTGTGAATTCCTCTAAAAATGGGTTTATTAAAAATGGCTGCCGATGAGAGTAAATATTCAACTCATCACTCTTTGCAATATTCGTCAAAACCAGAGATAGAGCAATTATAAAACTTACAATCTTATATACCTTCATTATTAATACCTTGCTTTCTTGCTTTAATTTTTTCCAAAACAGAAAATATGCGAATAAACCCACTCAAAACATGCGAAAAAAACGGCTGAATAATTTTTATTTTATTTATTACATGAAAGGATATTTCCTTTAATGGTAAGACATAAAGAGAAAATAAACTATGGTTATAATCTTTTTCAAACTCATCTAATCCTAATGTTAATGTTTCAGTTTCGGTAGAATGATGCAGAGATCCAAAAAACCAATCCCAAATTGCTAAACTAGCCCCAAAATTTTTATCATGATGCTCTTCAGCTACTGAGTGATGTAGTTGATGTTGTGCCGGTGAAATAAAAATAAACTCTAACCATTTCCAATATCTAATCCCAATATGAGAGTGCCTTAGGTTCGAGCCTGCCACATTAAACGCAAATACAAGAATATTTACTCCCAAGATGGTCAAAAGATCCACGTTATTACCAAAAAGGTAAATAAATAGTGATATTGACACACCTTGAGTAAAAGCTGCTCTAAGAGAAAAAACGATACCTTCTAATGGGTGCGTTCGGTAAATTGTAATTGGTGTCAGTTGTGTCGCCGAATGATGAACTTTATGTAACGACCATAAAATCGGCCACTTGTGCATCCAACGGTGAACAAAGTATTTTGTAAGATCATCAAGTATAAAAACAAACAATGTGAATAGGATAACCACAACAGTTTTTGAAATGTCACTAAAGATACCCGAGGTCAATAGATCGATTTTATGTAAGAAATGAAAGATAATCGTGGCTATAGCGATCTGTGAAATAAGGAGCGGTGACACAAAAAAAGTGAACCCTCTATTTAAGAGAAATACAAGGTAATCACTTTGTGACGATTTGGCAAAAAAAACTCTTTTATCAAATACTTTCCAAAAGGCATCTTTTATCGATATTTTTTTAAGAAGAACGAGCCATAAAAAAGCTATGCAAATTGATAAAAATATATAGCCAATAAATACTCTTTTTTTTGGATTACTAAAATGCTCAAAAATCACAGAAAAAATATCAAGAATCCACATATCACAATCCGTTAAAAGAAGATTTAGTGCTCAGCAAGAACTTTATCTTACCAAGCACTATTTTAGTTTGTTTTAGTCATTCTCAGCACTATCAGAATCACCCAGCTTATCTGCTAAAGCTTCTATACTGGCTGTTTGGTCATTAGATCTGGCTACTACTGCAAATTTATCAATCATAAGTTTTTGTATCTTTAACATATGCATCTTGTACTCGCCCCAACTCATAGCCTCATCTTTCAGATATTCTCCACTTGAGTCGATACCTGTGACTTGAGATGCATTAAGTAAGACCGGCCCGAATCCGATCATACGATTCAATTTAACCGCCGTCTCACCTAAATTTTCCTTACCCGTTTGAAGAGCCATTGAAAAACCTTTTAGCTCACCCCAATGCTTACAATAAGTTGCAAAGATTGACCCAACGTCTTCACCGGCATCAAGCATCTCTTCCATTTTGGTTATATCCTTATAAACCGACCCAGCATATTTAAAAGTTGATTCAGCTATAACTCGTTCCCAATTTTCACCAATAACTGCCGCGTAAGACCTAAGCTGAGCCCGTTGCGCATCAGTTAAATTTTCACCACTTGCTGAGGTTATTAACTTTCGACCATCTAAGAATGCTTGTGAAACAGTCTGCAGATAATTTGTCTTACCACCTTTATCGAAACTAGAAGCGTAATATGCATGTGCAAAGTTCATTTCAGATTTAAGATCTATAACTCCATCACCATTTGCATCAGATGCAGCAAAATTTTTCATTTTTGTGACTTCATAATTTTCTTTAGCGCTTAAATTTAAACTATGTGCAGCTGCTCCCCAATAGCCATATCCTTCATCCCATACATGCTCTTTTCCAGTGTAGTGTGTCCCATCTTTGTAAGGTTCACTATTTGGTTTGTTATCTGCTGCGAGCTTTTCATCAAGATAGTTATCAACTGCTTGGTTGTAAAATACAGCACCCATCGCAAATTTTGATATCAACTGCGGATAATTATAACCAGTTGATGGATCAAACCCACCTTCTGTTACAGCTGCTTTCTTTATCATAAATTCTAAAACTTCAGGGCCAGTCATCTGACCAGGCCAACCATTAATAACACCTTTGTAAGACTTATTCGAAAGCTTCTTACCTTTTGAAAGACTATTCATGAGAGTCTGTTTTATTTGGTAATTATCTTTTGAAGCAGGTGCAATAATTGCCTTATTCTTATCTGAGCCAGCAAAATACGCCATCATCTCAGCTTCGACTTCTGCAGCATTGGCGCCACCATCACCTTTTGAAGCAAGTTTTTTCAAACTGTCATGCAAAACATGCCGCGCTATTTGCCCTGAATAAGACACCGAGTTCGTTGCCGTTCCCTCATAACCCTTAACGGTAACCGGAAAAGGACCATAATTATTAGCCGAATCTCCAAAAGCTGAGCCAGCCATCATCAATGGTGATAAGCCAGCTACTAATACACTCGCCGCACCAAGCTTTATTTTATTTGTAAACATTATACTTCATCCATTTCTTAGATATTTTTGATACTAATTAAACTTACTATTTTAATCAGGTATTATCAGCTAATCTGAATCCCACAAACTGTCAATAGCTGATTAAAATTGTCGGATACTCAGTATTTTGATATTATTGCAAAGAAGAAGTTCCTATGACCTACCCATATTTTCTAACCTAGTGTATCGATCAAATTTTGGACTTATATTTCAAAGGGAATCTTCAATCCCAATTTTAAAATCTTTGGCGCCATACCCACGCCTTTCAAGGAACGCAAGTAATCCACACCGGTACTCAAGATCAATTTGTTTGTAAATTTGTAGTCAAATTCTAAGCCCGCTCCAACAACTAAACCACCATGTGTTTGCACGCCTCCACCTCCCGCAGCGCCAAACTTTCCTTCAAAGGCAATGCTCCAATTACCCATCAGATCATAGTTTTGCCCCAAACCAATCAATCCAATTGCATAACCACCGGCATCACCCCACATTACAGTTTGTGCCTCACCCAAGAAGTACGTATCGTCATCAAAAAAAACATCCATCGAACTCGAGTTTAAAATTGGGTTAGCTGTTTTTGGGTTTCCAGCTTTTCTAAAATGACTATTTGCAATTTGACAATTAAGGTTCGTCGTATACTGAAGCTTTTGCTCCTTTTTTCTCAAATTCATCCGATTAAGAACCAATGAAGCTCGCGCATATGGTGACAAAGCCTTGAAACCAGAATCCAAAGCCATTACCGATTGTACGCCAAATTCTAGATCAACATTTTCTCCAAAAGGTAAATTTGCTCCTACACCCAAAGATCCAATAGCCCCAGGACCCGTATCAATATCCCCACCCCCGCCAAAGCCAACGGAAAAATCACCATAAGGTCTGATGTATTGATTACCCCAAAACCTTCTAGAACCTAACATAACATTCATGTAACCTTCTCCATCTCCCTCAAATGCCCCGTCAGCTGAAATAAAATATTCACTATTAGCATTATTTGAAAATGATATTTCAGCTCCCGAAAGAAAAATATTACCTTGCTTTGTTTGAGATCGAGACTTTACACCACCCAAAATGTAAAAAGCTCTTACCGCTGGCCTAACAGCTTTAAGTTTAAATTGACCAGGCTTAGTCTTTTGTTTGCGCTGCAAAACAATATCAGGAACATAGCTCAGCCCCAGGTTGATAGCAGAGGTATCAACGTCTGAACCTCGAATGACCAGATAAGAAACACCTGTTTCCAGCGATAAATTTGGAACCAATTTTTTACTTATACCCACGTAAGATCTTAACATCAAACCATCCCCAGGCACTTGGGCAGCTCCCCCGCCACCTCCAATAAAATTAGAAATATTTAAGGCGTAATTTGATGAAATCGGAAATCTTTTTCCCATTTCATAACCCCACAAGAACGCTCCTCCAGCGTCTCCTAAAGCTGCAGAATAGATACTCTGACCAACGTAAAAGTTGTTGTCAAAGCGCCACAAAACAGAGAGTGAATTTAGACCCTCTATTGTACTTTGCTTCTTGTTAAAAGCTTCAAAACCTGTTCGGATTTCAATATCTTTTGCATTCAATATCGACACCAACCCAAAAGATGAAAATAAGAATAATACAACAACATAGTAAAAATGTATGCTCATCATTTGGTTCACAATGCCTAGATATTTAAACTTCATAGAGAGACTCTAACTTACAACCTGAAAATTGGTTAAATTATTATTTTAACGGCCAAAATAAAAAATGATCACAACAATTACTTAAGGCTTCCAATAAACCGTAAAAAAAAGATGGTTACAATTAATTTTTTGTGTCATCCTTGATACAAAGATCAATCAAGACTAGTGCACGTTGGAGTATTAAAATGATTACACGTTATCTAGTCGTATTTGGTGCGAGTGTAACTCAATTTACCGTAATTGGAATCCTATTTTCATACGGAGTCTTCTTTAAAGAACTTGAAATTGAGTTTGGATGGTCAAGAACGATACTCTCAAGTTGCACAGCGATAGCCTTCTTATCCATGGGGATATTTGCCATTATTGCTGGTCGTTTAACTGATAAATATGGGCCAAGCATAGTTTTAGGAATAGCAGGTGTATTATTTGGTTTAGGTTTTGCATTAATCTCTCAAATTAGTGAACCATGGCACTTATTTGTTATTTTTGGTCTATTTATAGGAATAGGGTTAAGCACTCACGACGTTGCAACTTTATCAACCATTGCCCATTGGTTTCCAAAAGGTAGAGGATTAATTACCGCCATCGTTAAAGTTGGGACAGCATTTGGCCAGATGTTATTACCCCTTATCGCTGCATTTCTAATTCTAAATTTTGATTGGAGCGTCGCAACTATAATTATAGGAATTTCGGCAGTTTGCTTACTACTATTTTCCGCTTTAACAGTGAAACTACCAAAAAAAATATCCTTAGACAAAAGTCAGGAAAACAATACTGGGATGGCCTTTAGTGTTGCTTCAAAAACAACAACATTCAAAAAATTATGTTTAATACAATTTCTTTTTTTTCCAACATTGATGACGATCCCTACCCATATAGCAGTACATGGAACTGACTTGGGAATGACACAAACAAAAGCAGCCTTTTTACTATCTATGATCGGTGCAGCTAGTATCGTTGGGCGTTTAGCTGTTGGATTATTTTTAGATAAAATGGGAGGAAAAAAATCTTATCTATTTTGCTTCATCCCCATATTATTAAGCTTAGCAATCTTCATGGTTACCACTAACCATTTGTTAATATTTATATTCGTTGCTCTTTACGGGTTTGCTCATGGGGCATTATTTGTTGTTGTGCCACCAACTTTAGCTGAATACTTTGGATTGCGGGACCACGCCTCATTATTTGGAATTATTGTATTCTCTGGGACGATTGGGGGTGCAATTGGTCCTATATTAGCTGGCATGGCTTTTGACTTAATGGGAACATATAAAATCGCTTTTGCAACATTATTTATTCTTGTTGTTTTAAGTTCTGTCGTTGTTTTAACATTACCAAATAGGAATAATTCTATCTTTAACAAACAAGGAGCTTGATATGGAACATACTCTTGAAGGGGGCTGCACTTGTGGCAAAACACGTTATCAAATCTTAAAAAAACCTATGTTTGTGCATTGCTGTCACTGTCATCTATGCCAACAGCAAACAGG
>CERV01026614.1_pt1 | contig 11925 bp, 10 predicted proteins | sample 530871 | NCBI WGS metagenome assembly CERV01 (sample SAMEA2621045, study PRJEB7988) | marine metagenome | biome: marine biome (ENVO:00000447); feature: deep chlorophyll maximum layer (ENVO:xxxxxxxx); material: "saline water (ENVO:00002010), including plankton (ENVO:xxxxxxxx)" | depth 50 m
TTCTCAATTAATTAAAAAATTCAATGACCTTAAAATTAAAAATCAGAATCTAAAAGATGAGATAAATGATAAAGAAATTGATAGAATAATTAAAAAATATCAAAGTAAAAATCAAAATATTTTATCGGAATCAGTCACCGAAAGTACCCCTATAAAAGAGGAGATAGATTCAACAATAAATGAAATTGACAATTTAATTAATAATCTAAAAAAATAATTTGGGAAATCTATCTATAAAATTGGTTATTGGAAACAGGTCCTATCCTATGAAAGTTCCTATGGAAGAGGAGCAAAAGATAAGAAATATAGGTAAAGAGTTAAATAAAAGGATTTCTGAAATAAAAAGTCAGATGAATATAGATGACCTTCAAGATGTACTAGCTATGATCGCATTTAAATTATCTGTAGAAATTGAAGATAATAAAGGAATATCAAATGAAAATAATGATGCTTTTAATAAAATTGAAAATATAATAAATGAAATTGATAAGAAAATAGAATAAATTATTCAGGTGTATCTTCTTCAGGCCATTCCTTCTTAAAATCTACCCAATATTTCTTTATCGTTGATCTAACTTCTTTTCTTAACCAGAGTAACCCTATTAAATTAGGAACTGTCATCAAAGCTATTGTAATTAATGAAACATTCCATATCACAGTAGTATCCGCAAACGAAGCAACAAAGAAGCCTATAACATATATTACCCTATAATAGATTACAGAACCAGAGCCAAATAAAAATGTCATAGCCCTATCTCCATAATAAGACCAAGATATAGCTGTACTAAAAGCAAATAATAAAAGTCCAATGCTCACAATATAGTTTCCATAATTACCAAAAAACCCTCTATCAAAGGCTATAGCGGTAAGAGGAGCACTATGGACTAAAGACTTCCCTTTTACAATAAAATCACCTTGTAATTTCCCTTTTTCTACTCGAAGGTTTCCACTATATAAATTTCCCTCATTATCGTATATTAAAATTTCTTCAGCTATAGACCTAGCATGAATGACAGAAATGTTTTCTCCAAAAACTCCATCAGATATTTTGAGGTCAGCATCATAAAAATTTATTGAACTATTATTTCCGTTGAGATAATTAAATAAAATATTAACATCATCCTCATTATCCTCAGAATAAACTCTATCTAAAAACAATAGGTCAGCTTGAGCAAAAGTATTTTGATGTTTTTCATTCCATACTCCAGAAGAAAGAAGGACAAGACCGGTTATGGTACAAATAATAATAGTATCAATAAATGGCTCTAAAATTGCTACTAATCCCTCAGAAACTGGTTCATTTGTTTTTGCAGAGGCATGAGCAATCGGTGCAGACCCTTGCCCAGCTTCATTAGAATAAAGGCCTCTATTAACACCTCTTGAAATAGCAAAAGATATTGAAGCGCCTAAAAAACCACCAACTGCAGCACTTCCAGAGAAAACTTCAGCAAAAATTGAAATAAAAGATGGCACTATATTTTCATAATTAAAGAGTATTACAGAAAATGCTCCAATTACATATACTAAGGCCATAAAAGGGACAAGCTTTTCAGTGATACTTGCTATTCTTTTTATACCTCCTATAATTACTGTGCCTAATAAAACAGCTAATATTCCTCCAGTAATCATTTTATCAATTCCAAATGAAGCAAACATTGAATTTGATATACTGTTTATCTGAGGTAAACTTCCTGTACCAAAAGATGATAAAACCGTGGCAAATGCGAACATTATACCAACCCATTTTAAATCAACTTTTTTTCCAAAGAGTCTAAAATCTGCATTTTTCATAAAATACATCGGCCCTCCAGACATTGAACCATCAGATATTTTTTCTCTGTATTTATGAGATAAAGTAACCTCAACAAATTTAGTAGTCATACCAACAATGGCAGTTACAAGCATCCAGAATAATGCAGCAGGTCCTCCTAGGTGGATAGCAAATGCAACTCCTGCAATATTTCCTGTACCTACAGTTCCAGAGAGAGCAGTTGTTAATGCTTGGAAGTGGGATGTGTCTCCTTGATCATCTTTTTTATCATACTTTCCTCTAACTACACGTAGAGCAAATCCAAAATATCTTATTTGAGGAAACTTTAAATAAATAGTAAAGAAAATTCCAGTGCCTAGCAACAAAGGTACAAACCACGAAGAACTGCCTAAGTACTGATCTATAAAAATTAAAAATTCATTAAATTCCTGCATATCATAAAAGTTTTTTAAATCTAGAAATTATAATTTATCTTCTACCAATTTCATTATTTTTTCTTTTCTCATATGAGAATCTTTTAAAATCCTATCAGCATTGGTCATTATATCTTCTCCGCCACTTGCATCCTTTAAATTAATTCTGACATTTAAATAGGCACCATGAATAGCAGCATGAACACATAGGCAAGCAACACCAGAGTCAGATAATGAGTTTTGATTTCCTTCTTTGGCCAAGAACTCAATCATATCATAAGAATTATATGATTCAACCATAATATTTAATGGTATCTGTGCAGCATATAATGTAGCATCTTTAATAGCATTAGATCTAATTTTTTTATTTTCATCAGTATCCTTTGGTAATTTATATGCCTCCATAATACTATTAAAAGAATGAGCGTCTTCATCAACAAGAGATAATAATTTTTCTCTTAAATAATTAACTTGTAAAGCTTTTTGACTAAATACCTCAACTTTATTTTCCCACCCTCTTGTATTACAAGAAAGATTAGCAACCATTCCAGCTAGAGATGTTCCAAGAGCACCAACATATGAAGAAACAGAACCTCCGCCAGGTGCTGGTGTTTCTCTAGATACCTCATCAGAAAAACCTCTAGATGAAAGATCAATTAGCTTACCACTTTTATTAATTATTTTTTCGAGATAATATTCAATTATATTTTTATTTGGCTCAAAATCCTTTACCTGATTAAGCCCAAGAGATTCTATAGCAATTTTGATAATATCTTCTTCAGGAATTCCAATGGATCTGTTTTGTTTTTTCAAAAAATATTTACCTGCATCGATCATAGATTTTAATGGGATAAGTCCAACTAGCTCAGAACCTGTAACAGTGGCACCTCTAGAATTTGCTTTCCTTACAACTTCCTCAAAGACAGTATGAATTGGAGTTTCTGTTATATTAGTAAGGTTCATTGAAATCTGAGCAATACCAAATTCTTCAATATACCAACCAATTGCTTTAACATTTTTAAGTGATCCAGGTATGTTTTCTGCATTGCCGTCTTTATCATAAACAATCTCACCAATTACTGGGTGACCTTTTCTTTTTATCCTTCCCTTCTCTCTTACATCGAAAGCTATAGCATTTGCAAGTCTAGTAGATTTAGTATTAAGGTTAATATTATATGCTATGAGAAAATCTCTAACTCCAATAGCAGTTGCCCCTGATTTTTTATTAAAAACTTTTCCATAATCTGGCCTCCAATCATCACTAGCTATTTTTTTATTAAGACCTTCATACTCCCCTGATCTCACATTTGCTAAATTTTTTCTTTTTTCTTCTCTAGCTGCATACTCGTATAAATAGATTGGAATATTTAATTTTTCCGAAACTAATTTTGCTAACTTCTCTGCATACGGAATAATTTCATCAAAGCTTATATTTGAAACTGGAATTAAAGGACAAACATCAGTAGCACCAAATCTTGGATGTTCTCCGCTATGCTTAGACATATCAATTTTTTCACTTGCAACTTTAATTGCATTAAATGCTGCGTTTATTACTGAATCTGGATCGCCTACAAATGTCATCACAGTTCTATTTGTTGCTTGTCCAGGATCTACATTTAAAAGATGTACTCCTTTAGTATTAGAAATAGCTTCAGATATCTCTCTTATCACATCTTGATTTCTTCCTTCGGAGAAATTTGGTACACACTCAATTATTTGATTCACAATTTAAAATTAAATATTAATTATAGATTTTACCTCTTTTACAGATAAAGGAAGGCTTCAACTTCCCCTGATTGTAAAGAATATCTCTAAAATCATTTGTCTCAAAACCTATAATATCTGCAATTTTTCCTTTTTCTAAAGATCCTCTATCATCTAAAGATAATGCATTCGCAGATCTACATGTAATTCCAGCAAGAACTTCAGCATTTGATAACTTTTCTAAAGATCCAAGAAGAGCTGCCTGCATTAGCAAATCACCCATAGGTGCAGATCCCGGATTCCAATCTGAAGCTATAGACACCTTGCAATTATTGTCTAAAAGTTTTCTTACAGGAGCAAATGGGATACCTAAACCTAAGCTACAGCCAGGCAAAATAACTCCAGTTGTTTCAGATTTTGATAGATAATTTATTTCTTGATCATTTATTACCTCAAGATGATCTACGCTTACAGCATTATTATCAACACCTACTTTTACACCTCCTGATGTAAACTGATTTGCGTGAGCGGTAATTAAAAAATTATTTTTAACCTTATCTAAAAAAGCAGACGCCTCACTAACAGAAAAAGCCTTTTCTTCAATAAATATATCTACCCTATTTGATAAATTATCTTCTTTAATTTTAGGTAGTAAATCATTTAAAATAGAATCTAGATAACTTTTAGATGACTCAAAACCTTTTGGTGTCACGTGGGCTGCAAGGCATGTAGGTATTAAATCAATTTCATTATCATTATCAATCTTATTTATGATCTCTAACATTCTAATTTCATCATCTAAATTAGGAGCATAACCACTTTTGACCTCACAAGTTAGAACTCCATCAAGAAAATGTCTATTTAATCTTCTTAATGTATCACCTTCAAGCTGATCATTAGTACAATTAGAAGTTGATTTCATTGTATTATGAATTCCACCACCTTCTGCTAAAATTTGCTGATATGAAATTCCAGAATTTCTTTTTGCATACTCATCAGATCTATTTCCAAAATGACAAACATGAGTATGAGAATCTATAAATCCAGGAACAATTACACAAGGAAAGTTAATTTCTCTAATACTCGAAGTGTTTTTATTTAGTTGAGAAAAAATTCCTATTTCTATAATTTTTTCATTTTCTACAACTATTCCTCCGTCTTCAATTATATCAAGATTCTCGTCATTAATTGGTCCCCTATCTGGCAAATTTGCCATAGTAATAATTTGTGAAAAAGGGCCAATTAGTTCTCTCAACTCTATATATCTAAATTAAATTTTTTTGAATGTTCTTTAGCAATATCATACCCAGCATCATTGTGTCTAAATACTCCCATTGCAGGATCATTATGTAAAACTCTTCTAATGCACTTTTCAGCTCTCTCAGTCCCATCAACTACAACAACCATCCCAGCATGCTGAGAATAACCCATACCTACACCTCCACCATGATGGAAGGAAACCCAGGTTGCTCCCCCAGCTGTGTTAGACATTAAATTTAAAAGAGGCCAATCTGAGACCGCGTCTGAGCCATCAATCATTCCTTCAGTCTCTCTATTTGGTGAGGCTACAGAACCACAATCTAAATGATCTCTTCCTATCGCTATCGGCGCTGATACCTTTCCACTTTTAACTAGATCATTAAATATAACTCCTGCTTTCTCTCTCTCCCCCATCCCTAACCAGCATATTCTACAAGGTAATCCTTGGAATTGAATTTTATCCCTAGCTTGGTTTAACCAATTGATCATATCCTTATTATCTGGAAATGCCTCAATTAAAGCTTTATCTGTTGTATATATATCATTAGGGTCACCAGAAAGAGCAGCCCATCTGAAAGGACCTTTCCCTTCACAAAATAATGGCCTAATATAATCAGGAACAAAACCATTAAATTTAAAGGCTTCACTCTCACCACCAATCTTTGCAAACTCTCTTAAATTATTTCCATAATCGAATGTTATAGAACCTTTTGATCTCATATCTAACATCAAGGAAACATGTCTCGCCATACTTTTTAAAGATAAATCCTTGTAAATTTTATGGTCACCTCCCCTTAATTCCTCTGCCCTCTCCAAAGAAATTCCATTTGGAACATAACCATAAATAGGATCATGAGCAGATGTTTGATCTGTTAATATTTCAGGAATAATATTATCATTAATTAGTTTTTCTAACATGTCACCTATATCACTCACTAATCCAATTGATATATTTTTATTATTTTTCTTTGCCTCAAGAGCCCAGTCTCTAGCCTCCTCATAGGAGTCAGTCATTCTATCGATATATTTTGTTTTTAATCTTTTTTCTATCCTTTTTGGGTCAACATCTGCACCTAAAAATGTTGCTCCAGCCATTGTAGCTGCTAAAGGTTGAGCTCCCCCCATACCACCAAGACCTCCAGAAACTAATAACTTCCCTCTTAAACTTCCACCAAAATGCTTATTAGCACATGCTACAAATGTCTCATAAGTACCCTGAAGAATACCTTGAGTACCAATATATATCCAACTTCCTGCAGTCATCTGACCATACATCATGAGACCATCATTTTTTAACTTTTCAAAGTGTTCCCAATTTGCCCATTCAGGGACTAAGTTTGAATTTGCAATTAGCACTCTTGGTGCCTGCTCATGAGTTCTTACCTTCCCAACAGGTTTACCAGATTGAATAAGTAGACTCTCATCATTTTCAAGGTTAAGAAGAATATCAATAATCTTTTTAACAGAATCTATATCCCTAGCAGCTTGACCAGAACCACCATAAACAATAAGTTTTGAAGGATCCTCAGCAACTTCTGAGTCGAGGTTGTTAAGAAACATTCTAAGAGGAGCTTCAGTCTGCCAACTCTTAGCATTTAATTTATTTCCAGTTGGCGCCTTGTAATTTGGATGACTTGCATATTTATCTAAAAAAGTTGATGTATCCATATTATGAAGTTAATTGAAGTAATTTTTTTGATTTAATTATTTTGGTTGCCTCTCTTATGTCTTCTATGAAGACCTTATCATTTTCACAATGCTTAATTTTAGTTCTAATGTAATCCTGACACATATTAATTTTATCACCTGACTTAAGAGGACTTAGAAAATCAAATGCCTGAGAAGAACATAAAAGTTCAATCGCAAGAATCTTCTCTAAATTTTTTAAGACTCTTAATAATTTTACTGAACCAATGGACCCCATACTAACATGGTCTTCTTGACCTAAAGAAGTAGTAATAGAATCAGCACTTGCTGGAAAGCATAAATTTTTATTTTCACTTACTAAGGCTGCAGAAGTATACTGAAGTATCATAAAACCAGAATTTAATCCCGTATTTTGTAAAAGAAGTTTAGGTACTTTATCATTCCCTTTTAATAAAAGATATATTCTTCTATCTGAAATGTTTCCTAATTCAGATGCAGCAATTACATTATAGTCAATTGGAATAGCTAGAGGTTGACCATGGAAATTACCCCCACTTACAACCTTACCATTTTCTAAAACTATAGGATTATCTGTAACCGAGTTTAATTCAGTATTTATAGTTTTCTCTAGATGATAAAAAGCATCCCAACTTGCACCATGAACTTGAGGTATGCACCTAATAGAATATGGATCCTGTACCTTATCACATTCCTTGTGAGATTTTACAATCTGAGAATTACTTAGGAGATCATATATCCTTTTTGAGACCTCTTTTGACCCTTTAAATGGCCTTAAATCTGAAATCTCTTTACTAAACGGCACAACTGAGCTCAAAGTACCCTCAACGGAGATAGAAGATATTATATCTGCATTAAGCAAACAATTATGAAATCTACTTAGAGAGCAGCAGGCATAAGCAGCTATGAATTGAGTTCCATTAATTAATGCTAAACCTTCCTTCTCTTTTATTTCAATAGGTTCTTTATTCACTATTGAGAGAAAATCTGATGATTTGATTTTCTTTTTCTTATAAAATACTTTTCCTTCACCGATTAGGGGCAAGAATAAATGAGCTAAAGGAGCAAGATCTCCAGAGGCTCCAACTGAACCTTTTGAAGGAACTACTGGAATAAAATCTTTTTCTATATGCCAACAGATTCTTTCTATTAAATTAATTGATACACCAGAATACCCCATAGATAATGAATGAACTTTTAGTATCATCATAAGTTTAGAAACTATTTTAGGAATATTAGGTCCAACTCCAACAGCATGGCTCTTTAGTAAATTTTCTTGAAGAGTATTAGAATCATTTTGAGAAACAATCGTATTGCATAAGGCTCCAAAACCCGTATTTACTCCATAAATTACATCATTTGAATTTAAAGCATCCTCAACTTTTTTTCTTGAAGCTAAGATTTTTAATTTTTGACTAGCAGAAATATTTCCTTCTAGCTTACCCTCAGCAATATCAATTGCAATTTGATAAGACATCCTATCTTCTCCGTAATTAAATTTATTAGTTGACATTACAATAAAGTTAGTTTTTTTAGAGGAATTAAGTAATCAAAAAAATATCTTATTCCTGGTAAGATTTATCTAACTCAGCCTGAAGAATCTTATAACATTTATCTCTAAACTTATCAACATCTTTAGTTGAAAATCCATCAGTTGATATTGGTTTATGACATATTATTTCACAAGGACTCCAACTTATATAAAATGAACCTTTCATAATTTTATACGCGCCGAGAAGAGAAACAGGGAGAATGGGAATTTGTTTTTCTAAAGCCATAGCAAAGGCGCCATTTTTAAATGGTGCCATTGTAGGTACCTTCTCCGTTTTTATTCCTCCTTCTGGAAAAATACCTATACTATAACCTTCATCAATAGATTTAAATGAATCAATATAAGTTTGTTTTCTACTATCTTTTCTATCTCTATCTACCATTATATGAAGATTTCTAAAAATATAGCCAAGAACAGGAATATTATTTACTTGCATCTTCCCAATAAACTTAAAAGGTATATTTAATGCAGCAAGTGCAGGAATATCTATATAAGAAAAATGATTAGCTATAATAACATATTGATTGTCTAAATTAACCCCTTCATCATACCTTATTTTCATTGGAATAAATATTAATGTGAAAAATATTCTAGCAATTTTATGATGTGCCCAATATGCCATTCTTTTTAAACTTTTAAACCATATTCCTAATAATAACGGTATTGAAAAGAAAATAAATAGAGAAGAGAAAACAAGAAGGCCATAAAAAGAATATAAGACTGTAAATATTTTCATAACTATTTAGCTGATGTAAGATAATTAAAACGAATAACATGAAAAACTGCAGCAATAGTTAATCCTACGCTTAAACCTATCCATACTCCGAATAGACCATAACCCATTATTATACCAAGAATATAAGAAAGGGGAATAGCTATAACCCAATATGAAATAAAAGTAACTAATGTAGGAATCTTAGTATCTCTTATTCCTCTTAATATACCTAAGCCAACTGCTTGAATACCATCAGATAATTGAAATAATCCAGCAATTATTAATAAAGAAGAAGCAAGAGTGATTACCTCGATATCATCAACATAAAATGTTGGCAGAATATTTCTAAAAACAATAAAAATAAAGGCCGAAATAATCATAAGAATTAACACAAGTATGAAATTAGAATGACCGGATTTCCTTATTTCTCGTTTATCCCCTATACCATAGAAATGCCCTAGGGATATCATAGATGCAGATCCTATTCCTGATGCAATCATATATGATATACTTGCAAGGTTTAAAGCAATTTGATGAGAGGCTAGCTGAACCGCACCAATTGATCCTATAATTACCGTGGCAACAGTAAATGCTCCAACCTCAAAAATGTATTGAAGGCCAGAAGTAAATCCTATACCAAAAATTGATTTTAAAGATTGATAGTTCAATGATATATTCATTGTAAGAATAATACTTTTGAATCTTCTGCTTTTAAGGCAATAAATTATAATAAACAGGAACATTAAGACTCTACTTATTAGAGTTGCATAAGCGGCACCAACTATTTCTAGCCTAGGAAATCCAAAAAGACCAAATATTAAAATTGCATTAAGTATAATATTTATAACATTAGAAAAAATAGATATGTACATAGCTGGTTTTGTATGACCTAATCCCTCAACAAACTGTTTAAATGTCTGGAATAACATTAGCGGAATAAGAGAAATGCATATAATATCTAAGTATCTGTAAGTATGATATAACACTTCTTTATCCTGACCTAAATACTGAAGAAAAAACTTTGAATATATTGTAGCTATTACAAGGGCTACAGTAAAAAACAAGTTTAAATAAAGCCCATTATAAAAAGTTTTTGAGACATAGTTTTTATCAGATTTATTTGATGATATAAGAGGGGTAATCCCATAAGATAAACCAATACAAAATAGGAGAATGAAACCAAAAATAGAAGTTGATAGAGATACTGCTCCCAGCTGAGTAACTGAAATATTACCTATCATAATACTATCTACAACTCCAACAGAAATATGGCCGAGTTGACTGATCATAATTGGGAAAGAGAGGTTAAGGTTTTCCTTAATATGCTGAGATAATTTCATTGGTGGCAAAGATAAAAAAAAGCCCGATGTCTCGGGCTTTTTAAATGAATTGTTGTTAAACTTTACCTAGTATGAATCTTGTTCTTGAATCATAATCTTGAATTTCTTCTCATCATTTTATTTTTCTCCATCATCTTCTTACTTTGCATCATCCTCTCGAATCTCATTTCTTGTTCATCATCAAGTAGAGACCTAATTTCTAAATTTCTACTAAATTCAGACTTCCTTAACTCAGCTTCTAAATCAGACAAATCATCTATTAACTTATTAACTAAACTTATATCAATTTTATCTTCCATCTTCTCTAACTGCATTTCTAATTTTTTCTTCATCATCTCTTTTTTTATTGGTTTTACAGTAGATAGATGTTTTGAATTAATCTCTTTAAATAATTTCCTCTGTTCCTCGGTTAGATTCAGTAAAATTAGAGGATCATTTCCTCTATTTTGCATTGACTCCTTCCTCATCTCTAATCTCTCTTTTATATGATCTCTGTCTATCATTCCCCTTCTTTGCAAGTTATTTCCTCTTTGTATTTGAGAATACGATATATCTGAAATTAAAAGGGTAACTATAAATAGAAGTATTTTTTTCATAATTAAAAATTTAATGTTTTACTTGTCATATCTATTAGACGACATAATTCTTGAAATATTGCTTAAAGAATAAATATTAATTATTAAAAAATGTTAAATGCACAATATCAGTTCAAATTAATAGAAGCTGGATGCGATGAAGTTGGAAGAGGATGTATCGCTGGACCAGTTGTTGCAGCTGCAGTAATACTCCCACCAGAATATAAGAATAAGTTTATTATTGACTCCAAAAAAATAAGTCAAAAAAAAAGGAAAGAGTTGGGTCAAGAAATAATTGATAACGCAATTAGTTGGAGTATTTCAGAGGTTAGTAATAATAAAATAGATGAGATAAATATTCTTAATGCATCAATATTGGCAATGCATAGGGCACTTGATAAATTAAAAGTTAGACCAGAATTCATTATAGTAGACGGTAATAAATTCAGACCATATAATAAGATTAGTCATGAATGTATTATAAAGGGAGATAATAAATTTCAAAATATTGCTGCTGCATCAATTTTAGCTAAAAATTACAGAGATGATCTTATGAAAAAGTTATCTATTAAATACAATAAGTATTCCTGGGAGTCAAACTTTGGATACCCCACTAAAAAACATAGAGATTCTATTAAAAAAAATGGAACTACCAAGTATCATAGGAAATCATTTAAACTTCTATAAATTAATCTTTAAAACTTATCTTTGAGCCATGAACATCAAAAGTTTACAAAACGAAAAATTTCATGTTAAAAATAATGCTAAAATGGTTCCATTTGCTGGATACAATATGCCTATGTGGTATTCTTCTATAGCTGATGAGCACAATTGCGTTAGGGAAAAAGTAGGAATTTTTGATGTATCTCATATGGGAGAATTTTTTGTTTCTGGAGAGATGGCAAAAGATTTTTTACAGATGGTTACTAC
>CERV01021382.1_pt1 | contig 11855 bp, 9 predicted proteins | sample 530871 | NCBI WGS metagenome assembly CERV01 (sample SAMEA2621045, study PRJEB7988) | marine metagenome | biome: marine biome (ENVO:00000447); feature: deep chlorophyll maximum layer (ENVO:xxxxxxxx); material: "saline water (ENVO:00002010), including plankton (ENVO:xxxxxxxx)" | depth 50 m
TTCACGTTCTTGACCAGACATAAATGCTATCATTTTACCTAAATCCAAAGCTGAACCGCCACCAAAAGCAATAACACTGTCATAGTTTCTTTCATTGAAAACTCTCAATCCATCCTTTAAATTAAGTTCATTTGGATTAGGATCCACATTACTAAATAATGAATACTCAAATCCTTGAGAAACTATATCATTCAACGTATCTTTTGTTATTGTTTGGTTCATTAATCCTTTGTCAGTCACAAAAAACGGCCTTTTTAAACCGTGGCTTTTCAATAAACTAGACAGTTCTTTTACTCTGCCGTTTCCAAATAAGATTTGAGTTGGATAAGACCAGTTTCCATGAAACTCCATCATTCGCTCCTTTAAGAATAATTTCCTTTAACGCGTTCTTTGGTTGGATCAAAATGAGGAAATTTAACGATACTTGCTTTAAGTCTTTTTTGTAATCCATCCAATTGACCAATTTCTACTTTGGTACCTAGCTCTGAATGCATAACATCTACTCTTGCTAATGCTATAACCTTTCCAAGAACTGGAGATTTTATAGACGACGTAATTTCTCCTACTTGGGCCTTTCCTATACGAATACAATCCCCATTAGATGGCACTTCCCCTCCAATCAAATCAAGACCAACCAATTTCCTTTGTGGGTTCTCTTTTCGCTTTTCAATCGCACTTCTACCGATAAAATCATCTGCTTGAGTTTTAAGTGGAACAGTAAATCCAATTCCAGCTTCAAATGGATCAGTTTGGTCGCTAAATTCGGAGCCTGCAAATATTAACCCACTTTCTATCCTTAGCATATCAAGCGCTTCTAAACCCAAGGGAACCATATTATATTTTTCACCTGCTGCCCAAATTGCATCAAAAACTTCCAACGCATCCTTTGGATGGCAAAATACTTCATAACCTCTTTCTCCAGAATAACCCGTTCGGCTAACAACTACACTTGGGCCGTGAAAATCTCCCAAGCGGCCTACCGTAAAACGAAACCATTCCAATTCTTCAACAGTAGCTTGTGTTGGGGGTGTCCAAATAACCTCTGCTAATATATTGACAGATTGTGGACCTTGCACCGCGACGTTGTGATGATGATCTGTTGAACTTCGAACCCAAGCATTTAATCCTTGCTTCTCAGCAACTTTTCTCAGCCATAAACCACTGTCGTCATTTCCACCAACCCAACGAAAGTTTGTTTCACCGAGCCTAAAAACCGTTCCATCATCAATCATTCCACCATGCTCATAACAAATAGCGGTATAAATAACCCCCCCAACAGATAATTTCTTCATGTTCCTTGTTACGCAAAGCTGCATCAATTCTTCAGCATCTGGACCTGTAACCTCGTATTTACGAAGAGGAGATAAATCCATTATTGCCGCTTTTTCTCTACATCCCCAATATTCTGCAATTGCCCCAAAGTTTGTCATTTTGTTTGGTAGCCAATACCCATTATATTCCACAAAATCGCGTGTATGACGAGCAAAGCATTCATGAAATGCAGTTTTCTTAGTATCTTCCACATCAGCCTCCGGAGTTTTACGCCAACCAATAGAGCGTTCAAAATTTTCGTTAGAATTATAAGTTCGGACTTGTATATCGGTCGGGTTCCATCCGTTAGCTGGGTCAACATCACAAGGACATGCCGTCGATATACAAACTAAATCAGTCAGAGCTCTTAGCATCACATAATCACCTGGTCTGGACCAAGGTTCATCCATACCTATTGCATTAGTTTCATCTAACATTGTGTTAAAGAAAAAATTAATAGCTGGCCAACCGCCTCTAGGCTTTATCTCAAATTTCGCAAGATCAATATTCATGTTATCTGAACAATTAACATGACCTGGATAACCCAGATCCTCGTAATATCGTGCAGTACAAGCCAACCCAAATGTATCATGCCGCCCACAGGTATCTTGCACAATTTCGATCAATGCTTCTTGATCAGAGGTCCAGTATTTTGAAAAAATACCCGGTTTTGGGTATAAAGAACCCATCAAGCTTCTTGTCGTTGTTGGATCAATATCTCTTTCCATACCTTTATCTAACGCACGTAAACTAAAGGCTTGAAAATCTGAACATTCCCTACCTTGTACATCTAAAACTTGAATAAACTCGCCTTTTTTTACTTCATATGCAGTGGCACTTCCCGGCTGTATATTTAAATCTACGATTGGATCAGCTAAGGGATCTGGTGGCGCTATCCCACCTTTACCTTCACTTGGTGTTGATCGCCGCACATAAACAATCAACTCAGTTGGTGCATTTTGTGCCTCGGGTAACATTCTATCACCTGGTGCCGCAATAATTAAGAGACCGTCCGATGAAGCGGAAAAATCAGCGTTTTCTCCAGATCTTGAACCCTCTGTAAAAATGCGTATTGCATCCCCATTATTAATATCAAAACCAGATGCTTTTAATGCTTTTAATACTTTTTTTCCTGATAGATCACCTGAACTTAGCAAGTTTATCAAATAATCTGCACGACCGGATCCTTTAGCACCTATCATTCCTGCATCTGACAAACCATTTGGCGCAAAAAAGACCATTTCAGCAGGTTGCAGTCCTTCTCTATCAACAACTGTGATTTCATCACCTTTATCAATTCTTATCCCACGACTACCTCCACCAGGAACAACATGGCGCTCTACACCATGTGGTAGAATAGGGAGCCCAGGAATAATGGCTTGTCCTGCCTTACTCGGTCGTTCGAAGCGAGGTTTTACTTCCATCACAAGTCACTTTTTTCCAAATTAATAACTACTCCTCTGTGAGTTACTACTAAGACGCAGCCAGAGGGTGAAAAACTATCATGTCTGGAGCCTCCTGCCAAAGAAACAAAATCTCCCTGTGTGTATTCATAACCATCACTATCAATTAAGTCTCCCTCCAGAACGAAGAATTCTTCTGGACCCGAATGCTCATGAGGGTTAGATCGCGCTCCTGCTCCCATTTTATATAAATAAGACCCTTGACCAGTTTCCTGATCAAAACTCAAATTATACCACCAGACATTATCTTCTGGTTTCCAATCAGTAGAAGTTTCTAAGGAATTCCACGATAATGTATGCAGATTTGCTATCGTTCGCAACTCATTCAATTTACTCATAATCCCAAAGCTCTCTTTCTGTTCTCAGCCCATTTCATTATTGTTAAATCAAATGTCAAAGCCATCAATGAAACACATATTCCTAATACAAAGTTTTTACCTAAATCTGTTCCAGCTAAAGTTCTCTGTAATTCTTGGCCTAAATCTTGAGTGCCTATAAACGCTGCTATTATCACCATAAAAAATGCAAACATTATAGCCTGATTAAATCCTATGGCCATTGTTGGTAGTGCTAAAGGTAACTGCACATTTAACAATTTCTGTCGCCGCGTCGCTCCAGCCATATCAGCAGCTTCAATCATTTCTTTTGGTACCGCTCTCAAGCCTTCGATTGTATAGCGGGTAAGAGGAACTGTCGCAAAAATCAAAATTGAGAATACCACTGCCACATCATTTACTCCAAACAACATTATGGCGGGGATCAAATATATAAAGCTAGGAAACGTTTGGGCGGTATCACAAACTAAAAGAATCCGCTTGGACCATTTATCACTTCTAGAAGCAGAAATGCCCAGAGGAATGCCAATTAATGTCGCCAAAATTACAGCAGAAAGTACTGCATAAAGTGTGATTACCGCTCGATCCCACCAACCCGTAAAGGCAACTATTGAAAAAAAGATGAAAGAATATATCGCGGGCCTTTTTCCACCTAACCATAATGAAAAAGCTGTAATAAACAGAATAAATGCTGGTGTTGGAACCCATAATAAAAAATTTCTAAATGGTATTAAAACCCAAACATTTAGAAACCATCTCAACCAATTAGTAGTTGCTTGGATGGGATCAAGATCAAGAAACCCTTTTATTAGAACATCGATTTCTTTTCCCATAGAGAAATCTTGCTTTCTGGTTATATGATCCGCAACCTGAACAAATTGTGCAATTAAGATAAAAAATATAAAAGCTCCAATACCACATAATAAAAAGCCATTTTGTTTCCATAATGGTGTATTTTTCTCAAAATGCTCAGGTTGCTTTATTACCCAAGCTTTTGTGCACCTATCTAGCATTACAGCCAATAGAACTATAGTAATTCCTATTTCAAAACTCCGACCAAGCTTAAATGAATTCATCATTAATAATAATTTAGCTCCAAGTCCTGGCATCCCAATAAATGCCGTTAGGACTACCATGGCCAAGCAAAGCATTATAACTTGATTAACACCAACTAGAATTTCTGTTCTGGCTGCTGGAATATAAACATATCTAAGCATCTGCCATTTAGACGATCCACTCATCTTTCCAGCTTCCACTACTTCCGGTGATACTTTTTGCAAACCCAACGTAGTCATTAAAATCATCGGAGGTATAGCATAAACGATAGTTGCTACCGCTCCTGCAGTAGGGCCAACTTTAAAAAAAATAACAGCGGGCAACAAATAAGTGAAAAAAGGTAATGTTTGAAGTACACTCAATATTGGCCTTAGAGCCTTATCAAACCATGAATATTTCCAAGCAACAATACCCAAAGAAAGACCAATAAATGCAGCCATAGGGGCAGCAACTGTTAAAACAGACAATGTCTGCATCGCTAATTTCCACTGCCCAATTAGAGCCGTCCAAATAAAAGTCCCTCCAGCCAACAATGCCATTCGCCAACCACCCAACCAATAACCAATTATTGCCCCTACTGCCGCTATCGCCGTCCAAGGTATTGGACCTAAATGAGGCCAACGTCTTTTTCCAAATAGCAAGTTGCCAGTAATATCTAATAACCACTCTAAACCTGCCGTTAGGGTACGTGTAAAATATAGCAATCCTAAATCATCTTTTATAAAATTAAAGAAACTACTTAACCACACATCCCAGGTCAAAATTGCCCCTTCTGGAATTCTAATCAAAAAATCAGGTAAAAAGGGGCGCAAAATAACAAGGCTTAAAGCCAGCACTAAAATAATTTGAAGAGTTACAGATCTATCGTTTCCAAAAATAAAGTTGCTATCTTTGAAGGAGCTAGCCGACATTATTCTGATCCCAACAGTACTTCCAAGGCTTCTTTGCGAAACATTCCACCAATTAATTCATCTCTGGTATCAGAGGTATCCGAAACTGGAATAATTTCTCTATCATCATTAATTAAAATCCTTGCAAGCTCCTTAATTGTAGAATTAGCTGATACAGAATTTCCAATGGGTTCAAAGCCCTCTATCTCCCTTACTAATGCCTTGGCCTTGACAACCACCGACTTTTCCACATCATGGGTGAATTTTGCGACATATTCTGTTGCTGGGTTTAATACTATTTGATCTGGTGTATCACATTGTTCGATAGCCCCATCTTTCATAATTGCTATCCTATCAGCCAACCTCAAAGCCTCATCAAAATCATGGGTAATAAACACAATAGTTTTACTTAACAAATCTTGCAGCCTTAAAAATTCATCCTGCATTTCTCGGCGAATTAATGGGTCCAATGCACTAAAGGGCTCATCTAAAAACCAAATATCTGGTTCAATTGCTAAAGAGCGCGCTATTCCAACTCTTTGCTGTTGTCCGCCAGATAATTCCCGCGGAAAGTATTCTTCTCTACCTTCTAGCCCTACTAACTTTATTACCTCTAAAGCCCTCTGACGTCGTGTGTGCTTATCTTGCCCTCGCATCTCAAGGGGAAATGCAACATTTTCTAAAATTGTTCTATGCGGTAACAAGCCAAATGACTGGAAAACCATTCCCATCTTATTACGGCGTAAATCAATTAATTCTTTTTCACTTAAGGACTGGATGTCTTGACCTTCTACTTCGACAATACCACCAGTGATTTCGTGTAACCTGGAAAAACATCTCACCAAAGTTGATTTCCCTGATCCAGACAAACCCATTATAACCAACATTTCGCCGCGATTAACTTCTACCGTAACATCTTTAACGCCTGCGATATAACCATCAGCACTGATATCGTCATAGGTATGACTTTCAGGCATACTAGTAAGATACTCTCTCGGTTTGTTACCAAATAACTTCCATACGTTTCTACATGAAATTACTGGCGCCTCTTTTGTCATATTCTTCCTCAAATAATTCACTCCGCCCAATTTCTGGGCGGAGCTTTTAGATAATTGGTATCTACTTAGTGAGTCCACCCATGCCAAACATCTTTGTTTGCATCTAGCCATGCAGCAGCAGCATCTTCTGGTTCCATTTCATCAATGTCTACCATTTTTGCCATTTCTGCAATTTGTGGGTTTGTGAATGATATTTTAGTCAAAGTTGCGTAAGCTGATGGCCATTTGTCTTTCATTCCATCCCATGCAGCTTTCTTTAAATAACCAGTCGCAGGATTACCACAATCATACAATGCAGTCTTATTTGGTCCTTTTGTCGGATCTGTATCACATCCAACTTCCCATTCTGGAAATTCAACAAATTCACCAGGCCAAACAGCTTCAGCAAAGTTTGGTGTCCAATTAAACACAACTACAGGCTTTTTATCTTTTTCAGCAGCGCCAATTTCAGCCCATAAAGCTGCAGCAGACCCAGCATTGATAACTGTAAAGTTCATACCAAGTGCTTCTGCACGTTCTTGACCATGCTTAAGCCAGTCTACTGGACCGTCTAGATAACGTCCTTTTGAACCAGTTTCTGCAGTTGCAAAAAGTTCAGCGCAATCATTTAAAGCTTCCCAGCTTGGCAATCCAGGACAAGCATCTTTAGTCCACATTGGATACCACCAATCTTCACGAGTTACAGCATTATGATCTCCTGCATCATGTAAACCACCTTTTTCAAGAGCTGCCCGGAAAGAAGCTCCAAAAGCCCCTTCCCAAACTTCCAATTCAAGAGTGACGTCCCCCATTCGAACTGACTCATAAACTGCTTGACTGTCAGTTGTTACATATTCCACATTGTTACCCATACTTTCAAAAATTTGTCCAACAACATTGGACATTACAATTTGTGATGACCAGTTATGGATAGGAATAACAATTGGATCACTTGAGTCCCCAGCAAATAATGAAGCTGGGCTCAACAAAGTAGCTGCCGCTACAGTAGCAAGTATTTTTCGCATCTTCTTCTCCCTATTGCGATGTCTCTCGACACCTATTTCGGTACTAATTTGTGGCGTTTGCCACTCTCCCCTAAGAGCGCTTCGCGCTCTACTTCAGCTCGTCTGCAAATAGCTTTCGAGTGAATCATCAAGCGCATCTACCCATTTTGTGTGATGAGCAGGCGCCATTTTATTCGTCATAGGGCTTTTATGGCCACTATCTCTAAAACTCATAATATCCTTTTTCTTGTTCTTTTTCCATTCATAGAACGCTTTATCAGATGCCTCGATATCGAAAGATGGATAATCAGTCTCTGAAATTAATTCTTTTGTATAAGCGCCCTGATAATCTATACAGGCATAATCATCTTCTAGTGCATCTTCTGCGGCTATTCTATCAATGACATCCTGTTTCATTGCTTCTGAACTTGGCAATTCTATCCGGTCCATAATAATGTCTCTAACATACCAAGCCTGGGCATCAAACATATTAAAAGTATACCACTGATCCTGCATACCTAAGTAAAAGATTGCAGGATTTTTATTCCAAACTACACCTTTATATAAATCAGCGCTGGCTAAGCGATTTGTAGTTTTGAGACGAAGGTCATCAGGTAAGAATGGAAAATGATGCTTATATCCAGTACACAATATTATCGAATCTACCCTAGTAGAGCTACCATCAATAAAATAAGCCTGATCACCATCAATACGTTCAAGCGCTGGGACTTCTTTCCAATTATCTGGCCAATCAAAACCCATAGGGGCCGTCCGATGCGCGACAGTGATTGATTTACAACCATATTTCCAACATTGCGAACCAATATCTTCTGCCGAATAACTAGTTCCTAAAATTAACAAATCTTGACCCTTAAATTCTAAAGCGTCACGAAAATCATGTGCGTGCAGGATTCTACCACCAAATTTCTCAAAACCTGGATAATGTGGTGCATTAGGGGTCGAAAAGTGTCCAGATGCGACGATTACATTATCAAAAATTTCTGTACTTTCAGTGTCACTTTCATTATTCCTTGCCGTAATCTCAAATTTTTTACTTGATGACTCAAAACGAACATCTCTAACATTTGTGTTAAAACGAATTAAATTTCTTATACCCGCTTTTTCAACACGACCCTTTATATAATCAAATAAAACCTCTCTTGGCGGAAAGCTTGCAATAGTTTCACCAAAATGCTCTTCAAATGTGTAGTCAGCAAACTCCAAACCTTCCTTAGGGCCGTTAGACCACAAGTATCTATACATTGAGCCATGGCAAGGATCACCAGCAGCGTCTGTCCCTGTTCTCCAGGTATAATTCCACAATCCACCCCAATCAGATTGCTTTTCATAACAAACAAGCTCTGGTATCGAGGCTCCTTTTTCCTTAGCGGCCTGAAATGCCCTAAGCTGCGCTAAACCCGACGGGCCGGCTCCAATTATTGCAACTCTTTTTTTCATGATAATCCTCTATAGTTTCTATCACACATATCCGTTAGGAATATCAGGGTCAGCGACTGATGATTCCCAATTTACCTCAAAGCCTAAAACCTCGGTGTCAGGATGCAAGGAATGATTAAATAGCTTGTTGTGCCACCAGGTAGATTGATACAAGTGATGATGTTTTTCAAACCGCCAAACTTTGCACTGCAAACCAAAACTTTGGGCATAAGCATTAAAACTTAAAATGCATTGATTTTCTTTATAAATTTTTTCAGCGCCTAATGAATTTGGTACAAATGTTGCTGTTAAAATATCACTAAATGTTGATGGTTTTTGATAATAAGCCTCTGCAAAAAACTTTAAGGCTTCCTGTCTTACCTGCGAAGCATCATTTGTTTTTTTTGCCATATGCTTCATTTCAGGGACAACCGAACAGTTTGTCGTTTTATTAATTAATGTAATAATTTGTCCCATAGGCTCAGACAACTGGGTAAATTTTAATGTTGGCATTATGGCATTATCAGGCCTACCATCCATTTGCCTGATCGACATTTGACGAATATGACATTGCCATTTCAAAAACAAATTACGCCGAGGATGACTTTCGATTGAAGATCCTAGTAATTTGGCAAGAGAACTCACGCAACACTCCTATAATCTCTGTTCTTTAACACTATTGAAAATGACCTATCATGACTCAAACTAGGAATTTTATTCCTTGCCTCAGCAACTTCATTTAAATTTATTTTAGCATAAATTATACCTGGATCTGACCCACCATCAGCTATTATCTGGCCCCAAGGATTTATGATTAAGGAATGCCCATAAGCTTCGCCTCCACCCGAAACCTTACCAACGGAGCAAGGGGCAATAATAAATACGCCATTTTCAATTGCCCGTGCTCTATTAAGAATATGCCAATGTGCTTCTCCAGTCTTTTTTGTAAAAGCTGCTGGTACACATACTATCTCAGCTCCTGCTTGAGCCATTTTTCTATAGAGCTCTGGAAACCGTAAATCATAGCAAATAGAATGCCCAATTAAGCCAAAAGGTGTTTTCATTATAGATGCTTCACTACCAGGTGAGACAAATGCACTTTCGCGAATTACTTGATCAGGTGAAAGTTGAATATCAAACATATGGATCTTGTCATAACGCGATATTATTTTTCCAGAACAGTCTAATACAAATCCCCGGTTAAAAATTTTACCCCCTTGAGCCGTAACAGCAATGGAACCAATCATAATCCAAACTTTATTTTCCTTCGAAAAATTCTGCATACGTAGCAAAAATGGATGCATTTCTTCGGGCATTGCTGGAGGTCTTAGCTTCCCATTCTCCGACATCAAACCGCCACAATATTCTGGGAAAAATAAAAACTCTGCCCCTTTAGACACCGCGTTCTTTGCTAAAATTAACCCCTCTGATAAAGCACCATCAATACTACTATTAGGTTGCGATTGAATACATGCTATGTGAAGAGATTTTGCCATATTAAAACTTCATATACGCTTTTCTTAAAGTTGATAACGGGTGGCGATCTGACATCTGAAATTTAAGTAAAAACTCTCTAGCCATCATATCACGATCTTGCTGATTGTCTGGTAACTCCCAATCTGACGGCACTCTTACCCAACCATTAACATTTCGATCAAAAACAGCTGCGTTTCCTTCTTCATATCCCATATGAACATCTTCCAGCCAGTTCAAATCATCCCAACCCATTATTTCCATATATTTAGACAGATAAGGCGTTATGTGTTTGTAATCTGGCACAAGATTCACATCATAACGATATCCGATATGCTGCCCAATTTCTTGCTCACGCTCTGACTCTAAACCTTTAGCGTCATCCATAAACTGATTAACGTCTTTAATTTCAGACCCTCGATATTGCGTTCCAGCCATGATAGTCTCCTTCTTTAAGTAATAGGGTCGCCCCATTACTGAATATTACAACTTAAAGATGATGATAGTCCTCAACACCTACTGTATGATTTGTACCAGCCAATGGCACAGCAGCCATCGCAGAAGCTTCCATTGTTAATGCCGCCAAATCTTCTGGTTCCAAGCTATGAAGATGCGTTTTACCACAGGCTCTCGCAAACAATTGGGCTTCAATGGTCAGTGTATGTAAAAAATTATATACCCGTTCCGCTGCTTCATCTGGATCAAGTCTTTTTCTTAGCTCTGGATCTTGGGTGGCTACTCCAACTGGGCATCTACCAGTATGACAATTGTAACAATAACCAGGCTCTGCTCCAATCTCCTCAGGATAATTAGCTTCAGGTATATCCTTATTACAATTCAAAGCCATCATCACTGAATGGCCTAATGCAATTGCATCAGCTCCTAAAGCAATTGCCTTCGCAACATCAGCACCATTTCGAATACCACCAGCATAAACAAGGCTTATTTCGCCTCTCTTTCCTAGATCATCGATTGCTTTTCTTGCTTGTCTAATTGCCGCCATACCAGGCACTCCAGTATCTTCAGTAGCCAAATGGGGGCCAGCACCGGTGCCACCTTCCATTCCATCAATATAAATACTATCTGGATCACATTTTACAGCCATCCTCACATCATCATAAACACGAGCAGCACCTAACTTTAATTGGATCGGTATTTGCCAATCTGTTGCTTCCCGAATTTCACGGATTTTCAGTGAAAGATCATCTGGTCCTAACCAATCTGGATGCCGAGCAGGGCTACGTTGATCGATTCCAGCTGGCAACGAACGCATTTCTGCCACCTGATCAGTTACCTTTTGACCCATTAAATGACCACCTAGACCAACCTTACAACCCTGCCCAATGAAGAATTCCACTCCATCTGCCAGAACTAAATGGTTAGGATTAAAGCCATATCGAGATTGGATGCACTGATAAAACCATTTTGAACTATATCTTCGCTCATCAGGAATCATGCCCCCTTCGCCTGAACAAGTTGCAGTTCCTGCCATTGTTGCTCCTCGAGCCAATGCAGTTTTAGCTTCATATGATAAGGCACCAAAACTCATACCAGTAACATATACTGGAATATCAAGGACCAAAGGATTTTTAGCTCTTGGACCTATAATTGTCTTAGTTTCACATTTTTCACGATAGCCCTCAATTACAAATCTGGTAAGTGTACCTGGCATAAAAGTCAGATCATCCCAATGAGGGATTTTTTTGAATAAAGAAAATCCTCGCATTCTATATCGCCCAAGCTCAGACTTAATATGAATATCGTCCATAACATGCGGAGGAAAAATAAATGAATTACCTAATCTATAAGGATCTCGATCCAGTGGTTTCTTTTTTGGCATATTTCCATC
>CERV01004835.1_pt1 | contig 11849 bp, 12 predicted proteins | sample 530871 | NCBI WGS metagenome assembly CERV01 (sample SAMEA2621045, study PRJEB7988) | marine metagenome | biome: marine biome (ENVO:00000447); feature: deep chlorophyll maximum layer (ENVO:xxxxxxxx); material: "saline water (ENVO:00002010), including plankton (ENVO:xxxxxxxx)" | depth 50 m
TTTTAAATAATTTAACTGAGCACGAATAGCAATTTCTTGCCTTGTGTTTTCATCTTTACTTACACTTACAGTCATTTCTTCAGTTTGGTTATTAGAGATTAATATATCTAGATTAGTTAAACTCTCATTAAAGTTTCGAAGTTCAAATTGAAGAAAAGAAATTGTATATAAAACATCTATTCTATCGGTCTTAAGGTATAGCGATTCATACTCATTTAGTGCCTCTTGTTTTAAACCTAAATTTTGAAGTGAAACACATGAAACTTCTAACGCAAAATTATTATTAGGTTGAATTCCTAAGATTTCTCTTGAAATCATATATGAAGGTGCCCACTGAGAAATAGCAAGATATTCTCTCATCAGTGAATCTTTTAATAAAACATTGTCAGGTTGTAGAGCTACCATATTATAAAGTGCAGATATTGCCACATTAGGATCATTATATGATTTTGCCTTCTCATATATTGATTTTTGAACTTCAAAATTATTATTTTGAGAATACATGCTAAAAGAAAATGTAAATGAGATAATAAATAAAAAAAATTTTGTTTTCATAGTATTATTTAATTCGTTCTAAACCTTTTGAAGCTCCTAACTTAAATAAAAGTTTTAAAGCCTCTTCTTTATTATTTTTAATTTTACCGTCTAAAATTTGATTTTTTATTTCATTTTTTAACTCTCCAATTATTCTAGATGGTTTAACTGCAAAAATATCAATAATTTCTTCTCCTGAAATAGGAGGTTGAAAATTTTTTATTTTATCGTTTTTTTCTACGATATCTATCTTAGACTCAACAATATCAAAATTATTCAAATATCTTTTAGCTTTATCTGAATTTTTTGTTGTAATATCCGCCCTACATAACAACATTAAATCATCAATATCATCACCTGCATCAAAAACTAACCTTCTAATAGCTGAGTCAGTTATATGATCTTTAACTAATGCAATTGGCCTTAAATGAAGTTTAACTAAATTTTGAACATATTTCATTTTATTATTAAGAGGTAACTTTAACCTTTTAAAAATTTTAGGGACAAGCCTTGAACCTAAATCTTCATGACCATGAAAAGTCCAACCTATTTTTTCTTTATATCTTTTAGTATGAGGTTTAGCTATATCATGAAGTATAGCTGACCACCTTAACCATAAATTATCTGAAACTTTTGCAGTGTTATCTAAGACCTCTAACGTATGATAGAAATTATCCTTATGAGAATGATTATTAATTTTTTCAACACCATGTAGATTATACATTTCAATAAAAAAATGTTTTAATAAACCAGATGTAAACAAAAGCTTAAAGCCATATGATGGATTTTTAGACAAAATAATTTTATTTAACTCATCAGTTACCCTCTCCTGACTAATTATCTTAATTCTTTCTGCGTTATCAATAATAGATTTAAAAGTATTTTGTTCAATATCAAAATTTAGTTGAGACGCAAACCTAATTGCTCTCATCATTCTTAAGGGATCATCTTCAAATGTTTTATGTGGATCATCACATGTTTTTATAAGTTTATTTTTTAAATCTTTTAAACCATTAAACATATCAATAAAGTCACCATAATCTCTATTGATTGATACAGCAAATGCATTTATTGTAAAATCTCTTCTTTTCATATCATCTTCAAATAACCCAGGAACTACTTTAGGATTTCTTGAATTCTTAGAATAAGATTCTTTTCTTGCACCAACAAATTCATAATTGAATGAATTAAAAGAAATTGAAGCAGTACCAAATGTTTTAAAAACCTTAACATCTGAGAATCCCTTTTCTTCAGAAATTGATTTAATTAACTTATATGGTTCACCTATTGTCATAATATCAATGTCCTTACATGACCTATTTAAAATTAAGTCCCTCACGTAACCTCCTACTAAAAATGACTTAATACCTAATTTAGAACTATATCTTCTAATTAATTTTAAGTTTTTATCAGTTTCTATATGTTTTTTAAAATTCATAACTGATACAAATTTAAATTATAAGTTTATTGAATTGAATAAAAATGAATTTTATAAAAGATTATAATTCATTTAACTTAAATTTGACTCCCGTTACAGTTAATATTTAAAATATGAACAAAAAATACATTTTCGTAACGGGTGGTGTCACTTCCTCTCTTGGAAAAGGTATAATTTCTGCTTCTCTTGGATTACTTCTTAAAGCTGTTGGCTATAAAGTTACTATTCAAAAATTTGATCCTTATCTGAATATAGATCCAGGTACAATGAGTCCATATGAGCACGGAGAATGCTATGTTACAGAAGACGGAGCTGAGACAGATCTAGACTTGGGTCACTATGAAAGGTTTTTAGGTATTTCAACTTCTCAGGATAATAATGTTACAACTGGAAGGATTTATAATAATGTTATTTCAAAAGAGAGAAAAGGTGAGTTTTTAGGAAAAACAGTACAGGTAATCCCTCATATTACAGATGAAATAAAAAATAGTTTCTATAAAATTGGAAAAAATAACTCTTTTGAGATTATAATAACTGAGATAGGTGGTTGTATTGGGGATATAGAGTCACTACCCTTTTTTGAGGCAGTAAGACAAGCTAAATTTGATCTTAATAGAGATGATTTTTTAAATATTCATCTTACACTCATACCTTACTTATCAACATCAGGTGAACTAAAAACAAAACCAACACAACATTCAGTTAAAAAGTTATTAGAAGCAGGTATACAGCCAGATATTTTGGTATGTAGAAGTGAACATAAACTAGGAAAAGAAATAAAAAATAAATTAGCATTATTTTGTAATGTCTCTAAAAATTCAGTTATTGAATCTATAGATGCTCAGTCTATTTATGATGTACCTGTTCTAATGAGAGAGGAAAGACTACATGAGATAGTTCTTGATTATTTAAATCTATCTAAGAGAAAACCATTAAGACTAAGTAGATGGAAAAACTTCTTAAAAAACCTACACTCTTCAACAAATAAATTAAATATTGCTATAGTAGGTAAATATGTAAGCCTTCACGATGCATATAAATCAATATCCGAGTCATTAATTCATGCAGGTGCTAATTTGAATTCAAAAGTTGAATTAAAATGGATTCAATCTGAGGAAATAAATAATAAAAACGTAAAAAACCTATTAAAAAACATAGACGGTGTCATAGTAGCACCAGGATTTGGAGAAAGAGGCATAGAAGGTAAAATATCTTCAATTAAATATGTAAGAGAAAATAACATTCCATTTTTAGGTATATGTTTAGGAATGCAATGCGCATGTATAGAATTCTCTAGGAATGTATTAGGAAATAAAGATGCCAACTCTACTGAGTTTGATAAAAAAACTTCATTTCCTATTATTGATTTAATGGAAAAACAAAAAAATATAAAAAATAAAGGTGGAACCATGAGATTAGGATCATACAATTGTGATCTACAAAAAGGATCACTCGTTCAAAAGTCATATGGTAAATTAAAAATTAATGAAAGGCATAGACATAGATATGAATTCAATAATATTTTTAAAGAATCTTTTATCAAAAATGGTATGAAAACATCCGGAATAAATGATAATCTAGATTTAGTTGAGGTTATTGAGTTAGATAATCACCCATGGTTTATTGGGACCCAGTATCATCCAGAATATAGTAGCAGAGTATTAAAACCTCATCCGCTATTTGTTAGCTTTGTAAAAAAAATTAAATCAATAAAGAATGGATAATAATAGATTTATTGGATTTACTCTTATAATGCTTCTTATTTTAACTTATTATACCTTTTTCCCTCCTGGACAAATACAAGAATATGAAAATGTTCCTCAAACAAATGATAAAGAGGAGTTAGTTAATAATCTTGAAAGTGAAATTAAAGAAGTAGAAGAAATATTGAACCAAGAGTTCTCAAGTAAAGAAAAAGAACAAATTATTAGTATTGAAAATAATATCTTAAAAGTAGATTTTAATACCAAAGGGGCAAAAATTACTAATGTTATATTAAATGATTATTATGACTCAGAAAATAAAAATGTAGAACTATTTAATGATTCAGGAAATATTAATTTTAAAATTGATGGATCTGATGACTTAAATTTAGATAATATTATTTTTTTTAATTCAATATCTAAGTCAGATGAAAAAAACACTATTACTTTTAACGCTATATCTGAAAATGGTAAAAAAATAACTGTACAATACATATTAAAAAATGACAGTTACCTTATAGAATCTAAAATTTTATTAAATGATTATTTTTTAGGGAATGAAAGTGTTTTACTAACATGGGTTAATACTTTAAAACATCAAGAAAGCAATAGTACGAACGAAAAGAATCAGACAAGGATTAATTTTTTTAATGTAGATGGTGACTTCGATTATACTTCTGCTACTTCTACAGATAATGAAGAGATAAAAGTAGAAGAAAAACTTAAATGGATTTCAAATAAACAACAATTCTTTAGTTCTGCTATATTATCTAATAATACTTTTATAAACTCTAAACTTAAGTCTGAATATATAGAAGATAAAAATATTAATAAAAAGTTTACAATAAAAACTGAAATACCTATAGAAAACAATTCTATTACTTATCAATATTATTTTGGACCTAATAAATATTCTATTCTTAAAAATATTGAGAATGAATTTCATAATAATCTATACCTTGGCTGGATAGGCGTAGGTGGGTTTAATAGATATGTAATAGTGCCTATTTTTAATTTACTTGAAAACATTACATCAAACTATGGATTAATCATTTTATTCATGGTTTTTCTAATAAGAATTGTAGTTACCCCACTTACTTTTAAATCTCATCTATCAATGGCAAAGATGAAAGTTTTAAATCCTGAAATTCAATCTATAAGAAATAAACATGAAGGTGATATGCAAAAGTCTCAGAGTGAGATAATGGAACTTTATCAAAAAACTGGTGTTAGCCCTTTAGGAGGTTGTTTACCAATTTTATTTCAACTTCCTATCTTAGTATCTGTCTTTTACTTTCTTCCTAATGCAATAGAACTAAGAGGTAAGTCATTCCTTTGGGCAACAGACTTATCTAATTATGATTCTATTTTAAGTTTACCATTTAACATTCCGTTTTATGGAGATCACGTAAGCTTATTTACAATATTGATGACCGTATCCACAATCCTAATTAATAAAGCTAATTCTCAGATGCAGACTATGGAAGGTCCAATGAAAACTATCCAATATATTTTACCAATAATGTTTCTCTTTATATTTAATAACTTTTCATCTGGATTAACATATTATTATTTTCTATCAAATGTAGCTTCATACGCTCAAATATTTATTTTTAAAAGATTTGTAGATGAAGAAAAAATCAAAAAAGAGATAGAGTTTAATAGGAAGAAAAGTGTTAATTCAAAAAAATCAAGTTTTCAGTTAAGAATAGAAGAGGCGATGAAAGCTAGACAAAATACAAATAAGAAAAAAAATAAATAAATTGGTACTTCCAATTTAATTTAACCATATGGGTAAAGTAATTTCAATTGCAAATCAGAAAGGAGGTGTAGGTAAGACAACAACATCTATTAACCTTGCAGCAAGTCTTGCTGCACTTGAATACAAGACACTATTAATTGATGCTGATCCACAAGCTAATGCCACATCAGGTTTAGGAATAGATCAAAACATCATAAAAAAAACAGTATACGAATCTATGGTAAATGAAAAAATTGATCAAGAAAGTATCATCAAAACAGATGTTAATTTTCTTGAAATTCTTCCTTCAGATATAGATTTAGTTGGGGCAGAAGTTGAAATGGTAGATATAGAAAATAGAGATTTCAGGATGAAAAAGTGTATTGATAAAATTAAAGATGAATACGATTTTATTATAATAGATTGTTCTCCTTCCCTAGGAATTGTTACAGTAAATTCTCTTGTAGCCTCAGATTCTATTATTATTCCTGTTCAATGTGAATATTTTGCTTTAGAGGGTCTAGGAAAATTATTAGAGACAATCAAATTAATTCAAAAAGATCTTAATAAGAACCTTTCTATTGAAGGTATTTTAATGAGTATGTATGATGTGAGATTAAGACTTAGTAATCAGGTTGTAGAAGAAGTTCAAATGCATTTTAAATCTCTTGTCTTCAATACTATCATTCCAAGAAATGTTAAGTTAAGTGAAGCCCCTTCTTTTGGAATACCTGTAATTTCATATGATGCAAATTGCAAAGGATCATTAAGCTACTTAAATTTAGCAAAAGAATTAGTTGATAAAAATAACTCAGTAAAAGTTGCATGGTGAATAAAAGAAATACTTTAGGAAGAGGTCTTGGGTCATTATTAAATACAAAAAACGACTCAAATAATGATAAATTATTTGATGAAATAGATATAAAACTTATAGATATTAACTCTGATCAACCTAGAAAAACTTTTGATGAGAATAAACTAAAAGAGCTGTCTGTCTCAATAAAACAACATGGTATTATCCAACCAATAACCGTAAGGAAACTAGGAAATAAAAAATATCAGCTGATATCTGGAGAGAGGAGATTTAGAGCTTCTAAATTAATAGGAAATAAAACAATTCCTGCATTTATAAAAGTTGCTGATGATGATAATATACTAGAGTTAGCTTTAATTGAAAATATTCAAAGAGAAGATTTAAACTCAATTGAAATTGCTGTTTCTTACAAAAAACTAATTGATGAATTAAATATTAATCAAGAAAATTTAGGCTCTAGAGTAGGAAAAGATAGATCAACAATTAATAACTATCTAAGATTATTAAAATTACCTCCTACCATCCAAAAAGGTTTGATAGATAATAAAATTCAAATGGGTCATGCAAGATCATTGATTACTCTTGAAAAGAGTGAAATCCAATTAAAAATATATCAACTAATTCTTCTGAATAAATTATCTGTTAGAAAAACTGAAGATTTAGTGAGGAATTTCAATAAAGAAAAAATATCTCTTAAAAATAATGAAGTAATAAAAAATAATGAGATAATTAAAATAGAATCTAAACTTTCATCGTTCTTTGGAACTAAGGTAAGAACTCAAGGTGATGAAAAGAAAGGAAGAATTGTTATTCCTTATAAAAACACTAACGACTTAAATAGAATTTTAGAACTATTAGAAATTATTTAATGAAAAAAATAATAATTCTTTTACTCTTTTTTAGTTTTTCATCTTATTCACAAGAAAAAAAAATTAAGACATTTAATCCTAAAAAAGCTTCAAGATTATCTGCGGTTCTTCCAGGATTAGGTCAAATTTATAATAAACAATATTGGAAAGTACCAGTCATTTATGGAGGATATGCTGTAATAGGTCATTACATTAAATTCAATAACAGTATGTATAATGATTTTAAAAATGCTCTTACTCTTGAAACAGATAATGATGAACTTACGCTAAACCCATTCCCTAATTTTAGCAGAAACTCATTAGAAAGAAATATGGATTTTTGGAGAAGGAATAGAGATATGTTAATAATTTTTACAGGAGCATACTATCTATTAAATATTGTAGATGCCCATATTTTTGCTCATTTGAATGAATTTGATACGGACAATGACCTTAGCTTAAGTATAAAACCCTCCCTAGAAAAAATTAATAATACAAATTTATTTGGCATATCACTTTATCTAAATTTTTGAATTAACATTTATTTATAAATAAAGTTTAAATCATTATTATCAATTATATAAATTAGCAGATATGAAAAAAGGACCTATAAGAGAATGGTTTGATGCATTACTTTTTGCTGTTATTGCTGCAAGCTTAATAAGGTGGGCAACTTTTGAAGCCTTTACAATTCCAACTCCTTCAATGGAAAAGACTCTACTTGTGGGCGATTTTTTATTTGTAAATAAGCTCAATTATGGTCCTAGAACTCCTCTGACGCCTCTTCAAGTTCCATTAACGCATCAAAAAATATGGGGTACAGATATTCCTTCATATCTAGACTGGATTAAATTACCAAGCTTTAGACTACCTGGTTTTGGAGAAATTGAAAGAAATGACGTTGTCGTATTTAATTATCCTAATGAATTAGATAAGCCTATAGATTTAAAAACATATTATGTAAAAAGGTGTGTTGGTCTTCCAGGAGACACATTGTCAATCGATAATGGTAGTTTAATTATAAATTCTGAAAACTTAAGTGTCCCTGAAGGATTACAGAAGAGATATTTTTTACAAACTGATAAAACTATTAATGAAAGAGTTTTTAAAAGATATGACATTTGGGAATTTACAAAGGTAACAGGTGGTTATTACATTAACACTATAGAAGAAAATGCTATAGCAATTGGAAATGAGTCATTCGTTAGAGATATCACGCTCTATAAGATGGATAAATCTCTTACTAGTGAAAGAATATTCCCAGATAGAGAAAATTTCCCATGGAATACTGACTTTTATGGACCCATACTTGTCCCATATGAAGGATTAGAAATAGATATAAATAAAGAGACAATTTCAAAATTTGGATCTACTATTTTAAATTATGAGAATATAGAAAATGTGAAAGTTGAAGAAGAAAATTTACTTATAGATAATGAAATTGTAAGTAAATACATATTTAAACAAGATTACTATTTTATGATGGGAGATAATAGACATAATTCTGAAGATTCAAGGTTTTGGGGATTTGTACCTTATGACCACATACTTGGTGAGGCATCTTTTATATGGTTCTCATATAACTACCAGGAAGATAATTTATTTAAAGCCATAAGGTGGGATAGATTTTTAAATGTTATTAATTAATTTACCAATTTATTATTTCAATCCCATTTTCTTCTAAATAATCATTTACTTTCTTAAAATGATTTTGACCAAAAAAACCTTTATATGCTGAGAATGGAGATGGATGTGGAGATATTAAAATTAAGTGAGAATCTTGCCTCTTAATCATTTCTTTTTTGGATTTTGCAAAATCTCCCCATAAAATAAAGACAATATTATCCTTCTTTTGTGAAATAAGATTAATAACTGAGTCAGTAAATTTCTGCCAACCTAGTTTCCTATGAGAAGCTGGTTTATTATCTCTAACAGTTAGTATTGAATTTAATAATAAAACACCTTGCTTTGCCCAGGTAGATAAATCTCCATCTTTAAAATTAAAATCAGGATAATTATATTTTAACTCTTTAAAAATATTTTTAAGAGAAGGTGGTAATTTTATATTTTTATTAACAGAAAAAGATAAGCCATTGGCTTGGTTCTTACCATGATAAGGATCTTGACCTATTATTACAACTTTAACATCATCAAAAGGACACAATTCAAATGCATTAAAAATATTTTTAGCTTTTGGATAAATTTCGTTGTATTTATATTCCTCTCTTACTTTCTTAGTTAAATTAATAAAATATTCTTTTTTAAAAATATGATCCAATTCCTTAAGCCAAGATTTTTCGATTTTTACCTTCAATCGTAATTATTTAGTTTTGCATACAATTTAAAATTCTAATGAAAGAAAAAAAAATTATTCGAATACTTACAATCACAATTATTTTAGTGATCGGGGGGCTAATATTTTTTATTTATAAGAACAATGAATCTGAAAAAATAAGAATTCAGCAGGAAATTGAACTAGATAACGTGTATCTAGAATTAGACTCTGTTTCAATAGCATTGGGTGAAAAAATTCTTACTATTTCACAGCTAGGTGGTGATATTGACTCCTTAATAATTTTAAAAGAAGGTATAGAAGAAGAAAAAAAAGCTTTTAGAACTAGAGCTTATGCTCAAATCAATAGATTGCAAGGAAAAGTAGACGGTTATAAAGAATTATTATTAGCTCAAGATGAAGAAATAGAACGTTTAAAAAGAGTTAATGAACAGCTATTTGAAGAAAATAAAGAACAAAAAATTGAAATTAATAATCTAAATTCTACTATTTCTAATATAAACCAATCCAATAAAAAGTTAGAAGAGAAAATAAAAGAAGCATCACAGTTAGAATTAAAAAATATTGAAGTACTTGGGATATTTAGAAATGGATCAAAAAAGTTGAATTCTTTTAAAAACAGATCTTTAAGTAAGTTAAATATTAATTTCACATTAGAAGAAAATGATTTGGCACTAATTGAGGTAATAGGAATTTACATTTCTATTGAAAAGCCTAATAATGAGGTATTATATGATATTTCTAAGGGATCAGGATCATTCACTTTCGAAAAAAGAGAAATGTTTTATACCTTAAAAGAAGAAGTGTTAATTGACAGAAACGAGAAAAATATTAATGTAGAATATATTAAGAATGAGGAGTTAAAAAGGGGAAATTATAAGGTGCATTTATACACTAAAAATTATAAAATTGGGAGTGGTGAATTTTTAGTAAAATAATTATTATTTTAAATTCAAAAGGTTAGCTTTGCACATCATTTAAGGAAATTATATGAATAAAAATTACGAAACAGTATTCATAATAAATCCCGTTCTATCTGAAAAACAGGTGGAGGATACTGTTAAAAAATATAAAAAAATCCTTGACAAAAACAAAGTCAAGATGGTTTGTGATGAGAGTCTCGGGTTCAAAGAGCTCACATATCCAATTAATAATAAAAATTCAGGTTTTTTTCACTTGTTTCAATACGAAACAGAAAAATTAGATTTAGTAAAAAGTCTAGAGACTGAATTAAAGAGAGATAGATCTATATTAAGATATCTTACAGTATCTCTATGTAAAGATGCGTTAGAATATAATGCAAGAAGAGCAAAAGGAGAATTTAAAAAGAAAAAGAAATGAGAAGCCAATTCAATTCAGCATTACAAAATGAGTCAATAGACAGATCAAGCAAACAGAAAAAGTTTTGTAGGTTTAAAAAGAGTGGGATAAAATATATTGATTACAAAGACCCATCTTTTCTAAAACAATTTATAAATGATCAGGGTAAGATTTTACCTAGAAGAATTACAGGAACTAGTTCCAAGTATCAAAAGAAAGTATCTCAAGCTATTAAAAGAGCTAGACATTTAGCACTTCTTCCTTATACAACTGACAATAATTAAGATATGGAAATTATTTTATTAAAAGATGTACCTGGCCTAGGATTTAAAGATGAAATTCTTAATGTCAAAAATGGTTACGGAAGAAATTATTTAATACCTAACGGATTTGGAGTACTTGCTAATAAGTCTAACACTAAAGTTTTAGAAGAAAATTTAAAACAAACTATTAAAAAACAAGAAGAGATTCTGAAAGAAGCTGAAAAGCTTGCAAAAAAAATTGGTGATTTAGTTTTAGAAATTAAAATAAAGACAGGTTCTGAAGATAAGATTTTTGGGTCAGTTACCACAGCGCAGATAGCAAAGATGTTAAAAGAGAAAGGAATTGAAATTCATAAAAAGAATATATCAATTCTTTCTAAAGTCAATGCTATTGGTGAGTACGATGTTAACTTAAAAATTCATAAAGACTTATTTCATCCTATTAAAATTAATGTTACTGGTAATATTCCTGCTAAAAAGAAAGTAAAGAAAAAAACATCTGAAAAAGAAGATGTTAAAAAATCAGATAATAAAGAATCTTCAGCAGATAATATAGCCGAAGAATCTAAAGATGACACTAAAAGTAAAACATCTAAAAAAACAAAAAAAGAATCTGAAGAGCCAAAAAAAGATTCTAAAAAGTAATTTTCTATTACTTTATATTTTTTCTTTTATTAAATTGAATCTTTCAGTAAAGTATGAAAGATTTTTCTTTTTTAGATGTAATAATTAACCTACCACTTGATTCCTTATACACGTATAAGACTAATCTCAAAACAAAAATTGGTAGTGTAGTTAAAGTCCCATTTGGAAATAATAATGAGATAATAGATGCAGTCGTTATATCAACTCCATATATTACAAAAAAAAATTATTTCATTAAGAAAATAGTATC
>CERV01008489.1_pt1 | contig 11818 bp, 10 predicted proteins | sample 530871 | NCBI WGS metagenome assembly CERV01 (sample SAMEA2621045, study PRJEB7988) | marine metagenome | biome: marine biome (ENVO:00000447); feature: deep chlorophyll maximum layer (ENVO:xxxxxxxx); material: "saline water (ENVO:00002010), including plankton (ENVO:xxxxxxxx)" | depth 50 m
ACCTTCGATAATGACTAGCAAATCTTGGGCAACAATTGATTCAGGCGGAAACTTGCAATTATCGCCAGTGGCAGTTGGAACACACATTGTAGAGGTAACAGTTAGTGACGGGGTCAATCAGATATCTCAACAAATAGAGGTCATAGTGACAGCGAAACCGGACCTTGTTGTGGAGTCAGTCAGCATTTCAAGCGCGACAAGCTCGGGGAATACCTTCAGAGACGGAGAAGTTGCTAGAATCTCAATTTTCGTCAGAAACCAGGGTATGGGAGTGGCTGTTGGAGTGGATATAAGGTGCCTAGTAGACGGAGTATTTGTCGGAACCGCAGTCATTGACTTGATCGAATCAGGAGGGCTTGGCGAAACTAATTGTGATGCTGCACTATCTGGCCCGGGTACCCAAATGATCAGAATAGTTGCAGATGGCACCAACTCGATTCAAGAGACCAATGAGGAAAATAATGAAAAGTCCGTAGAAATTGATGTTTCAGGACGGGAGTCTAATTCTGAGAAAGATGTGGGCGTGGACAGAGGACCTGCGATTATCGTTGGTTCAATTGGACTAATTGCAATAGCCATTACTGCCCTAAGACTCGGACCCGGGAGAGTCAAGAAGCCGTATAACAAGCGAGGGAAATGAGTAGTAATTTCTTCCGAAATTAGTTCACATCTGGCTGATAATCAACTATTTTCAGGGAATAGTTAAACCACAACTGGAGTCGAATTTGTATGCCGCGATGGCTACAATGGGGTCTAACCATGATGAAACTGAAGATTAGGCTTGAAACCGAAGAGTGGGTTTACGAAGAGCATGAAATCGCTTGATTTAGTCCTTGGACCACGTCTGTGGATAAGTTCCAGGCGCCATCAAGACGGATTTTGGAATGGCTACCTCTCCTGAGGTCATTCCGGGTAAATCGTCGGTATCGACCTTCAATTCGGCTATTGCGATGGCCTCGCCCTTCAAGCTCTGGATAAGTACGGTAGATCCTTCCCTAGCTCCCTGTGAAAACTTGGCTATTCCAGGCCTAGCCAACGATGCTCCATGGGAGACTGCAGCTGCTGCGCCATCCTTGACTACAATTTTTGGAAGTGATACTAGGACTCTTTCAATTGGGGAGATTAGTTTTCTTATCGCTTTTTCATCGCCGTGTTCCCTCCAAACATGCACAGCATCAGTTAGTTGCTGCATAGTGCAGGCCATTGCTGAGTCAAAGGTGCCACTCTTTGTCCTATGCAACTCTATCAGTTCACAAGGAGTGCCGACCAGCAGTCCAATATCTCTGGCCAAAGTCCTGATATAACTTCCAGCTTCGCAGGAGATCTCAATGACGAAAATCCTTGAATCAGAATCAGAGTCTAGACATTTTATCGAATTGAATTGCCTACTCCTAACTCTTACTTTTACCGCGGACTCCCTGGGCGGTACATTGTAGGCCTTCCCGATAAGTGAAGAAAGGACTTGGTTCAAATCTTCAACTTCTACTTTCTCGGAGAACCTGAAGACACCGACATATGTCTTGTCTCCTGAAAGGATGATGTCGGTCAGTCTTGTCGCCTTTCCACATAACAAACTAAGGAGCCCTGTAGCGAATGGGTCGAGAGTCCCTCCGTGCCCTAGCCTCTTTATTCCAAGAAGTCCCCTTGTCCATGCTGCTAATTGATGGCTTGTCGGACCTCGTGGCTTGTTAACTAGGATAATTCCGGACTCCAGAAGTTCTCCTAAATCCCTAGAATATGGATCGGTCCCTCTCCTCGAATCGGTTACTGCTCCCTCGTCCAGGACAAATAAGTCAGAAGACATCTTACACACCGACCCTCGAATTAACTAGTCTGAATACCTCATCGGCATCTATCGAGTCGGCTTCCACAATCATGTTGTAAGGCGTCATATCATCTAGGTCTATTCCATAGAGGGTCCTGTACCTTAGCATATCATCTTGATTCCTCTGCCTGGATGCAGACAAGGCCGTATCGTAGTCTAGTCCTTCTCTCTCCATTATTCTCCTAGCCCTTTCTTCATCGGAGACACTTATCCAAACCCTTAGGCAGTCAATTTCCAGAGAGTGTGCCCACCAACCGACTAGTCTACTTTCCAATATTTCAGGACCATTTTCAGAAATCAGTAGTTCTCTGAGCATTGTATCCAGTGATCGGTCGACGTCCAAATCTTCCTTGCATAGTCTGCTGAAGTCTTCAACAGAAAGTTCCCTCCTAGAGGCCTCTGATCTGAAGACATCCCCGCCATTTACTGATTTCCAACCTCTTTCTTGTGCAATTCTTTCCACCAAGGTAGATGTACCGCTACCGGGCTTACCGCTAACGGTCAAATTAGTCAAGTCCTCATCTCCACTCATGTCTACAAACTTCGCACCTTAGCTTGCCCATTGATGTCCTAGATATCATCTCAGAGTCGCATGACGGGCATGTAGATCCCGTCTTGGGTGGTGCGACTTGTAGATTGCCACCTTTCTTCCTATCGGATTTGGAGCTTGATTGGTTGCCCGTCTTCCTGGGTCCGTCCCTCCTCCTCTGGGACCTCCGAGTCCTTGAATCTGGACGTGCCTTCTGCTTGACCTCCTCGAGTAGGTGCAACAGGGGTTCCGGAATCGGCTCAGCAGCTATCACGAGTGGGTGTACGCGATATCGGTAAATCTTGATGTGCCTGTCAATAATTCTTCCAAGTGGCGCGCTCATAGTAATGTAAGAGGCGATCCATGCTGGGAAAATCCACATTACTCTATCATTGAAGCTCCATGTGGGAGCCCAAGGGAGGCTAACATAGCCAACTCTGAATTCTTCTACTGAAATGGCCATCCAACTGAATATTGCGATGATGAAAACAATGGTGAACATCATTGGTCTCATCATCTGAGCCTGCTGAGCCATTGACTCGGGCATTAGTTCCATTTGCAACTCCTGCATTTTACTGACCCTCGCTGTATCCCTCTCCCTCTGCGCCTCTCTCATTTGAGAGCTGATTTGCTTGGACCTATGTGCATGGTGAGCTTGTTTCAGGGGGTCAGTAAATAGTGATCTGATTATCGTGTTGACTACCATGATACTTGAACCGACCACAAAAACAGTGGGAACGAAGTATTCAGAGTGGAATGGGAGCATTGGTTCGATAACTGAACCAGCGCTGTTGGAGAGGGCGATTCTGATACTGTCGAACAGCATAAGGGGAATCATTATTGCAAACATAACTAGCATTGGGCCCATCATTGAAGACATGGCTTGTGCCTGTGCGTCACCCGGCTTAGGCCCCTGCGCCATGTACATCCGCTCTCTATGAATACAATCAACACTTCGGTAGAATTACTCTTGGAAATCGCCCCTTACTTGAATGAGTAACCGCACACTATGCATAACGAGGCTCCAAGTTCGTTTTCCGTCCCACAAATTGGACATCCAGAGTTTTGGGGCTCGGGCTCTGGCTCGGGCTCTGGCTCTGGCTCTGGCTCGGGCTCTGGCTCTGGCTCAGGCTCTGGCTCAGGCTCTGGCTCGGGCTCTGGCTCGGGGATTGGAATCTCAGGAAGGGCGCCGGGTGTCTTGGCCTCGGCCCACTCGGGAAGATTTGGTTCATCGTCGACCTCTTCTCCGAATGTTGCGCCATGGTAGTCTTGGGCGTCAGAAACCTTGTATTCGGATTCCGTATCTCCCTGAATTTCATACTGAACAGTTATCCTCTCACCCTTCTCAATCCTTCCGACCTTCCAAGTGATATGCGTCCCTTCCCGTGCTGGCTCCTTTGTGTAAGAGGCATCCCTCTCTCCCCTTGTACTAGACTTAATGTTGGAACTCTCGAGTGAGAATGTGCCAGGAACGACGTCATGCATGGCTAGATCATCCAACGCACTGTCTGAGTTATTCTGGAATACTAGGAGGATCTCGTATCGGCCTTGCCCTCCGCCCGGGTACACCTCCTTACCCGTCGTGAAACTCCTTCTCCTGTGGATGACACTGATCTGAGGAGGCCGGATCACGGTTCTAGTTGCCACGGGCCCAAATCTCTCCGCACTGAAATCCGCCCTTGCCGGTGCGGCTAGCGTACCATTGTCCTTAGATGGTTCTGGAGCGTGGAGTGGATACCGAATTACCAATGTCTTACCGGGTTGGAGCCCCAATGGAGCGGATGTCCCTACTGTGACCCTTAGGGAATGCCCGGAGCCATCTGGAGATACCATCTTCTCCTCCAATTGGATGCCATTGACTACCTCGACCCTGAACTGGTCTTCGTTGAGCTCGGAGCCTCCCATCTCTATACTGATTGAGTCGCTAGAAGGGGGCTCGAAGATTCCCGGAATATCATCCATTAGCCTCATCACATTGATGGTTGCCGAACCTGTATTCTCTACAGTGATTGTGGCTTCAACGTCTGAACCGATGAATGACCTTATTCTTGACTTGTCATACTTCTTCAGAATCTCAGCGTCAAGAACAGTGAGTTTCTGCTCTTTGAGGCTGACTTCACCTCTAGAAATCGCGGATGCTCGAGGGAGGATTGAGTACGAAAGAGTGGGAAATGTGAATCTAGGCTGGTCTTCTGACTTTACCGTCTTAACCATCGAATCCCAGCTACCTTCGGGAGGGAGATCGACTCTCAAATCCGATGCATCGAGTATTGGATCTTCTCTTCCAGCCAATACCACTGTAATATCAGAAAGCGTAACTACGAACGAAGACTTGTTTTCAAAAACGAACTTACTATGCCAAATGCCAGGCCTATCGTCTTCCTGAGGGGTGACAAATGGCGCGGCACGACTCCTCGCAGAAATCTTATCGAAATTTATCCGGGAAACTGTAGAGTCGGCTGAATAAGTTGCGGATGCGGCCCCAGCAGGAATCTTCTCTACATCACTAGTCAACACTGACGGCGATAGCTCTAGGGTCTGACTCTGACCCACAGCTAGTCTCCCCACTGACCAAGAAAGTGTAGAGTCTTCTACGTTAAATCCCGGCCCTTCTGGAATATCAAAATTAGCAGGGAATGTTCGAGTGACCTCGACTCCTGTGAGGGGGACGGTTGAAGCATTCTCAACCTTGATCACGATCACAATATCCTGTCTTTCCGGAGAGTGAACTAGAGACAGGCTTGCCTCCTGCTCCCTCTCAGGCTCGGTATCTATTTTCTCACTCAATACAAGCATCCTAGGACCGTTTGCAAGATATGGTATTACAGTCTCCTCGGTCGCCTCCAATTCCCTTATGGTTACCAGTGGTCCACCGATGTCAGTAGACTCAAAATCCGTGAGAGAGACTGAAATATCCCATGCTCGATCTTTACGGCTAGAGTTCCTCAAGACTAGTTCGCCCTCTATGGACTGACTCCTAATACTGCCATCTGGATTTAGAACCGATTCTTCGACCTCGCTCAGTGTGGCATGGAGCTTGTCTCCAGGAATAGAATCGATTTCTGATGCTGTTCGAAGGCTCTGTGGACTGGAAGGGGGAGGACTGGTAGAAGGCTTCTCATCCTCGTCGTCAATCAATTTGTCGAGCTCTGATTCAATCTCTGTCTGTGAACCCCAGATTGATTCGCCTCCATCTGTATCGTCATCCAAATCTTCCAAGGCAGCGAGTGACTCTGAAAGATGGTCTTCTTCGCTCATTGCATTACCTGAGTCTCCCTCGATTTCCATTTCGATACTAGAGGGGGACGGTGACACATCGAGTCCCGGCGGTAGTGGTGGTGCCTCTAGGCCCGGTGGCGGCGGTGGTGGTGCCTCTAGGCCCGGTGGCGGCGGTGGCGGCGGTGTCATTTCGATTTTATTTTGAGTGGTTTCCGTGGATTCGTTTGAGCTTGAAATTATCTTGTCTATGTGCTCTCTTGACTCTTCTTCTGATTGTGGCATTGGCGGGGACGGCTTCTGTTCCTGTTCGGTTGCCTCGTCTTCATCGACCTCGTCTTCAAATCCCGGAGGGGGCGGTGGAGGAGGGGGCATTGGGAAACCGGGAGGTAGTGGCGGTGGTTGTTCTGACATGGCTCTCCCCCTTGAAGGCATACCGAGACGTGGCAGCAGTTGGTATAACGGTTGCTTGTGATAAATCTATACAATTAGTGAGGAATCCTTCAAGACCTGATGCCCTCGGGCTATCTAATGAGCACTATGGACGGGACATCGCCCCCAGTATTATTTGTAGTCGGCACAGCAGGTGCTGGAAAGAGTTCTCTAGTTACCGCATTCCAGAGATGGGCTAGATTTCTTGAAGTTGAAGCTTTGACAATTAACTTAGATCCCGGTGCAGAAAGGGTGCATTATGACCCTGAATTCGATGTCAGAGACTTGATTTCACTTTCTGAAGTTATGGATGAATACGACTTGGGGCCGAATGGTGCTCAGATACTTGCTGCCGATCTTGTTGCAGCACAGGCAATAGATATTCACGATGAATTGGATGGCTTAGCCGGGGACATAATGGTCATAGATACTCCTGGACAGGTAGAGCTATTTGCATTCAGGGAGGCCTCGAGTCACCTTGTCGAGGTACTAGGCCAGGGAAGGGCCTGTCTAGCCTTCCTTTTCGACCCGATGCTCTCCCAGACCCCGAGTGGGTTTGTCTCACAGATGCTTCTTTCCTCGATAGTTCATTTCAGGCTCGGGCTCCCCACAGCGAACTTCCTTTCCAAGGCAGATCTGCTTGAGCCGGAGGTACTCGAGAGGATTGTCGAATGGGGGGAGAACCTTGGCGCCTTGGAGGCAGCACTGTATGCAGAGTCAGCAGACCAGTCAATGAGTCGGGGGACTGGTAGTCAGAGGGCCGAGTTTGCAATTGGGCAGCTGAGAATGATGCAGCACGCTTCAATACAGCCTGGCCTCATCCCCCTGTCTAGCGAGGAAGAAGAGGGATTGGCGGATGTACTGACTTTTGTTCAGACCGTTTATGGGGCTATGGCAGATACTAGAGACGGTTTTGCAGGAGACATAGAGCATGAGCGACAATAAGAGTGATCTACTGGCGATAGATGACTTCAGGAGTGAGCTTGCTGAGATTATCGAATGGGCTATTCGATTCAAGAACGACGATGGTTTTGCGGAAGACTTCAAACCACTCGAAGGGATGTCCATTGGATCGATATACGAAAAACCGTCCACCAGGACGAGAGTTTCATTCGAGGTGGGTGTTCGCAAACTAGGAGGGCAGCCACTGACCCTGCTTTCAAATGATATTCAATTGGGCAAGAGCGAGTCTATAGCCGATACGGCAGCAGTTCTTTCAAGATACCTTGATGGGATTACATACAGATGTTTTGGGCATGAAACTGTAGAGGAGCTTGCGAAGCACTCCACTGTCCCCGTCATCAATGCACTATCTGATATGCACCACCCATGTCAAGCAGCAGCTGATTTGATGACTATAACTGAACATAGTGATTCTGTGAAGGGGCACATAGCATGGGTCGGGGATGGAAATAACGTCCTACACGATTTGATGTTGGCCGGAGTTTCACTGGGCCATGACGTGAAATACGCTACGCCAAAGGGATATGAGCCAAATCCTGATGTCGTGAAGAGGGCTGTTGAGATAGCGGCTGGTTCTGGAGCGAGCATTACAGGCACTAATGATCCAATTGAGGCCGTTACAGGTGCCGGAGTGATCTACACAGACGTTTTCGTATCAATGGGGGAAGAGAGCATGGAGGGCAAGTTTGCAGACTTTGATGGATTCCAAGTCAATGAAGATCTAGTTTCGCACGCTCATCCAAACTACTTGTTCATGCATTGCTTGCCTGCGCATAGGGGCGAGGAAGTAACCGATGGAGTAGTGGATTCGGCCAATAGCGTTGTTTTTGATCAGGCGGAGAATAGAATGTGGGCTCAGATGTCACTGCTAACCATGATGTGCAACAGGGCTGCTTGGGACACATATCTCGAATTGAGCTAGTCACCCAATCAATGAGCTGGCTAGGAAGGCGGCTAGGCACAGGGTCATTGACTTCTTCAGAAGGCTTGATGCTTCATGATCTTCAGAATTGAGTAATTTTGACTTTACCAACATCAAGGAAATTACTGCTGGTATTGTCAATACGACATGTAGTGGAGGGAATACCTCGAATGCAAAAGGCATGATTACCGCTGCCAATGCAAGGAGCGAAAGAACCCATGCGGTAGTTCTAGCGGAGTCTGCCCCTACCCTCATCGCCAGGGTATTCCTCCCCTCGTCACCCTCCATATCCTCAATATCCTTGACGACCTCCCTGGATGTGTTGTAAAATACTCCGACGAGGAAAAGGGACCAGGCTCTATGATTGTAAGGTTGTAGGACGCCAGCAGCTCCAAAGACAGCCACTAATCCTACGGAAATGCTGATTGCTATATTTCCGGGAAGACCTCTATCTTTCAGCCTTAAGCTGTTAGGGAACTCGTAATTCGCTAGCAGGAAGAGGGCTATGATCCAAATTACCAACGACGGAGCCCAGTCGCTAAATTCGTGCCCCATTGAATCCACTGTAAACCATGCAAGTAGCATACAAATCAATGACGTGACCATCATCACAGATGTGACGATCTTGGCTGAACTAACGCTTATCGATCCGCTCGGCAGAGGCCTATCGGGACGATTTATCCTGTCTATTTCAAGATCGAATATATCATTGAGGGCGTTCCATGATGCCATGAAACATAGCACAGATATAGCCTGTAGGGTTGTTATTACTGCAAGTTTTCCGGTGGGTAACTCACCTAGGGCAACTATTGCGCCAAGGAATACCCCTATGACTCCCGTTAGGGTGTTACCTATCCTGAAGAGGGTCAGCCAAGCTGGACCACTGCCTGTACGGCTCACGGCCCTGTGCCATGACTGGGGGACTTGACTTATTCGCCCTCAAGCGGCCTTTACGAGTGCTTCACTGGGGCGTAGGCCCCAGACACAAACGGTATACACGCTTCCACGGAACTGGCCCCTGATGTGCCCGACCTTGTCGAATCGTGTGTCTTTGGCGAGAATATTACCTACCTGATTCATGGTAGCGCCCCACCTGAAGCGCTCATTCAGGTGATCGAATATCTCGACTGTGTTGGCGGTTCCGTTCTCCTCTAGTAGGGTTCGGACCTCCTCCCTTAGCCTGGTGGTCCTAGACATCAGGCCACCGCCTGGGCGGACAACTTGCTGGCGAGCATCCTGGACCTGAGTCCTTCCCATGAAGATGGACTAACTTCCACAGGGGTCGGGAGGGATGGTAGTGGGACCCATGTTCCACATCTAGCACCAATGCCATTGCTATTTACCAATCCTATCTCATTCGTTGTTAGTTCCCCGTTGCCGGTTGGCACGAGGGAGGACAATGGCACTATTCTGGATGGCTGCGGCCTCGCCCTGTAGAAAACCTCGTCTCTCATGTTTGCTGTTCGGTTCATGTTTGCTGTTCGGTTCATGTTTGTCTGTCAGGGCGTTTAGCATATGAAGGGGGGCAACAGGCGAAAGATGAAAGTGAAAGTGAAATTATCAGGTTCCAAATGTAGCCACTGTTTTCAAATATGCGACAGGGGTGGCCGGACATACGCTCGTGTGGTGTAGTTCGGTCCATCATGTCGCCCTCTCGAGGCGACGACCCGGGTTCAAATCCCGGCACGAGCACCAAGACGCCTCCGGTAAAGCAGTGTAGAACTTTAATAGCGAATTATACCTAGGGCATGTATGAGACTAATCCCCATACTGATGATGCTGTTGCTGGTAACCTCAACCATGTCAGGGTGCACCGGACAAGATTCTGGCGAGGGAGCAGATACTTCCTCTTTGCAATCAGAGATATCCAATCTTACCGCTGACCTGAATGATTCCAATGGGGCGCGGTTGGCACTCGAGGTCACCCTTAGTGAGGCTGTCTCACAGTTGGATGAGGCAGAGAGCTCGATATCCGACCTACAGGGGCAGCTTGAAGCTGCTGAGGATATGAGGGAGTCACTCGAATCCCAGCTATCTGATGCTCTGGAACAGCTGAATTCTACTGATCCATCCGACCAATCGGCTATCGATTCCCTACAGGGGCAAATCGCCAACCTTACCGCAGAGCTCGCAAATACGAACTACCAGGTTTCCAGCCTCGAGGAGATGATGATCTTGAAGAACGATGAGATACAATCCTTGGAGGCTACGATTACTGCCCTGGAGAGCACGATGGGAGCCCTTACCTACGAAATCAGGGAGCGTGTTGAGTCATGCCCACAAGACAATCCGGGAATGGAGATGGCTGTTGGATACGATGACGGGGCGGGAGCAGCAATACCCGGTGACGGCAGAGTAAACTACGACGAGGTCCAATTCACTGTGGGCGAGTGCCCAGGAGATAGCGGAATGGTATCAGGCGTACAGGCTGGCGATAGTCGTGATTGGGGACCTGCCCTATTCGTAGAGATGAGGGGAGTACTCTACTTCTCCGCTGATGACGGAGTACATGGGTGGGAGTTATGGCGTAGCGACGGGTCAGTTGGTGGCACATACATCGTCAAAGATGTACGGGAAGAAGAGTGCACTCCAGCCACTGACCCAGAGACAGGGGAAGAGACCGAAAATTGCGTAAATTACGGAAGCATGCACCAAATGTGCTGGCCGGATCCTACAGAGTGTTTTGTTCCAGAAATGGTGGCTGGGAACAACAAAATCTTCTTCACTGCTTTTGACTCAAACCCAGGCGTAAATTTCCCACATGTATTCATCAGTGACGGGACCGAGGATGGGACATACCGAATCAGAGATCAGTGGATTGGTTGGGACTACAATCATCCAGATTCTGATTTTGACTATTCGGGACCCTCCAATTTGATGGTCATACCCTCTAATGGATTCACTCCGGACAGACTAGTATACACAATCATTCAAGCTATCTGTGAAGGAGGAAGTTATTGTCCTGAGGCCTTTGATCCTGCTTCCGGAGAGGAGCTTTGGATCACAGACGGCACCGATGTTGGCACGTACATGCTAGTGAACATGGTCCCGGAGGACAAGTCTTGGAACAACGGTGACTATTGCTGCATGGATGACAAAGGAGGCATTCCCAGAGACCTGATAATGAAGGGCAATACAATCTGGTTCACAGCTCGAACCGACGGATACGGGAGGGAGCTTTATCGATATGGGATGAATATCGGAGGCGGTCTTTTCCTGGTCAAGGACATCAATGAGGGCACCAGTGGAAGCAATCCAATGCATCTGACATCAGTGGGCCCGGGAGTGTACCTGTCAGCAGATAATGGCACAAATGGCCAAGAGCTCCACTACAGCCTTGGGAACACCTTCAACACCATTGTTGTGAAAGACATAAACCCAGGTGCCAACAGCAGTAGCCCCCAGGAGATGACCAAGCTTGGTAGCAATCTATTCTTCACGGCTGATGACGGAGAGAATGGACGGGAGCTCTGGGTTTCGGACAGTACAGAGGATGGGACATTCATGGTCAAGGACATCAACACCAACGGCTCTAGCTCCCCCAACTGGCTCAGGGTAATGGACGGTACCCTCTACTTCATGGCATACACCGAGGATCATGGCAGGGAGCTTTGGAGGAGTGATGGCACGACTAGTGGGACCTACATGTTGAAGGACATAAACCCTGGAAGCAACGACAGTTTCCACTGGACCCCCGACGTCTTCCACGATGAGCTAGTGATAGTCCATGGCGATAGCCTGTATTTCACAGCCGACGACGGAGGGCAATATGGGACCGAATTATGGAGGACTAATGGGACTGCAAATGGGACTGAGCTAGTGATAGACATCGTTCCGGGCAGTGAGAGCAGTTGGCCCAATCGCTACTTCAACTTCGGCGACAAACTGTACTTCACCTCATACAGTGAGGAAAGAGGGCGACAGTTGTGGT
>CERV01078886.1_pt1 | contig 11813 bp, 12 predicted proteins | sample 530871 | NCBI WGS metagenome assembly CERV01 (sample SAMEA2621045, study PRJEB7988) | marine metagenome | biome: marine biome (ENVO:00000447); feature: deep chlorophyll maximum layer (ENVO:xxxxxxxx); material: "saline water (ENVO:00002010), including plankton (ENVO:xxxxxxxx)" | depth 50 m
GGCACGATGCCCCGCGTCTCAACCCAATTCGCTCGTCCTGCCTTAAGACGGTTGCCCACCCGGTCGAGTCGTCCGGTCCAGAGCCTTGTCCGTCGACTGTTACCCCTGGTCTTTCGCGTCCAAGGGTTAGAGGTCCGCAATGGGAATGCAGCCGAAGGCTTAGCCAAAGCATTTCAAGCGCACCAAGCCGGTGAAACCACCCTCTTGATCGCCTTTCGCCATCCCAGCACTCGGGATCCGCTCGTGTTGGCTGATCTTTTTTGGAATCGTGCTTCCAACACAGCGCGCCTTCTCAACAGCCCATTGGCTCGCCCTGTGGAACTTCGCTTTTTATACGACCGTGGGATTCCTATTTGGGCCGGACCCTTCATTGGCTGGCTTCTGCAACGTTGTGGAGGGATTGCGATTCACAGAGGACGTCTCGACCGTCCAGCTCTGGCAGAAGCGCGTCAGGTTCTAGCGCAAGGTCGCTACCCCCTCGTGATTGCCCCTGAGGGGGCCACAAATAATCTCTCTGGCGAGATGGCACCCCTAGAACCGGGTGTGGCGCAACTGGCTTTTTGGGCGGCCGAGGATCTCGACAAAAGTGGGCAGACCCAAGACCTTCAGGTGCTGCCCGTCAGCCTGACCTATAGCTGGAGGCAACAGAACTGGACCGCCCTTGATGCCCGTCTTCAGGCTCTTGAGCGCCATCTTGGGATTCACGCAGATCCGCTGAATGAGACGTGGGATGAGTCCCACCGGAGGCATCGTCAGCGCTTTCTTCGTATTGGTGACGCCCTCATTGATGCCCTTGAGCACCTGGAGCGGCTGCAACACGAACCAGACCAGCCGCTGGTGAATCGCATTACGACCTATCGCTTGCATGGATTAGCCAAAGCCGAATCCCATTTCGGTTTAAAAGCTGCTGGCACCTTGCAAGAGCGCTGTCGTCGAATTGAACAGGCCGCTTGGGACCGGATCTATCGCGAGGGTCTTGAACAGCTACCTCCCCTTGAACGGAGCATTGCCGACTGGGAGGCCAGAGAAGCTGACCTCCAACTCAGCCGGATGCGGCTTGTGGAGCATTTCATCTGTGTGACCGGCCAATCCATCAGCGATGAGGGCAACTTCGATCGGCTCGCAGAAATGCTTCTGTTAGTGGAAGAGACGATTGGCTGGATTGAGGATCGCCCGTGGAAGAGTTCCCCCTCTTTAGGGCCACAACGGGTGGAATTGAGCTTGGGGGAACCCATGGCAGTCATGCCCCGGTTGTCGTCTTATCGCCAAAACCGTCGCCATGCTGTGCAGACATTTATGGCAGACCTACAACAAGCACTCCATCAATTGATGAATGGAGAGTAACCACTCAAGCCCACCTAACAACTCCCTAACGCCCCTCTACCGATGCTGCTTACCTATCTGTTCTGCTTCGCAGCCGGCATCGCTCTGATCAGCCTTTCGCTCAGCGACGACGGAGCCCTGGATGGTGAAGGAGGAGCGCTGAGCATTTTGTTCAGCACACCGTTTTGGTCTTTTGGCCTCACAGGGTTTGGGCTGAGCGGAGTGCTGATGAACATTTTTGCCGGGGCTAACGCATGGCTCCCGAGCAGCCTGATGGCACTGTTGATGGGGCTTGCCATGGGAATCGGCGCCACGAAAACCTTGGCGATCTTGGGACGGCGTGAAGCGGACAGTTTGGTCCGAAGCGACGATCTGGTCGGATTACCTGGACGAATTACCCTCCGCATCCAATCCGGTCAAAGGGGATTTGTTGAACTGAGCGTGAAGGGAAGCCTGCTACGTCGCCCAGCCCGCTGCAGAAGCGGTCCTTTAGAGAAACACCAAAATGTTGTTGTCGTTGAGATCAACGCTGAAGATGCGAGTGTCTTCGTTGAACCGATCAAGACAGCTGAATAAATCACTGGCGCAATCCTGAACTTATCGCTAGTCCTTGGAAAGTACTTTCAGCATCAATGGCGGGACAACTTCTTCAAAGCCAAACGGGCCCTCCAGCCTTCGTTAACAACAACAACCGTCAAGAATCAATCGTTGGCGGAGTAGCTGCCGTTGTTGTTGTGCTGGTGGTTTTGAACCTTGTGAGCCGATGGATGATTCGCATCTGTCGGCCCAATGAAATGCTAATCGTCACCGGCTCGCATTCAAACCAAGGAGCGCAAGGGACGAAGGGGTACAGGGTCGTCGCCAATGGTGGCTGGACCTTTGTTAAACCCATCTTGGAAACAGCAAGACGCATGGATGTGACGCTATTACCCGTTTTGGTTGAGGTCAAAAATGCTTACTCCAATGGCGGAACACCTTTGGACATTCAGGCCATAGCCAATGTGAAAGTGAGCACGGACCCAGCGGTTCGCAACAATGCCATTGAACGATTCCTGGATCGCGATCCTGCCGAAATCGTTCAAGTAGCAAAGGAAAACTTAGAGGGGAATTTACGGAGCGTTCTTGCTCAACTCACCCCCGAACAGGTGAATGAGGATCGACTGCGCTTTGCCGAACAGATCGCCGATGATGTTGGGGAAGACTTGCGGCGCCTTGGACTTCAACTTGATACTTTAAAGATCCAAAGTGTTTCCGATGAAGTAGATTATCTAAATTCTATTAGTCGTCGTCGCGTCGCACAAATTGTTCGCGATGCAGAGATCGCAGAAGCGGAGGCCATTGGCCAAGCCGAACGAATCGAAGCGGAAATGGAAGAAGTTTCAGAAGTCGTTCGCACGAATTCGGAAACAACAGTCCTTGAGAAAGACAATCAAGTGCGCACCAAAGTCGCCTTAATGGAAAAGGAGGCCCGCTCGGAAGAAGAACGCACCACTGCTGCCGAACAAGAGGCGAAGGCAAAAGCCGAACAAAAATTACAAAAAGTACGTGCCCAGCTGGAACGGTTACGCCTGCAGGCTGAACAGGTGATGCCAGCGCAAGCCGAACAAAAAGCCCAGGAATTACGAGCCCGTGGAAACGCTTCCGCCACAGCAGAAAACGGCAAAGCCAGTGCTTTGGTGAACGATCTACTCACCCGAGTTTGGGACGAGGCGGGCAGCACCGCGGAACTCGTCTTCCTGCTCCAGCAGATTGAAATGGTGTTGGAGCAGGCCACCCGGCTTCCCAAACGACTCAAGCTCAAACGCATTACCACCCTGGACGGGAATGACGCCACAAGTCTTGCCAGCTTGGTGGCACTCAATCATGTGGTAGTTCGTCAATTCTTTGATCAGGTTCGAGACATTCTTGGCATTGATTTATTGGACACATTAACCAACTCAACAAAGGAACTCTAATGTTTGTTGCTTTAGGACTAACTGGTGCAGCTGGCCTCTGGGCCTTCATCGTATTACTTCGCCAGCTTTATTACATCTGTCAACCCAGTGAGGCTCTGATCTTCTCAGGCCTACGTCGCACAACATCCACCGGACAAAGCGTCGGCTATCGCACGGTGCGTGGCGGCAGTTCACTTCGTATCCCATTACTCGAAAATGTGATGAGGCTCGATTTGAGCAACATGATCATCGACCTAAGGGTTGAAAATGCCTACTCAAAAGGAGGCGTGCCTCTAAATGTGTCTGGTGTAGCCAACATTAAAATCTCAGGGGAAGAGCCGAGCATTCACAATGCGATTGAACGCTTAATTGGTAAGTCACAAGAAGAGATTCATCACATCGCAAAAGAAACTCTAGAGGGCAACTTGAGAGGCGTAATGGCAAGCCTTACCCCCGAAGAACTCAACGAAGACAAAATCACATTTGCGCGAACTTTACTCGAGGAAGCCGAAGACGACCTCCAGAAACTTGGCCTAATTCTTGACACTTTACAGATACAAAATATCTCCGATGATGTTCGTTATTTGGATTCTATTGGACGCAAGCAATTGGTTGAGCTCAAGCGAGACTCGCGGATTGCCGAAGCTGAAGCGAACTCACAATCCTTGGTCAAACAAGCTGAGAATGAGCGCATCACATCGCTGCGCCGACTCGATAAAGAGCTCGCCATTGCCACGGCCAATGCCAACAAACGTGTTCAAGATGCACTAACGCGTCGGGAAGCCGTTGTCGCAGAAATCCAAGCCCAAGTCGGTGCTGAATTAGCGCGAGCTGAAGCCGAAGTGCCTGTGCAAGAAGAGCGCATTAAGCAAGTGACAGAACAGCTCCAGGCCGATGTGATCGCGCCGGCAGAATCGGAATGCCAAACGATGATTGCAGTCGCCAAAGGCGAGGCCGCAACAATCATCGAACAAGGTCGATCCCAGGCCGAGGGACTTCAAGAACTCGTGGAGTCGCTTAAACGCTCAGGAGATGACGCCAAACGACTGTTTCTTCTACAGAAGCTTGAGCCATTGCTCACCATGCTGAGCGACACGGTGCAACCCATCGAAGTGGAAGAAGTGAGCCTGATTGGAGAACGCAAGGGAGGCACAAGTCTTTCCCTCGCGACGTTGCTCCGTCAGCTACAAGACAGCACTGGGATTCGTCTTCCACAAGTAAATGACGACTCCATCCCTCCTGCCTCTTAAAAATCTACAATCCAATCAAAGAGATAGTCATCAGTCACTTCAACAGAAGTGGCTGACAGCGAGCTTGAAATTTTTAATCAGGGACTGATTCAGAGCGTCGAACAAATCAACCGCCTCACCGAAGCAGAATGCCCCTAAACTCATTACTCATCATTAAAGATATAATGCCACGAAAGACTAATCAAGCGGCTTAACCGAGTCACCTGGGGAACTATGACCCGTCAACAAATTAGGAGGAAATCCCCCAAAGGTCATGGCAAGGTTTTCAGGGGTAAAGACCTCAGACGTTTCACCGTAGGCCAATACTGTTTTATTAATTAGAACGACTGAATCACAAAAATCGCGCACATGACTCAGGTCATGGGTCGAAATCAAGATCGTACGACCTTCTTCACGAAACTGAATAAATAACTGAGCCATTAATTTCTCAGTTCTTACATCAACTCCGTTAAACGGCTCATCCAACAAAAGAACATCCGCCCTCTGTGCAATGGCACGAGCCAAAAAAGCCCGCTTGCGTTGACCGCCAGACAGCGTACCGATCGGTCGGCTGCGAAGTTCCCACAATTCAACTCGCTCCAGGGCATCTCGAACGGCTACGCGGTCAGAACCGCGAGGGATCCTGAAGAAGTTCATCGCCCCATAGCGACCCATCATCACCACATCCCAAACTGAAACAGGAAACTGACAATCGATCCCCTCGCTTTGAGGGACGTAGGCCACAGCTTGCTCACGCTGCGCCTCTTTCACACTGCGCCCATTGATGCGAATCAAGCCTCGAGAGGGTCGAACAAAACCTGTGAGCGCCTTAAACAAGGTGGACTTGCCTGCCCCATTCATCCCAACGAGGCCACAAATACACCCAGCAGGCAAGTGGAGACTGGCGTCATACAGCGCCACCGTGCCGTTGTAGTCAACACAGAGTTGATCGGCGTCGATACGCATCAACCTCCACCTCCGCCGCCGGCCAAACCATCACGAATCAGCTTCACATTGTGACGCTGCAACTCCAAGAGGGTGGGAGCTGGTCCATCAGGATTCGAGAGCGAATCAACAAAAAACGTCCCTCCAAACCGGGAATTAGCTGCGATAGCCACTTCCCGTTGAGCCTTATCACTCACGGTGCTTTCGCAAAACACTGCAGGGACTGCTCGCTCACGAACAGTATTAATTAATCGCGCCATTCGTTTTGGAGTGATCTCACTTTCGGCGTTCACCGGCCAAAGAAAAGCCTCCTCGAGTCCGTAATCGACCGCGAGGTAAGTGAATGCACCTTCACAGCTCACCAACACACGATGTTGAGGCGGAATGGTTGCAAGGGCATCGCGCAAGTCACGATCTAAGGCTTGAAGCTTCTTGTTGTAAGCATCAGCGTTGCTGGCATAGTCATCGGCCCCCTCTGGGTCCAAGTTGGAAAAGGCTTCACGAAGGCGATCGACATACGCCATGGCGCGCTTGGGCGACATCCAGGCATGGGGATTTGGTTTGCCGGCATAGGCGTCTTCCCGGATCAGAAGAGGTTCCATCCCTTCCGATAGGGTCACGGTGGGGATGTCGCCTGCAGCAGCAGTAAAACGACGCGCCCAAAGTTCGAGGCCTAATCCGTTCTCAATTAAAAGATCTGCGCCAACCGACCGCTCAATATCACTGGGAGTGGGCTGATATCCATGTATTTCCGCCCCCTCTTTCACGATGGAATACACCTGAAGGCGATCGCCGGCCACATTGCGAGCTAGATCAGCAAGCACCGTGAATGTGGTGAGAACCCGTGGCCGCAAGTCGTCCCGGGTCTCTTGGAAACGATCAGAACAACCCGCCACGATTACCCCAACCCCCAGCACAACCGCTGCAGCCCTTGAGATCAAACGAATCCCCATCCATCCACTATGGCTGGCGCATGGATGGGTCGGAGACGCGCCAACAGGAGACTGACTCTTGACTACACGATACTTGCACAATATCTAATCGATAAAGGAGATATATCGTGCCAAATCATCACAGCAAAACCTGTCTAAGTTGCCATTTGTGATGCGGCAATCTCTTGCGCAAAGCAGAACGGGTTCAGGTTGTTTTGGAGCGACTCAATCAGCAGTACCCAGAAACACCCATTCCCCTTGACCACTCGGATCCATTCACCCTTCTGATCGCAGTTCTCCTGAGTGCTCAATGCACAGATAAAAAGGTCAATGAAGTCACCCCAGCACTCTTTGCTGTAGGGCCAACGCCGCAGGCGATGGCAACCCTCGATGAGACGGAAATTTTGAACTGTATCCGTCAACTCGGCTTGGCAAAAACCAAAGCCAAACACGTTCGCCGGCTATCAGAGCTGTTAGTGAGCGAGCACGCTGGAGTTGTACCCAACAGCTTCAAGGCCCTCGAGGCACTTCCAGGCGTGGGGCATAAAACGGCCAGCGTTGTGATGTCCCAAGCCTTTGGCGTGCCTGCTTTTCCCGTTGATACGCACATCCACCGTCTAGCCCAACGCTGGGGATTCAGCGATGGTTCGTCCGTCACCACCACCGAACGAGACCTCAAGCGACTCTTTCCAAAAGATCATTGGAATCGACTTCACCTGCAAATCATTTTTTATGGGAGAGAGTTCTGCTCAGCACGCGGGTGTGATGGAACAGTTTGTCCTCTCTGCAGAGAACTCTTCCCCCAGCGACGAAAACCAGTCATCACACAAAAAGCGTGATTAATTCAGGTCGTTTTGACTATCCGATTGAATGGTGCAATTCGCCGTTGGATAGCTCACACACAACAAGGCATAGCCCTGTCCCATCTGATCGTCATCTAAAAAACTTTGATCGGTTTGATCCACTGAACCCGTGAGGATTTTTCCAGCACAAGTCGAACAGGCACCAGCTCGACAGGATGATGGCAAATCGACACCAGCCGCATCAGCGGCATCAAGAATGTAGACGTCATCTGCGCACTCGAAGCTGTTGCCACCTTCGATGCTGATCGTGTAAGAGGCCATGATCAGAAACCACCTGACTCGTTGTTAGCCGTAACCGGTGATTCGCGCCAAAACTGCACGGCAACCTTCAACAGGGTCACGCACAACAACATGAGCCTGCTGGCGTAATGGAACGATGAATCGGCGTTCTCCGGGAAGCATGTGCCAAAGCATCTGGTTCAGCACAGACAAGGGAGAACGGCCGCGCTCACGAACATCGCGGCGAAGTCGTCGCCAAATACGATGCCAAAGTGGTGTTTCGAGAAACACCACAACATCGATCAAAACACTGGGAAGGATGGCTTGAGGTCCGTAGGCACCTTCCACAACAATCAGGTCGTAGCCGTCTGATAGGAATCTGTCATCGATAGGCCTGTAGTCAACCGCACGCGACTGCATGTCGTATTGGCGCAAGCGCGTCAGGGTTCCATCTCTTGCAGAAAGCACATCGACAAGAAGAGCATCAATATCGATTGCATTGACCGTATCGAACCCATCCATCGGATCTGGCTCATACCGACTCCGGTAGTAGTTGTCGCAGTGCAAAGGAAGCGCAGTTAGTCCGACAGATTCGAGCTGACTCACCAGGCCATTCGCAAAATAAGTCTTGCCAGTTGCCGACCCGCCACAAATACAAACGAGGGGTGGGAAAGCATCAAGATGCCCCCGATCATTCAGGGAATTCATCGCAAAATTTTGCAATAGAAAAAGCCACGCCTCACCCGGTCTACACGTACCAACGTGTTGAGACAAAATCTAAGCCAGAAAAAGCCAAAGAGTGGGCCCAGAATGAAAGAAAATGCGACGCAGCAAGCCATAAAACTCAGAATTAAAACAAAAGCTCGGGCTATTGGAGCAAAGCACTGGGCTTAGCTCTGAAACGATAGAAATCCAGGTCAAATACAAATCGCCAACACGACAAGAATCATCATCACAAGAAAGCGATGAAATAAGTAATAAGACGCACTCATAGCATTAGGACACAGGCAAAAGGATTGTTTGGATGCAAGAACAGTGACATATGCAGCAAAAAATTGATATATTTCATCAACAAAGAATCAATAGAGGGCTAAAATATAAGTGAAAATGTTTAAAGCTATGCAGTCTTTTCCAGAGAGATGGAATGAACCTACATTTTTAGAATTTGCATATGATAACTATGGTGTTTGGTGGCGCTGTCGCATTGCTCACCTATCCTCCATCTCAAAGGCTAAAGAAGCACGGGCCTTGTTTAACGAATGGGAGATAGGATCAAATGGTTAATTAAGATTAAACAATTTTTGAGTTAAGCGTAAAAGAGGAGAAACTACCCCTAATCATGAAGCAACAGAGCAGATAGGAAGTCGACGAGACAAGAAAACACCTCGAATAAACCGCATGAAGAACCAATGTCAGAGATAACTGAGACATCACCAATTAAGGCAGGAAGGAAAACATGCAGTATTATTTGTAAAAATGGAGGTACAATGACGTAGCAAAAAGCACCTATGAAAACAGGAAACCAAAATAGTCGAAGACACATGTGAAGCACGATGCAGCAAAATGTATCAAATGTCGAAAAACACAAGATCAATGATTCAGGCAGGAAAAGTACTGTTAAGAGCCCTCAATTAAATGGTTGCTTAATTCGTACTCTGTGAAAGCACAATGGTTTGTTTACATGCAATCCTATGGAAATCCATCTGTCAGCTATGACTGGTGGGCAGGAAATTCAGGCGTAGCAAAACGATCTGGATCGTTCATTGCGGCACATGCGGCCCATGCTGGACTCATCATGTTTTGGGCTGGCGCATTCACTCTCTTTGAATTGGCTCGCTACAACAGCGCGATACCAATGGGGGAACAGGGCTTAATTCTGCTGCCGCATATGGCGTCATTGGGCTTAGGCCTCGATGCAAATGCGACGATTGCAAATACAGAACCATACATTGCAATTGCTGCTTTTCACTTGGTATCTTCAGCAGTACTGGGAGCAGCCGGAATTTGGCATACGCTTAGAGCACCAAAAGACTTATCTGAAGCGGACGGACGAGCACAGAAATTTCACTTTGAGTGGGACGACGCAAAAAAACTCACCTTTATCCTTGGCCATCATCTGATCTTTCTTGGATTGGGTGTGATTGCATTTGTTGAATGGGCCAAGCACCATGGCATTTATGACACCGCAATCGGTGCCGTTCGCCAAGTTGAGCCCAACATTGATCTGGGAATGGTCTGGGGCTATCAAACGAACTTTCTTTCGATAAGCAGCCTTGAGGACGTGATGGGAGGGCACGCCGTTCTGGCATTCATCCTCACTATTGGCGGGGTTTGGCACATAATTTCAAGTCCGTTTGGACCCTTCAAAAAGATTTTGATTTATTCCGGTGAAGCCATCCTGTCTTATTCACTGGCAGGGATAGCACTCATGGGATTTGTGACCAGTATCTGGTGTGCTCAGAACACCCTGATCTATCCGGTTGAGTTTTACGGTGAGGCATTGAAACTCAATTTCGCTTTCTCGCCATACTTCAGTGACACTGCTGCAGTGTTAAACGATGGACATACAGCAAGAGCTTGGCTAGCGAATACTCATTTCTACTTGGCGTTCTTCTTCCTGCAAGGCCATTTTTGGCATGCATTACGCAGTATGGGATTTAACTTTAAAAGTGTATCTCAAGCGTTAGAAACGATGGATACGGCGAAGGTAAGCTAAGTGTCATACGATAAGTAAGTTAGGCTGTCTCAAAGCAAAAGCTCCTCTAGTTTCCTAGAGGAGCTTTTTATTGGGGGCCAAACAGAATTCTGAGGGAAATCTTGTCGATGAAGAAACCAATGATCACTGATCAGGCTTCTCTCCTTTTGCATTATTCGGTGACAAAGAATCTAGACGGAGACCTCCAACAATTGAAATGATCAGCGGGGTGAAGACCATAACAACGATAAGAAGCCCAATGGGTTGGATCGTTGATTCACGCCGAGCCAGAATTAACACCCCAATACACATGGAAATGTATATGGTCGGAAATAGAAATGCTTTCCAATTCATCGCATGCTCGTCAGCTAGAAGTATTTTGCTTGTATTGGCGAATGGCTAACTGAATTTGGCCTAGAGCTGCTCTACCAATGTTGTACCCAGCCCAACCCAGGGCTAAAAAAATGGGAGCAAAAACCAAAAGAATTCTAAAGTCCAACAATAACTCCGAGATGATCTACTATTGTCGTCAATTAATTGTTACAAGCCATATCTATGGTTACGAACAAAGTAATATTGGGACCCCTTCGTAGGGACGATATGATTCAAATTTGGAAATCATTTAGTACAGCAAAATAAATTTGAGTGTGCAGTAAAATTTAAAACATCCACCTACTTGTAATACAACAACCTCTGATCAATAAAGTTTGTTAAATGGAGAGGAAAGTTTTTCAGTATGATGATCGAACCAAACTGGGACTACTTTGTTAATGAGCCACTTGACAGTGGTACGATTCGATTTGAAACAAAAACAGAACGGGCACTTCATGCTCGCGTGATTGCTGGAGAAGCCAATTGGATGGAACAGCAATCAATCGATCGGCTGAAGACTTGGAGGCTAGCAAAACACGACTTGGAAGCTTTTCTCGATGGACGTCGTGTTGCTCGTGCAAAAGCAAATCTATGAAGGGATGTCTTAATCGCTAATCAATTTCATACTCAATAATCAAGGAGAACAAGATTCCAGCAACAAATCCACAACACATAACTTGATTACACAAATCAAACCAAAAAATCATTCTTTGGCAAAGCACTAATTTCAACAAGTTAAATGTATACACTTCTTCTTTGTCTCGCATTTACAATGAGACCTGGCCAATTGTCAAATGTTATCTATCATCAGTCAAAAAAATCAAAACCGTGATTCTTTTCGACTTCTCGAATGATTCAATGGCTACGGAAGAAAAAATACAAGTATTAAACTTGAGGAAATAGAGAGCATCATGTACCAAGATTACACAGCAATTTTCCTTCTGTTGCTGACAGCAATACCGCTTGCTGTTGTTGCCGCCACAATATTCTTCTACATCCGAAATAATGATAGAAAGACGCCTCTCAAGCGAGAGGACTTTTATCGATAAGTCTGATTGTAGACCAGATGACTTTGCTTTCTGTGTTCTACAGTAATTGAAAACTTGACTGATGCAGCAGATAGCAGAGTCAAGACCAGTTCATCAACATCTGGGAATCCCAATTTTTCAACAATTAATTGTAGATTGAAAATTGGACTTGCGATTGAACATTCTATTGTTTATAAATTTAATGCAATCGCGGATAAATCATGAACTCAAAAGTTTTAGTCGCTCTTCTATAAAATTCAAGAATTAAACATA
>CERV01016962.1_pt1 | contig 11798 bp, 5 predicted proteins | sample 530871 | NCBI WGS metagenome assembly CERV01 (sample SAMEA2621045, study PRJEB7988) | marine metagenome | biome: marine biome (ENVO:00000447); feature: deep chlorophyll maximum layer (ENVO:xxxxxxxx); material: "saline water (ENVO:00002010), including plankton (ENVO:xxxxxxxx)" | depth 50 m
GATATATTCTTCTATATCTATCCAATCTGACACAACATTATATACTCCTGACATTCTTATGTCATTAGATGAAATGTATTGGATGAATTCTAAAAAATCATTTTTTGATCCATGTATTGTTTCAAGATTGTCTTCAAAGCCTCCGTTATACGCGAGAAGATTAATTTTATCTGTTGGGACATCATGATGGGATGAAATAAAATGCTCACTGATTTTTTCTCGCATATTATATATACCCCAATACTCACCATTAATATATCCGATCGCAGGTCTATATTGCTGATAATCGACTCCGGTTAATTCAATAATACTATTTACATATCCATCACGTAGCATAGTCTGTTCCCAATCATTGCCGGAATTACGGAGAATAAATGACTCATAGCTTTCAATATTACTTTTAGGAAAAATTGGATAATCAAATTCACTGGTGCCGTACTGTTTTCTAGCAAATAAAGAAAATGATTTTTGCGCATTGCCTCTACTCCAACCACCAAAAATTTTTATTCCAGCATTCGCTTTATAATTTTGACCGTTTGTATCAATAATTTCAAATTGTGCAGGCTTTTCCCAGTCCTGCCAAAAGTTTGCGCCAAAGTATGGAAAGTTAGCAGAAGCAGATGATCCTAGAGCATAGATACCAGAATTGGTATCAAAAAGGTCCTTGGGATCTGAATTTAAAGTAAATATGGGAATATCCGGTTTCTCGCCAAACAAATACGTTTCTGTTTCTACAGTAGAGGACATCCATCCGCTTTGAATCGACCTTGCTCTAAGAGGAGTATTAGAACTAACTGTTAAAGTGCTACTGTATTGATTAGAATTTTCGTTCGGAACAGAGCCATCTAAAGTAAAATAAATTTTTGCATCAGTATTACTATGAGCTAAGGAGATTATTTGTGGACTGTTGAAAAAGCCAGTCTTAATAGAAAAAACAGGGGGGCTTAAAAAGCCATTATAGCCAGCTTCAGGGTTTGCGCTTCCTGGTGATGGAACATCAAAAAGCTTCCAATCTCTCGCCTGAGGGGTTCTCCCTTTTGATTTATCTGTTGGAATTAGCCCAGTAAAAAGTGAGTCAATTATAGTTCCACTATTATTTGACAAAACTATAGTTTCCCCAGAAGACTTTATCTTGAAGTTTGAATGGAGATATGTTGACGGAAGATTAATTCGCGCATCAGGTTCACGCATATTTTCATAGGTTGAAGTGTAGCCAATAGTTAAAAATGGAATGCATGAAAGATCGGAAGATGTATTTGAAAAATTATGTACTTCAATAGCTAAGATATTTTGTCCGGTTTGAAGTGGGACCTGACTTAGATCAACAATAATTTGTTCAGGAAATCCACCCTGATAAATTTCAGCTTCATGCAAACCGGTAGCTGTTTGATTGTATGTAGTTGCAGAATTTTCAGGACCAAGGTTTCTCCTAGAAAATTCTTTTCCATTTATATACGCAACATATCCATCATCATAGTCTAAATGAAAAAGCATTGCTCCAATTTCATTTACGTTTTCTATAGTAAATGTTTTTCTGATGTAGATAGAAATAATTTGATTTAAAACTGTATTATCATCGTTATCACCGTATCCAAACCCACTCACACCTTCATTCCAATTGCTAGAGTTAAAATTAACTGTATTCCAATTTGTAGGTGGTTCGCTCGTACCTGGCCAGTAATTCCATTTATCGCCAATTGTAATTTCCCCGCTCCAGGTATTTACAATATTATTTCTATCTTTATCTGAAGCCAAAATCAAAAGATAATCGTTCGGCTGAATGACTATCTCAGGAAATTTCCATTTAAATCTCTCTGAAAAATCATCACTTAACCCATAGTCCTTAAGATCAACAGCGGTATTGTTAGCATTATAAATCTCAATCCAGTCGGGAGTGTCACCATCTTCATCATAAAAAATTGAGCTATTACTTGAAACTACTTCATTTATTTGAAGTGATTGAGAAAGTGCTATAGTATTGATTAATAAGAATAAATAAAATTTCATTCTGCTTATTTAATTATTTTATAAACGTAATTTTTTCTTTTATTACTTTTTTGCCATCTTCAATCATAATAAAGTAAATACCATTTGATAGATCTTTTCCAAATCTATCCTTGAATTTAAATTGATAAATATTATCTCCAACAACGGCTCTTGTATTATCACTCCAAACCAATTGACCTTTTAAATTGTAAACTTTAATCTTAACATTATTTACAGATAAAGATTCAAAGTTTATAATTGAAGTTTTTGATGTTGGATTAGGGTAGACTTTATGTGAAAAAATGACTTCACCTTTTCTTGATGAATTGGATGATATTTTAAGCATCTTTAAGTTAGCTCCCCCTCTAATTATAGAGAGCCTAATTTCGTTAATACCTTTCTCAAGTTCAGCTTCACCTAGTGATGTCTCTACCCAAAGATCGTAGTCTTGAGTTATTGGTAATTTTCTTTCAGATATAATTGGTTGATTTTGGTTATCGTATAAAGCAACTGAGGCTTCAACAGATTCAGAAGAAGAAATTATACTAAAGTCGTAAGTATCATTTTTTAAAACATTAATAGTATACTTTAAAAATTCTCCGGATTCGGTATGACTAACATGGTATTTTGATATTTTCGTATTGCTTGATACTTGGATATCAACTCCATCATTTCGATATGCCCAACCGTTATTCCACGTTTTTAGTCCTCCTCCATTTGGTCTATTGTCTATATAATCAAAATCAAAATAGGCGAGTCCATTTGCACCCAAATCATAATCAACAATATTTATATTGCCAGGTATATATAGATTCTTAAATGGGAGATTTTTTATACCATAATTATCATCTAATAATGAGGCAATAACTCCTTTTTTAATTTCACAATTTTCGAGTTTTAGATTTTCTACCATGTTATTTAAGCCAAGCTGAGCAGTTTCAGTTGAGGGCTTACCGCCATCACCATTCCAATATCTCGTGATTTCTTGGTATACAGAATCAGATGGTGATGATACGGGGCCTGTTATAGTACCAATTTTTTTATAGTTCCACCAAGCCCACCCTATATCATTCTTTTCCATGAGATTTGTTACTTCCATAAACCACTCGTTTGAGTTTTCACCAGCTTCGCCTAGCCATAATGGTCTGTTAGTTAGATTTCTAAAGTTGATTAAATACTGAATAGTGTTTTGATTTACTCTATTAAATACCATCCATGAATAATAATGAAAAGCCCATATCATATTTTGATCAAGAGCTGGACCTAGTCCTTCAAATGCTCTGGACCACATATTGCCATTTACAAATAATGTATGATTTAGATCATATTTTCGAATGCGATTTCTCATTTGCCTTTGCAGATTTCTAACGCGCGAACCTCCATTGTATAGAACAGGTTCATTGAGGAGGTCGTATCCACCAATCCATTTTTCAGTTGCATATCTTCTAGCTATTTCGCCCCAAATATCAACTGCCCATTCTTGATTTTCTGCGCTATCCCATAACTGAGCTCCCTCATCTCCATCTGCGTTTTCATCGCCACTTTGTGAACCAGGGGCAACATGCATGTCCAATATGAGGTAAATTTCGCTTCGGCTACACCACGCAATAACGCTATCAATAACTGAAAAACCTTTTTCATTATAACTGCGATATGCAGGACTAAGGGTTTTGTAATGGAAGGGTAACCTAACTGAATTAAATCCCCATTCAGCTAATTGAGCAATGTCCTTTTCGGCAACATAGTTTTTTTCAAATTTTTCATAAAAAGTTATTGTAGAGTCTTCGCCAATAAGATCAACGATACGATTCCGAATAGATGTTGGCGAACCCCAAGTACCAAGCATATATCCTTCAGGTACTAGCCAGCCACCAAGGCCCATACCCTTTAAAATTATTTTTTCTCCATTATTATCAAATACCTCTTTTCCAACTACATGTAAATACTGAGCATTAATTGCGGCAGTTAGAAAAATAATTGATAGAATTGACTTATAATTAAATTTTTTCATAGACCCTAACATAATCAATTTCCATTTGCGTTGGGAAATTTGTAGTCTCATCAGGGCTGCCTGGCCAATCACCGCCGACTGCTATATTGATTAAAAGATGAAATCTTTGATTGAATGGCCATGTTTTAAAATTATTCTTATCATCATTCTGAAAAGAATAATATTTTTTATTATTTATATAAAAATCTATTCTGTCTTCAAACCACTCTATTGCATACACATAAAATGCAGTATCGATATTATCTAGTTTTAAAGATCCGCCTCTTTGGGTATTTATTTTATGATTATAGGATTCAGTGTGAATACTGCCATGTATATGACCTGGGTCAAAGCCAACATGCTCCATAATATCAATCTCGCCACTTTGGGGCCAACCGCCGTACATCCAGTCTGTTGGCAACATCCATATTGCTGGCCAGATACCCTGACCAAGCGCAACCTTTGCCTTAACCTCAATTCTTCCATAAAGCCAATCCCCTTTGCCGGAAGTGCGCAAGCGAGCTGATGTAAAATATCTCAGATTATCAGGAGATCCTGCTCCTTGTGGAACTACTTCTGCCCTAAGAAACAGCTTACCATTTTCAATGAATGCTGTTGAGTCAGCATCTGAATAGTATTGTAGTTCATTATTTCCCCATCCATGTCCTCCTATTTCATAGGACCATTTATCTAGATTTAATTCTGATTTATTAAATTCATCATTCCAAATAAGCTTCCAGCCTTCAAGGTCCCATTCATTCCCGGAAGGTATTTCAACCTTTTTCTTTGAATCCTCGCATGCAACTAAGGCAAAAACAATTATGAGTATATATTTTTTCATTTAACTAATGATACTTTTTTAATATGTATTTGTTGATCGCCTACCGCTCGAATGAAATAAGTTCCTGTTGAAACATTTTTTGCATTCCATTGTAATAGAAATTTATTATTGATCGTTTGATTATTAATTAATGATTCTACCTGTTTTCCTAAAATATCCACAATGTCAATTGTTAGCTTCTGATCATTGCTGCTTTCAATTGGTATTGTAAGATAATTATTAAATGGATTAGGAAACGCTTCTCCTATTAAAAAAGTGGAAGGACCTCCTATATCGGTCTTGATACCCAAGCCTACAGTTTTATCAATAATTAATCCATTTAGAAATGGGCCGGCTGCCGCATAACCCTGCCCATATAAATTCAAGTCAAAATGAATATCTAAAACTCCATCCATTACAGGGACGTATTTAATTTTCTTTTCTAGTGCAGTATTTTTTCCTACATCCTTTGAAACATCCAAGTTGGTTATTTTTAAATCTCCCTCAACTAAAATATTAAATGATCGCTCGTTTGGATTATAGTGATTATCGGAGAACATCAAAGTAATATCATAAACACCTGGGTCTATACGAACTTTGTAGAGTGCGATGCGTTCAGCTGATGAACGATAAATTTTATCTAAAGATGTATTTTTAATTTCAATATTATTGACTGTTTGATGGTTTCCATTAAGATGCCCATAATCTTCATATTCATACCACCAAAATTTATCTGCTAAAAAACCATCAGAGCTTTCTCCTCCAACATTTACCTTAAACGGAAGATTTACTGGTTTTGTGTTAGCGATTACTAATATTTGATTATTAAGCTCGTTTCCAAAAAAATCTTTTATACCGGATAATGAGATGCGATGGGTTTTATTTGGCTCCATACCCTGTGTTGATAAATTTATTGTTCTTAAGTCAGAGTCGAGATTTATGTCCATAATCTGCACATTGTTAATTCTATAATTTTGTTTATTGCTGATGGACGTTGAATCAAGCTCTTCAGAAAATCTCACTGTAATCACATTATTTCTTTTAAAGCCATATAAAGCTTTGGGTTGGATATTGTCTTGATATCCAAAGGCATTGCCGTATGTTAAGCATAGGATCATGTTGCCATCTTTAAAAATAACATTTTGAGGTTCAAATTTTACTCTATTCCCTGAAAAGGTGTGAGTCGCCTTTTCCCATCGATCAGAATCAAAAGAGTCAAATTCGTCTTTCCATTGAAACTTAAAATTATTTCCAGAACCATGGGTGCCAGCTCCAGGAGTATATTCATAATACGCTACGTTATCGTAATATGCAAATCGAGGAATAATCTCTTCATTCCACTTCCCCACCCAATCTTCGTAAACAGGTACCCATAAATTCATCATAATTTTTTGAGGGTGCTTAAGAGTTGCAATATAGCTGTGACTTGGAAGGTCTTGTCTATAGTATTCTTTCCCATCAACAAACCAAGCTACATAGTTTGGAGTCCATTCAAATGCATAATCGTGGTATTGTGTGTGGGCACTTAAATCTTTTACGAAACTTTCCCGTAAGTGGCTTGATTGACCGGGCGTTATAGTGTTCATACTAATAATATCGTCCCATCTACCTAAGATCTCAATATCAATTTCATTCCAAATATGCCCACCATTAATTAGCTCATCTTGGTATGTAAAAAAAGAGGATACGAGCCCGTCGCCTTGAGCAGATTTAAGCCGCACTTCAAATCTGCCGTATAAAAATGATTCTTTGGTGCGTAATTCTCCACCAAAATATTTTTGACCTAAAGCAAAATTTGTCAAAAAATAAATTATAAAAAAATATTTAATCAATCTTAGACCCATAGTCAAGATAGCTATCATCAGTATAAGATGGAAAATTTGGCACCATAATTGGATAAGGAACATTATTTTGAGTTACAAACATATCAACTTTTGAAATCTTAATCTTTTCAAACAAATCCGTATTTATAAAAATATTTTTATCATATTTATCCTGTAATTTATCAATAATTGGCTTCATTTTAATATGACGATTTTCATTAGAAGCGCTCTGATCAAACAAGAGTGAAGACTGATAGGCAAGGAAGCTATCCTTCCAAATACTAGCGCTTTGAGCGACTTCAAAAGATTTATCCAAAGACATATCATAAGCCCTTTCTGTTAAAAATCGATCTTGAATAAAATCAATTATTGCCAGTCTGAATTGATCTGAAAATTCTGCTGAATTCATTTTTTTCTTTCTGAAAACCAAAGGGTGAGACATTATTTCATTTTCAAATTTTTTAATTTTCCATTCTTCGCCATTTAAATTAAAAAGTGCAAAATCAGAAAAATCATTGCTCATTGGTTTAATATCTTCAAGTGTCAAAAATTCCCCATTATTAAAGATGGCGCCTGAAATAGCAGATTCTTTTTCTTCGCGCGTTCTAAAGTATCTCTCACTTATTGCATCAGCATACGGAATTAAAACATCACGGTTAAATTTAACTTCAACGCCTTTCATAGCATCAGCAATGAATTTTTTATAAATCTCAACACCTTTTCTTTCTTTAAGTATATTAATAACATTGGCATTACGTTCTTGAATCGCCTTATCCGTCATTGCCATGCGATCTGTCCAGCCATTGATTTTCATAATGATGTAAGATCCATCATCCATTTGAAAAGGGCCCACCGTTTGGTTTTTTGAAACCGGCTGATTAAATAGTATATTATCAATAATTGGATGATTTGGCTCTTCCCATTTAACGGTGCGCGTAGGAATTTTATCATCAAAATTTAGTTTATAAATATCCTCAAAAGTTATGTTTGCCTTTAGCGCAGATTTGACTGAATCTAAAAAAGCACCTCCTGGAAATGAAAAATGACTAATTTCATATGTTCTTCCTGCCATTTTGAAATAATTCGCTTCTTCATTTTTACTAATAACTGATTTAGAGTATCCTTCTTTATAATACAAAAGCTGTCTCATTGATTGTTCTTTGCGGCCTTTGAGAAATGCTGCTGCACCTGCATTAATTGTTTCAACCGCAGATTGTTCTATCTCTATCGCTAATAGCTTTTCTGCTATTAAATTATTTAAAATAATCTTTTTATGTTGATAAAGATCTCCTTTGCAGTAATCTGGTCGAATAGTGTACTCGGAGCGCTGGAGAAAATCTTTAGATGTTATTATTCGGTCTCCAACTTTAGCTAAAATATCATTTGATGGTTTCTGCAAATCATCATTTGCACAACCAAAAATAAAAAATACTAATAGAAGAAAGCGTTTCAGCCGTAAAGAGCGGAAATTAAAATCCGACACTGATGGTGTATGAGCTTAAGTCGCCCAGAAGACCAACGGTTCGTCTTGAATAATCTAACTGAACAACTTGATTATTCATCAAGTTTATTTTTACTCCACCTCCGAAAGTGGGACCGTACTCGGAATCATTCATGAACAGAGACTTATATCCAGACCTCAGATATAAGCTACCTTGTCCAGCCATTCTTAGCTCGTACTGAGCGCCAATATTCACAAACTCTGAATTATTATTGGGATGTACAGCATCAATAGCAAATATCAGGCGATGAAGATCCGTATATATTGGCTTTAGGCCAATCCCAATCCTGAATAAAAGCGGTAGTTCCCATCCTTGGGGTCTGAATTGTCCAGGAACGTCTGCGTAGTTTCCATCTTCAAATGGTGCAATATCTATAGGGTTAAGCAAATCAATTCCATCATACTTCATACGGGTACCGTAATTTGAAATACTCATTCCTATGCGCATACCATCTTCTTTATTGCCTGTGGGTGAGAAAAATTCTGTATTAACAATTGCTCCCACATCGAGCGCGAAAGCACTTGCAGTTGAATGCCAAATTTTAGATGAAATAACTTTAGCTGTTGCTCCAAAGGAGAACCATTTAACAATTTTTCTTGAGTAGGTTAATCCAGCACTATATTCATTGGCTGAGAAATTTTCACCCGTACCTTCTTGCTGCGACATTGAGGTGACTTCCATATCACCGTATCCCATGTGTGTTAAGCTAAAAGCAAAAGTTCCAACTCTATTTACATGAATAGTTGAACCAACATACATCATATTAATGTCCAATACCCACGGCTGGATCATAAAGGCATTTTCATTTCTTTGAATGAAAGCAAGCGCAGCAGGATTCCAATAGGCAGAGGATGGACCATCTGCAAATGTCACTCCGGCATCTCCCATTGCAGTAGTAGCGCTTCCTGCACCAATCTCTAAAAAGTTAGCTGCAGTAGACCCATAACGATTAATCGTTTGTGAAAAAACCAATGTACTTAGTGTTGATAATCCCAATATAAATATTCTAATCACTTTATCACCGCAAACTTTCCAAGCTTTTCATCTCCAGTAGCAAGTGATTCAACGTGGTATAGATACATTCCAGCTGCTATTTCTAAACCTTCTCTGGTTAACATATCCCAATGGACAGTACCAACTTGCGGGGAATTATTTACTGAAATTTCATCAACCAGTATTCCACTTACGGTAAAAATTTTGATAGTTGCCTGCGATGGAATATTGGTAAACAATAAACGTCTTCTCTGGTTTAAAAACTCATTAGAGACAGCGGGTTCCATTACATTGGTTGCTACATACGGATTTGGAACAACACGGATGTCTTCCATTGTATTCTTTAATGAGTCCGTATTTAATTCATCGTAGGAGTTCACGGTAAATGTAAAACTATCTGTCTTCCAAAAAGGCCTAAGAAACTTTACGCGAAAAACATCATCGCTCTTTGGAAAAGTAGCTTCTGAAGCTAGAGAGAAATCAATAACAAATACTGTACCGCCCCATTTTTTATCGCTACTTGTACCACCAACTATTACTCGATCCTCGAACTTATCAAATTGACCATTTTTATTTAAATCATCAACCACCATATCCATTATTACGTACGAACCATCTTCATTTTGTATGGTATTATTTTTTACATAAAAACTAAAATCTTGACCGGTCAAGATTTGGTTGCTTGCAATTCTAGAATCCGTTTCGTCTCTAATATTTAATTTTGAAGTTACTACGGTTGTGTAGCGATCTGGATTAGAAGTAAAAATAATATCATAATCCCATGGCATATACATAGATTCTCTGGTTGTAGGAAAAATTCGCATTATCCCATTGCCTTTTACCCACCCTGAATTAGCATAATCATAAGATGGTTCCGTAAATGGCTGATCAACACTTAATTGAATTCCATCAAATACATCTGACTTTACAACAATGTCTGGATTAAGTGTCCAAACATTTAAAGAATCAAGATAAAGTAAATTGCTTCCCACAAATTTTTGAGGATTTTCAGCATATACTATTTCAGAAGATACTGCATTCACAACGCTTATCTCATTGGTAGTATATAATAATCCATGCTCATACAAAGGTAGTTGTGCTACTGTATCTACATCAAATTGTACTGTGTATTGATTATTTGGAACTATACTTGCCTGAGCTAAAATAGCCGGCTCAATCATACCGCCACCATTAAGGTTGTCTTCATTAATCGTTAAATCTGGAGATTGATATCCGGCAGCAGGTTTCGTAGGGGTAACGATAGCAACATTTTTACCAATAGATCTAACTTCTTCAGCCTCGTTAAGCTCAACAACTACATTATTTTCAGAAGGAGCAATTCCAGGTCCAATGTTTGGAGCACCGTAATCATAGGCCACTAAACCATAATAATATGTGCGCCCATTCATAACTGTGTTATCAACAAACACGTGCGATATTCCATTGTCTGATCCTAGATTGTATGCAGCGCCATTTATTAAACCAAAATCTGTAAAGCCCATTTTTCCATCTTTAATATCACACTGAAATATCGGCTTCATAAATGTTGGGGTTCCATAACCATCAGTAATAACCTCAGCATCCGAAAAGTATTTATCTGTTGCTCTAAAAAGCTTGTAGCCTTCAAAATCATTTACGTTGCCTAAAAATGGGTCACGCGTTTTTGTATCTGAAATATTATCCCATGTAAGAATAACTTTTCCATCTGCTGGAGTAGCAGTAAGCGTAGGCATTTTAGGAGGCTGGGCAAACCTGTAATCTTTTTCATAAATGACCTGGACAATCTTTTTAAGTTCGTATAGGGAAGGAGCAGTATGGCTTGAAGAGTTCAATCCTTCAAGTGGATCAAATGAGTGAAGTTCTGCCATAGAAATTCTTTCAGATCTTCCACGGAATAATGGAAATGGTCCCGATGCAAATATTTCAATTAGATTTGAAATATTCTCAATGTATTCCTCTAAAACATTTTCACCTATCAAGTTCCACATAGCCTGATCATTTTTAAACCACCAAGTTTGGTTGGATTGTGAATGGCTTGGAACGGGAAATAATCGAAATGATGTTAGTCCAATCATATCAGATTCTGAAACATCGGTTTCAGCAAAGTTTGGTTCACATCCAACCCCTTCAATGAAATCTGGACGATGGTTTCCCTCTCCTTGATCAGGTCCTGTGTAATTCAATTCACCTGGAGCAACACCATCAAGTCCAATATCATCACCGAAAAACTCAGATTCAGAATAGACTCCGTCATTGTTTAAATCTTCACCGTCTTCCCAATCTTGATCCTCATCAGCATCCCAGTGTTCTTTTAGATCGTCTTCTGTTAAGCGATAAAATGACAAAAAATCTTGCAGGTTATGGATTCCGTCAGTGGGTCCGATTTTATTTACAGCGACGTTATCTCTTTTTTCATTTAAGAGCCCATCTTTATCATTATCTATGTCATCATATGGGACTCCAGGACTTTCTAAATAGGCAAAGCCCATTGTTCCAGTTGGTAGACCGCCTTTTCCTATTCCATTTATATCCCAAGAGTAAGACATGTCTAACTCTGTATCAAAATATGCTAACTCATCACTACCATCATCTCCGATAGCATTATCCACCCAATATCCAAACGCAACTTCTGTTAAATCATAGTCAGATATATTTGCAATATTGTATTCCCAAAAAATAGCATC
>CERV01044781.1_pt1 | contig 11775 bp, 10 predicted proteins | sample 530871 | NCBI WGS metagenome assembly CERV01 (sample SAMEA2621045, study PRJEB7988) | marine metagenome | biome: marine biome (ENVO:00000447); feature: deep chlorophyll maximum layer (ENVO:xxxxxxxx); material: "saline water (ENVO:00002010), including plankton (ENVO:xxxxxxxx)" | depth 50 m
AGTACCTATAACTTTCATTGTTGAATTGTGCTCTCTCATAATTTGGGCACAAATTTCTTTTACTAATCCAATGTAACCCCAAAAAACACCTGCTTGCATGCAGTCAATTGTATTTGTTCCAATACTTGTTTTTGGTTTGATTATTTCTATATGTGGCAAAGCTGCAGCTGCTTGATGCAAAGCCTTTGTGCTTAAGTTTACTCCAGGCGCGATAGCACCACCGATATATGCACCATCAAGATCTACAACGTCAAAGGTAGTAGCTGTGCCAAAATCAACAACTATCAAGTTACCACCATATCGATCAAATGCAGCAACTGTGTTAACAATTCTGTCAGAACCAACATGAACCCCTTCATCAACTCTGACTTTCACAGGTAATTTACAAAGGGAATGACCAACCACCAGTGCTTCAGTGGAAAAATATTTTTTTCCCATCAATTTCAAATTAAAAACCACTTGTGGCACCACTGAACAAACAATCATTTTAGAAATTAGGATGTTTTTGTTTTGGAAATTAATTAAGGCTTTTAGCCAAACATAATATTCATCAGCAGTTCTTGAAACTACGGTAGAACAGCGCCATTCCATTAACAATTCATTTCCATCATATATAGCAAAAACAGTATTTGTGTTGCCAACATCAATTGCTAAAAGCATTTTTGTCCTCTCCGAAATAAACATCAGCTGCTGCTATTTCTTTCATACCTTCCAAATTCTCTATAATTAGAGAGCCATCATCAGAAATATCACGAAAAATACCTCTTATTTCTTTCAATCCAACACGAGCGATCACTTCTTCATTTAACTTTGCAGCATGCTTTAACCATTCCGTCTTTATTCCTTTAAAGCCAGTATTTTTAATTTCATCGTCATAGTATTTAAAGCTGCGGGCTAATGTATATAAAAAATCATTAGGAGAAATCTGCAATCCTAATACGTTCTTGACACTCACAGGAGATCCACTGCTGAAATCAACCTCGCTTCTTAGAGGGGCGCTAGCTAAATTAGCTCCAATACCTATTATCAAACTATCAATAAACTTACCCTTACCACTGCTCTCGAGTAGAATTCCCGCAACTTTTCCACCATTGAGAAGCACATCATTTGGCCATTTTAACTTGAAACTCCCTTCATTTTTGCAATGTCTAACAAATGTATAACGAAGTGCTAACGAAGCCACAAAAGATTTAAATGCGGCTTCCTTTAATGAAATTTTTGTTCTTAATACCAGCGTAGCTGCGAAATTATCACGGTCCATCAACCAAGCTCTTCCTCGCCGACCCCTACCAGACGTCTGTAATTCTGCCACAATCCAGGTCGATTTTTCCAGAAAGCAACTTCTTCTTATCGCCTCTGCATTAGTGCTATCAATTTGCTTTAGAAAAATACGGTCATATTCAGTTGGCCAAGATGTCATTTAGTTTAAAAGTGTAGAAGCAGCAGATAAAGCTATTCTTTCTATTCCAAACAAATTCACCACACCTACCACCATTACTATCGCAGATACCATCAATGTCATCCAACCAAATGTAGACATTGAACCATCTAATTTTTCCGTCTCTTCCCCAAAATACATCAAATATATAATTCTTAAATAATAAAAAGCACCAATAACTGAAGCAATCACACCCATTATAGCCAGCCAAGCCATGCCCGCATCAACCGCTGCCTTTAACACGTAAAACTTTCCAAAGAATCCTAACATTGGGGGAATTCCCGCAAGAGAAAACATCAAGATCATCAACGCTAAGGCTCGCAATGGCTCAATCTTTGAATACATATTCAATGCACTTATGTTATTTATTGATTTTCCTTCTCGTTCCATTGAAAGAATAAATGCAAATGTACCAATATTCATAACCACATAAATTGCTATGTATATTAGTAATGACTGTATTCCAGCGAGTGAACCGCTGGCCAAACCTACCAAGGCAAAGCCCATGTGAGCAATAGAAGAATATGCCATCAATCTTTTTATATCCTTCTGACCAATTGCGGCAATCGACCCCAAGAACATAGAAGCAGCAGCTAGAAAAGAAACAATTTGTTGCCAATCAGTGATTATTTCTCCAAACGCATCAAACACTATTCTAGTAAATAAAATCATTGCAGCGACTTTAGGCGCCGTAGCAAAAAAAGCCGTGACTGGGGTTGGAGCTCCTTCATATACATCCGGTGTCCACATATGAAACGGCGCCGCTGAAACCTTAAAAGCCAACCCACTTATTAAAAATACTAACCCAACCAATAGCCCAAGGGGTGTGGAACCTTGACCAAGCGCAAGACCAATATCACTAAACTTGGTTGTACCCGAAAAACCATAAATCAGCGACGCACCATATAACAACAAGCCTGACGAAAGCGCTCCAAGTACAAAGTATTTCAAACCTGCTTCTGTTGATCGAACACTATCTCGATTAAAAGCAGCAATAACGTACAGAGATAAAGCTTGTAACTCAATCCCCATATACAACGATAATAAATCTCCCGCAGAAACCATCATCATCATTCCTACTACGGATATCGCTACTAATATTGGATATTCAAATTTCAAAAGAAGGTTTTTTGTTAGATAATCCCTACTCAGTATCAAGATTATAGCAGAAGACCATAATATTATTACCTTTCCGTATCTAGCAAATTCATCATCTATAAATGCTCCATTAAAAGCTTCACTTTCACCAGAACCAAAAAATACAATTAAACCACCCAAAGCAAACATAACTGCTGAGGTTAACCATATTAACTTTGAGGTTAATTCGTCTTTCTTGGTGTATACAGCGTACATTAAAGCACCCAACACATATACAATCAGAGCAATTTCTGAAAAAATAATTGTTAAGGCATTTGATGACATATTTATAATTCCCTAATTATCAACAAGTTGGTTCACTTGAAAAGTTTCAAGACTTTCAACCAAAGTGGATACAGATGGACCAATTACATCCAATATGAAATTTGGATAGACCCCCAAAATAACAGTCGCTAAAATAAGAGGCGTAAACAATAATCGTTCTCTTCTATCTAAGTCATTTATACTTTTTAAACTAACTTTAATTAAATCTCCAAATACTACCCGCCGATATAACCACAATGCATATGCAGCTGATAGAACAACACCAAATGTTGCGAATAAAGCCACCCATACATTCACTTGAAATACTCCAATTAAGGTAAGCAATTCTCCAACAAAGCCACTTGTTCCAGGAAGACCTACGTTTGCCATCGTGAATAACATAAAGATCAAGGCATAGGCAGGCATGCGATTTACTAATCCACCATAGGCATCAATTTCTCTAGTATGAATTCTATCGTAGATCACACCAACAATTAAGAATAATGCACCAGAAATGAAACCATGACTGATCATTTGGAAGATAGCTCCATCTATACCTTGTTGGTTTAGTGAGAAAATCCCCATTGTAACATAACCCATGTGAGCCACCGAAGAATAAGCAATTAACTTCTTCATATCTTCTTGAACCATGGCAACCAATGAAGTGTATATAATCGCTATGACAGACAACCATAGAACAAAGTCAGCCATTAAATGAGACGCGATTGGAAACATAGGTAAACTGAACCTAAGAAATCCATATCCACCCATCTTTAACAATATGGCCGCTAAGACAACTGAACCGGCTGTTGGGGCTTGGACGTGTGCATCAGGTAACCAAGTATGAACTGGCCACATTGGCATTTTTACAGCAAAAGAAGCAAAGAAAGCCACCCACAATATAGTCTGTGCTCCACCAGATATTTCAAAACCCAAGAGGTCAAATGATGTTGCAGAGAATTTAAAATTCAATAATTCCATGATGTCCGTGGTGCCTGCAACAATCCACATATATAGGATAGCGATTAACATCAATACTGAGCCTAAGAGAGTATACAAGAAGAATTTAAATGCAGCATATATTCTATTTTTTCCACCCCAAATCCCGACGATTAAAAACATCGGTATGAGACCACCTTCAAAAAACAAGTAAAACAGAACTAAATCTAAGGCACAAAAAACACCAAGCATTAAAGTCTCAAGAATTAAAAATGCCATCATATATTCTTTGACTCTATGCTCAACATTCCAGCAAGCACCGATGACGATTGGCATCAGGACAGTTGTTAACATAACAAACAATATGCTAATTCCGTCCACACCCATTTTGTAATTAATCCCAAGAAGCCAATTGTGTTCTTCAACAAATTGAAAACCAGTATTATTAGGATCAAAATCAAAAATTATAGCGAGGGAGACCAGCAAAGTAGCCAATGTTGCGGTTAAGGCAAGCCATTTTGCATTTTGCTGGGCTGACTTATCATCACCCCTCAAAAGTAAACCCATTATTATTGCCGCCACCAATGGTATAAAGGTTGCTATAGAGAGGATGTTTTCCATTAATTCACACCCTTGATTACGAACCAACTAAGTAAAAATCCTAGCCCAATAAACATTGCGAAGGCATAGTGATACATGAAACCTGACTGCATTTTACCTGACAATTTTGTTAAATAGGGGATAAGACGCAAGGCCAATCCATTTAATCCACCATCAATAATCCAACCATCGCCAATTCGCCAAAAAATTCTTCCCAGGGCATTTGATCCTCTTATAAAAATAAAATTATAAGCCTCATCAAAATAATATTTGTTATATAGTAAAGCATGTAACGGCTGAAAGGTTTTAGCTAACCGAGACGGCCAACTAGGATATCTTATATAAAACATCCAACTCAACACTAACCCAAAGGTCATTGCTATAAATGGTGACAATTTTACCCAATTATCTAAATGGTGAGCATGTTCAATCACCTGGTTCTCTGGGCCTAAAAATACTGATGAACCAAAAAATTCGTTATAGTGATGACCAAAAAAATCTTCAAACCAGATCATCCCTGAAAAGATCGAACCAATAGCTAAGACAATAAGAGGTATAACCATGGAAAACGGACTTTCATGTGCATGATTGTGCTTTTCAATATCCCCTCGAGGAGATCCATAGAAAGTTAAGAATATTAATCGCCACGAATAAAAGCTGGTCATTGCCGCTGCACTAACTAAAAGCCAGAATGCGTAACTCCCAATAAGATTATGAGCTGCATATGCACTTTCAATTATTGCATCTTTTGATAAAAACCCCGCGAACCCAATATGAGTTAGAGGCACTCCAACGCCTGTTATGGCCAAAGTGCCTATTAACATCGCAACAAACGTATAAGGAATTTTTTTCCTTAAAGCTCCATAATTTCGCATGTCTTGCTCATGATGCATTGCATGAATAACAGAACCAGCTCCAAGAAATAACATTGCCTTAAAAAAGGCGTGTGTAAATAAGTGGAACATAGCTGCTTGATATGCTCCCACGCCTGCTGCTGCAAACATGTAACCAAGTTGTGACATGGTAGAATAAGCTATAACTCTTTTTATATCATTTTGAACTAAACCTATGGTCGCCGCTATAAAAGCGGACGTGGCGCCAATGACTGTTACGAAGGCTAAAGTATTTGGCGCATATTCAAACAGAGGTGACATTCGACACACTAGAAACACTCCAGCTGTAACCATAGTGGCAGCATGAATCAATGCTGAGACTGGTGTCGGACCTTCCATCGCATCTGGTAACCAGGTATGTAAAAATAGTTGGGCTGATTTTCCCATTGCACCGATAAATAAAAGAAAGGTTAACAATTCAATTGCTGACCATTCTATCCAAAGAAATTCAATATTTTCTGACTTCAGAGACGGACCAGCAGCAAAAATATCAGTAAAATTAATACTTCCAGTAAAATAAAACAGTCCAAAAATTCCCAAAGCGAACCCAAAATCTCCAACACGATTGACAATAAAGGCCTTCATTGCTGCAGAATTTGCACTCGGCTTTCGCCAGTAAAAACCAATCAATAAATAAGAGGCTACACCAACTCCCTCCCAACCAAAAAACATTTGTAATAAATTATCAGAAGTTACCAACATCAACATTGCAAAAGTAAAAAAGCTTAAATATGCGAAAAATCTTGGCTTATAACTTTCACCATCTTTCCAATTTGGATCCTCACTCATATAACCAAAGGAATAAAAATGAACGAGAGCAGAAACGGTTGTAACAACAATCAACATAATCGAAGTTAAACGATCTAATCTAATTGCCCAAAAGGAAGATAGCTCCCCACTTTCTATCCAACGCATAATATAAATTTGCTCAGTAGGACCATGAAAATTAATAAAAATAACCCAACTAAGAATTGCTGCAATAAATAAGAGCCCGGTTGCGAACGCAGTAGCTGCAAATTCACCTAAATATTTGTACCCAAATCCACAAATAATAGATCCAATCAAAGGGAGGAATAGTACTAACTGTTCCATCAACTACCCCTTCATAGAGTTGATTTCTTCAACGGCGATAGTACCTCGCACCCTGAAGAAGCAAACAAGAATTGCTAGACCAATAGCTGCTTCAGCAGCTGCGACCGTCAAAATAAATAAAGAAAAAACTTGCCCCACTAGATCATTAAGAAATGAGGAGAATGCCACTAGATTTATATTAACTGCTAGCAACATCAATTCAATTGACATCAAAATAACAATTACGTTTTTTCTATTTAAGAATATTCCAAAAATACCAATAACAAATAGAACAGACGCAACCGTAAGATAATGTTCCAAGGTAATCATATTAAATTCCCTTCCCCGATTCCACTTCTTTCAATTCCAATGCACTAGAGGGATCTCTACTCATTTGCTCCATAACATTCTGTCTTTTTATATTTGTTCTATGTCGCATGGTTAAAACTATGGCCCCTATCATCGCGACTAATAAAATTAAACCTGCTGCTTGGAATAAATAAATAAAGTCATCATAAATCAACAAACCAAGCGCTTGAGTATTATGAATATCCTCTATCGGAGGAGTTATAGCAGCCCGTAACTCTGATGAATTGCTTGCAAAGTTCCAATTCCCAAAAACAAGGCCTAACTCAATTAGAATAATTATGCCCATCAAAAGGCCAATCGGTAAAAATTTTGCCATGTCGGCTTTTAATGCTGCGAAGTCGACATTTAGCATCATTACAACAAACAGAAATAAAACCGCAACGGCCCCAACATATATAATAATCAAAAGCATTGCTAAAAACTCTGCACCCAAAAGAACAAACAAACCAGCCGAGCTAATAAAGGCTAATATCAACCAAAGCACTGAGTGCACTGGATGCCGAGACAATGTCACAAAAACTGCAGAAATAATTGCTACTACTGCAAAGAAATAAAATGCTAAAGCAGCTATCCCCATAAATGTCTCCTTCCTATTTTTGTAGGTTCAATTATCATCTATATGGCGCATCTAACTCTAAATTACGCGCTATCTCAGCCTCCCAGCGGTCACCATTTTCAAGCAATTTAGTTTTGTCATAAAACAATTCCTCACGCGTCTCAGTAGAAAATTCAAAATTAGGACCTTCAACAATTGCATCAACAGGACATGCCTCCTGGCAAAATCCACAGTAAATACATTTCGTCATATCAATATCATATCGCGTAGTACGTCTACTGCCATCTTCACGGGGCTCTGCATCAATAGTTATTGCTTGAGCTGGGCAAACAGCTTCGCACAACTTGCATGCAATACACCGTTCCTCGCCATTAGGATATCTTCTTAGAGCATGCTCACCACGAAACCTAGATGAAAGATAACCTTTTTCATGAGGATAATTTAATGTGCTTTTTGGTGCAAAAAAATACTTTAAACCCAACTTAAAGCCTTTCAAAAAATCAAGAAGTAAAAAATATTTTGCGGCTCGACCGTAATCAATTTTTGACATATTTAACCCCCGACAGTCCAACGTGCATATGCACCAGCAAATAATCCATATTGAGCAAATAAAGCAACTATAACCACCCAAGCCAGAGAAAGTGGAAGAAATATTTTCCACCCGATTCTCATCAACTGATCGTATCGGTACCTTGGGACAATCGCTTTAACCATAGCAAACATAAAAAACACCATAAACATTTTGACCAAGAACCACAAAATTCCATCACTTATCCCCGGTATTGGTGACAACCAACCTCCAAAAAATAATAGAGTCATCAATGCGCACATTAGCCACACAGCCATTAACTCACCTATCATGAATAATAAAAAAGGTGTCGAAGAATACTCTACTTGATACCCAGCAACTAGTTCGGCCTCAGCTTCAGGTAAATCAAATGGCGGTCTATTTGTTTCCGCTAAAGCTGATATGAAAAATAAAAAAACCATAGGAAAATGTGGCAACCAATACCAATTAAACAAGCCAAAATTTCCATCTTGAGCTCTCACAATATCCCCAAAGTTCATTGAGCCTGTCGATAAAATTATTCCAACAATTATGAAGCCAATAGATACTTCATAAGAAATCATTTGTGCTGCTGATCTTAAGGAGCCCAAAAACGGGTATTTTGAATTAGATGCCCAACCACCCATTATAACCCCATAAACTTCCAAAGAACCAATCGCAAATACATATAAAATTGCAACATTAAGGTTTGAAATCACCCAGCCATCGTTGAACGGAATCACAGCCCAAGAAATGACCGGCAAGATGAAAGCCAATAATGGTGCGAGAAGAAAAACTGGCTTATCTGCACCTGCAGGTATTACCACCTCTTTAACGATATATTTCAAAAAATCAGCAAAACTTTGCAACAAGCCAAATGCACCTACGACGTTTGGTCCTTTTCGCATTTGAACGGCAGCCCAAATTTTTCTATCAGCATACATTAAGAAAGCTAGGCTTATCAAAACACATACCGTTACAGCCAGGCACTGTCCTAATATAAATAGAAATATACCTAAATAAGAGTTAGTAAAAAATTCGTACATTGTATTCCCATATTAACGCCTCACCAAGAAAATATTATTTAACTTAGCGGAAATTATTTATATAGACCCCGACCTTAGTTGTGAATTTTATTATATGCTATAAATAGCATATGAGTTACGAATGCCACAGTTTTTATTAGTTTTTCCTTAATTATTTTTCTATTCATTACTTACAATTTAATTTGTAAAATTCTTACTCCGCTGCAACATTGATTTCCTTAGACCCTGTGACTGAAGAAAGCTCTGCCATTACCTCAGATGCACGTGCAATTGGGTTTGTTAAATAAAAATCTTTTATTATGTTCTTAAAATTATTATTATTTAATTTCCCCTTGCTAACGGTCCCAAATGATTTTTCTTCTATTAAACCGATATGCCTTAGATGACCAAATTTTTTAAAGAGGATCTCTCTTAATTCTGTCAAATTATCGTATGGTAGTTTGTTATCTAACTCACTTGATAAAGCTCGCAAGATGGCCCAGTTCTCCTTTGCATCACCTGGCGCAAAATTTGCTCGATGCGCCAATTGAACTCTTCCTTCAAGATTCACAAATAAACCAGGTTCTTCAGTGTATGCGGCTGACGGTAAGATAAGATCCGCGCGATGTGCTCCACGATCACCATGACTTCCCTGATAGATGACAAATGGTCCAGCCTCGATATTTATCTCATCTGCTCCCAAGTTATACACCACGTCAGAGTTTTTCACAGCTTCAATCCAATCACCATCATATACAAAACCAATGTCCATGGCGCCAACCCGGCTAGCAGCAGTGTGCATAATCAAGATTTTACTGTTCAAAGAGTCCGCAATTTCTCTAATTAAAGATAAAACGCCATAACCATCTTCCTCGTTTAAAGCCCCTATCCCAACAACGATTACACTTTTTTTATCTTTAATTTTGGCATTCAAAGGCCGTTTCAGTAGCTTTTTTAGCGCGGCTCGATTTTCCCCTAGATGTTCGTAATCATAAGTAAGATCAGTTGCTAACCCAACTAATTCGATGTTCGCTCCACCTGCCCACGCTTTTCTAATTCTGGCATTTAAAACGGGAGCCTCATCTCTTGGATTGCTTCCAACAATCATAATGTGCTCTGCTTCATCTAAATCTTCAATCGCGGCAGATCCCGCGTAATCGCCGCGAAAGTCATTTGGTAATTTAGCGCCATCTACTCTGCATTCAAAACTTCCATTTAATTCAACAATTAATTGCTTCAGTGCAAAAATTGATTCCACAGATGCCAAATCTCCTGCTAGGCCAAACACCTTACCACCTTGCAACTTTGATTTAGCTAATTGAAGAGCTTCAGGCCAAGTAGCTTCTCTTAACTTTCCATTCTCCCGGACATAGGGTCTATCTAAGCGTTGTCGCCTTAATCCATCCCAAACAAAGCGCGTTTTATCTGAGATCCACTCCTCATTCACGGCATCATGATTTATCGGTAAAATTCTCATCACCTCTCTGCCCTTTGTATCAACTCGAATTGCTGACCCCATTGCATCCATTACATCAATGGTTTCTGTTTTCTTTAGTTCCCAGGGCCTAGCGGTGAAAGAATATGGTTTGGATGTTAATGCCCCAACAGGACACAGATCAATGATATTACCTTGAAGATTAGAATTTAGCGTCTCTCCTAAATAACTTGTAATTTCGGCATCCTCTCCACGCCCCGTTTGACCCATTTGAGTAATACCCGCTACCTCTGTCGTAAATCTGACACACCGTGTACAAGATATGCATCGTGTCATATGTGTTTCAACCAGCGGTCCAAGGTTTAAGTCTTCTGTTGCTCTCTTTGCCTCCCTAAATCGACTAAAATCCACGCCATAAGCCATGGCCTGATCTTGTAAATCACACTCACCACCTTGATCACAAATAGGACAATCTAAAGGATGATTTATTAACAAAAATTCCATAACTCCCTCACGGGCTTTCTTTACCATTTCGGATTTTGTTTTAATCATTGGAGGCTCACCATTTGGTCCAGGTCGTAGATCACGGACTTGCATCGCACACGAAGCTGTTGGCTTTGGTGGCCCACCAACCACTTCCACTAAACACATTCTACAATTTCCCGCAATTGACAATCGTTCATGATAACAGAATCTTGGCACTTCGATTGAAGCAACCTCACACGCTTGGAGTAGTGTCATCGCCGGATCGACTTCAAGTTCTTGGTTATCAATTATAATCGTTCTCATATCAGTCATTTAATTTTTAATCCTCAAGAGTGAACCAATTGGTGTCTTTTCATTAATTTCATTCATACCAAATTCACAAATAGCATTAGAATTTTCCATATTAACGCCATTGTCTTTGAAAAACTCATCTGTGTGTTTTGACAATCTTTCTCTATTTTCTTCGCTGTTTACGAATTCCCCAATTTCATCACTAGTATATCCTAAGTTTCTAGCAACATTTTTTACTTCAAGAAGTGCCATTAATCCTTTTATTTTTCTCGCATCGATTGACTCACAATCTTCACTTACTTTGTTAGCCACACTTATTTTTAACAAGCTATTCCAAATCTCCACATTATTAATCAGTAAAGTTTTGGCATTAATTGAATAAACGCTGCAAAAACATAGAAGGAAAATTACAAATAATAACCTCAAATCAACCCACCAAAAAAACACATTTCTATCTATTATCTCAATCTTTTATCAAAAATTATTCCGCCGCAATGCTGCCAGACAAACTATCCTTTGTTTTTATTCTATCTTCTATTTCATCACGGAAATTTCTAATCAAGCCTTGAATAGGCCAAGCAGCTGCATCTCCTAGTGCACATATAGTGTGACCCTCAACTTGTTTTGTAACGTCTAACAACATGTCAATCTCTTCAACCTTAGCACTTCCATTGACCAATCGCTCCATTACGCGCATCATCCAACCAGTTCCCTCACGGCAAGG
>CERV01032688.1_pt1 | contig 11773 bp, 10 predicted proteins | sample 530871 | NCBI WGS metagenome assembly CERV01 (sample SAMEA2621045, study PRJEB7988) | marine metagenome | biome: marine biome (ENVO:00000447); feature: deep chlorophyll maximum layer (ENVO:xxxxxxxx); material: "saline water (ENVO:00002010), including plankton (ENVO:xxxxxxxx)" | depth 50 m
TTGTTGATAGGTTCAACGGTGCCTGCATCCCAGGGCTGAATTAAAATCATTCGAGTCTCTGGAGTAGTTATTCCAGCCATATCTCTCAGGCGCATTGTTGAGCCGTATGCTTCAACCATAATATTTTCGACAAGTGCAGGGTTGGCTTTGCCTGTCCTTACACCTTCGAATTCATGAGTCATTGCAGACTCAGACTTCGTCATTTTGTCTTCGGCTTCTGTTAAGACTTGATCAATTGGCATGAATTTTTTTTAACACTATTCTATATCTTTGACTAGTTTTTCATGGCCTTTGTAAAACGATTAATAAGAACTATAATTCCCATCCTTTTCTATACTCATGGTTTATGAATTCATCAGCCTGAGAATGTCCAGTTGCTATCATTTGTTCATGATCCCAAAATATCGGGCTATTTGTTCGATGTGCGATGTTGCCTAGGAGGACTACTTCAGTAAGAGGTCCGGAATAGTCAAAATTGCAAGTAGTTTTACTTCCTGTCTTGATTGACTGAATCCATTCTTGATGGTGTCCAATTGATTTAGGGATACTTGGTTCAGGCCTTTGAAAATCTTTAAAATCTTTTTCTGGCAATAATAAATGTTTGTTGTAATCAGCAAGCAGCATTCCTTTGTTACCTATAAACAAACTTCCATTACCCCAATTAGGTAATATTCCTTCTGCAAAGTGTGGGGGACGCGAATCCCCATGATACCATCTCATCTTAGTTTTAGGTTGTTTGCCAATTTTATCATAATGAAAGTCAACAATTAGTGAATATGGTGTATATTCGTCATCAGGTTTTGGACTGTTGATTACCTTGATTTTACTTGGATGGCGAAGGCCAAGGGCCCAGTGGCTTAAGTCGATATAATGGCAGCCGAGGTCGGCTAGTGTTCCTCCAGCAAAATCCCACCATTGTCTCCAGTGAAATGGATGATGTGTCGGGTGATAAGGTATATGTTCTTTTTTTGGTCCTAGCCAGAGATTGTAGTTTAGGTTGTTTGGGGCAAGGTAAGAGCCTTTTGTTCTTGGTTTCCCGCCGGAAGTTGAAGCTACCCACACATGAACTTCATTTACTTTACCAATAGCGTTCGAGCGTAGCAGTTCAACAACTCTACGGTAATTTTCACCAGCATGAATCTGTGTGCCCATTTGGGTGACAAGATTTTTTTCTCTAGCCAAATTGGTGATGGTTCTACACTCAGATATTGTATGAGTTAGTGGCTTTTCGCAATATATGTGCAAATTGTTATGAAGACCAAAAGATGTGGCGACAGCGTGGGTATGGTCGGGGTTGCTAACTACTAATGCATCTAGTTTTTCACTATCTATCATTCGGCGAAAATCGGCATATTTATTGGCTTTTGGAAAATGTTGAGATTGGGCAGAGAGAAAATTACTATCCACATCACAAAGAGCGGCAATATTTTCACTTTTGACTCCGTTCAAATTGGCTTTGCCACGATTAAAGACACCAATAATTCCAATATTAATTTTTTCATTGGCTGCGTATGTGCGGGCGCTTCCAGCTGTTAAAATTGTGAATGTTGTTTGTTTTATGAAATGTCGGCGTGAATATTTATTTTTCAACATTATAAGAAAAATCTAAAGGTTTAGATAAAGCTTTCAAGCTCCGGCTTACCCAGCGTATGTTTTTTCACGTGATTGATGCGTCTGATGTACAACCCGTTACTACTGCCGGGTTTCGTGTTGAAAGCCGAACGCCGCCGGATAGATTAGATAAACTGTCTCGAGAGATTTTGAAGCTAAAAGAGGAGTTGAATGCCGTCATACTCGTGCACAACTATCAGCTTCCAGAGATTCAGGATTTAGGTTGCTATGTAGGCGACTCTTTGGGATTGGCGCGTCAAGCTGCGGAGACAGATGCTGATGTAATAGTATTTTGTGGTGTTCATTTTATGGCTGAAACAGCAAAAATATTATCGCCTGATAAGAAAGTGCTTTTACCTGACAAGAATGCGGGATGTTCGCTAGAAGAAAGTTGTCCGCCCGGTAAGTTGCGCGAATTGCAGGAAACAAATCCTAATTTTTATACCATTGCATATGTGAATTGTAGTGCCGAGGTAAAGGCTCTTAGTGATGTCATATGCACAAGTGGTAATGCTAAAAAAATTGTTGAAGCTGCACCCGCTGATCGTGACTTGTTGTTTGTTCCTGACGAAAACCTTGGTTCATGGGTGACTGAGCAAACAGGGCGACAAATGACTTACTGGCAAGGTAATTGTTATGTTCATGTTGAGTGGACTCACGAAAGTATCACTCGAATAAGGCGAGAGTTTCCTGGAGCACCTCTTGTTGCACATCCTGAATGTACAAAGGCTGTAAGGATTTTGGCGGATGAAGTTTGTTCAACTGAGAAGATGGTTAACTATTGTCGCGACGCTCAATCTGATGCCATAATTATTGCCACTGAAGTTGGGATGCTGCATCGACTTCAAAAAGAGTGTCCAGAGAAACACTTTATTCCAGCTCCAACAGATAAATGTGCATGCAATGAATGTCATTTTATGAAAATGAACACTCTAGAAAAACTATATGACTGTATGGCTAATCAGTCGCCAGAGTTAGTTCTGGCACCAGATTTAATAGAGCGAGCTAGGCTGCCAATTGAGCGGATGCTTGAGATTTCAGCGCGCTAAATAGCATTTGCGACAACTTGGTTTTTAAATTTTTATGAAAAAGCATATTAAAATCTTATATGTTATTCTGACTGTTTTTTTCTCTTTTTCACCTTCTTTAATTGGAGAGAAACCGGAAAATATCCAACTATTTAATGGAAAGGATCTAGAAAATTGGAATCAAAAAAAGTCGGGGGGATGGGTGGTTAAAAAAGGATTAATTACTCCTAGTGATAATCCGGGAGGGTATATATGGGCTAATGGCGATTATGATAATTTTGAATTAAATTTGGATTTTAAAGTTTCCAAGGGCTGTAACAGCGGGGTCTTCTTTCGTGCTGATCCAAAGAATCCAGTTCAAGGAGGTTTTGAAATTCAAATACTTGATTCTCATGGGAAGTCTAAATTAGGAAAACATGATTGTGGAGCATTGTATGATGCGTTGGCTCCAAGCGCTAACAGTAGTAAGCCTGCTGGTGAATGGAATCACTTGAATATCATTGTAAATGATTCATCTGTTAAAGTAATGATTAACGATGTAAAGGTGATTGATGCAAATCTAGATAAATGGACAGTTCCCCGAAAAAATCCGGATGGAACGCGAAACAAGTTTCGTATTGCGTTAAAGGATTTGCCTCAGAGAGGTAGCATAGGGCTTCAATATCATGGAAAACCTGTTTGGTTTAAGAATATCCATTTAAAGGCCATTTAAAGATTAATAAAAAAAGGCCCAGATTGATCTGGGCCTTACATTTAATTATTTATTAAATATAAAAATATTAATCGTCTCTTCCTGTAAACGCTAACAAGATATGAAGTATGGCGACAAAGACATTAAATAGACCTGCGAAAAGCATCAACGCTCCTGCTACAGGCTCATTAAATTGAGTGTCGTTCAATACTTGGCTAGTTGCGTTTACTAGAATGAATACGCCAAAGATACCAATGGCGCCAGATATGATCACTCCGAGGAAACCTATGTTCAAAAACATGTTAAGAATTATCACTCCTAGAATAGCAAAAAATAAACCGAACATTAGTCCTTTTGGTGCGGAAAACTTAACTTTAGTGATCATAACACAAATCGTTACTCCGCCGAAGACTATGCCGGTTAGTATTAACGCTGCTGGCACAATATCTGGAGCTACTACGCTTGCCATAAAAAGAACAGGAGCAAGAATTAAACCTGATATTAAGCCATCTCCAATGAGTGCTAGAGTTCCTAGTACAGGATTTGACCTGCATGACATTGCGATATAAGGAATAACATTGAGTGCAATCATTGCGACAATCCATCCCATAGTTGATCCAAAAAACTTAACAAGTGCTTGAGATTGAGCTCCTATAAAACCTCCTACAATTGCAGCTCCTACGCTTAAAGATAGCAGGAGATATGTTTTTTTTATTGCTGCAGAACGAGTCTCATCAATTTCCGTTGTACCAAACAATCCGTGTGAGAGAGGTATATTATTCTGTAAACTATTCATACCGCATTTCTTATCGCATGATGGGCTGTGTAATGCAATTAAATTTCAATAAATGTTTTAATGCTACTTATTGCAACAGGCCGCTAATCCTTATAGTCTTGTTCACATATAATTGTTATGCAACTTTCACTTTCAGTTCGAATTGCCGAGGAATTCTTATCTAAGGAAAAAGCCTCGATGTCACTTGATGAATTAGCATTGTTAGCTGTTCGCTGTGGGTATCAGGCACTTTGCATGAGAGCGTCTCAGGTAGGTGTTCATTCTGATCCAGAGCTTATAGAAAAAGCTGCATCTTGTATGGTAGACAATGGTCTTTCAGTAAGTATGATAACTGGAGATTTTGATACTGTATATAATAATGATAAAGGTCCAAAATCATTGGAAAATATTACTCCATACCTTGAACTAGCCGAAAAACTTGAAGCTCCTAGAATTCGTGTCGCGCTTAAAAATGATTCAGATATCTTAAATGCTCAGCGAGCTGCAGATGAGGCTGCCGAAAGAAACATCGAGCTCGTGCATCAGTGCCACACCCTTAGCTTGTTTGAGACTGTTGAAAGTATCGAAAGTACTTTGAAGGAGATTAATCGCCCAAATTTTGGATTGGTTTATGAGCCTGCAAATCTCGAGATTTGTAATCAGGATTATGGTTTTTCGACGCTTGAGCGTCTGTCCAAGTGGATTTTCAATGTGTATTTACAAAATCAGATTATTAATGCTAAAGGATCCGTCACACTGCCAACTCGTTGCAATGGAGACATATCTTTCGATCTGATTTCAATACATACAAGTGGCGGGATTGATTATGAAAATGTTTTTTCTGGTTTAAAATCAATCGGGTATGAAGGATCAATTACTGTACATCAATCGACTCAGCCAGGAGAGACTCCGGAAGAATCGGCCAAAGGGACAGCAGACTTTTTAAGAGGATTAATAAATTAAATACATTCTCCTCTGTGCTTTAAAATGAATAAATCTATTTTCTATTTTTTCTATTAATTTTTACCGTTTTTATTTAACAATTTGTTATTTGATAATTGACTTATTTTGCTAATTATAATAATTAATCCTTAAAGGATCACAATATGGTAACTTTTTTAATATCTAGTGTTTTCATTTTTCTTATTGTTGCAGTCTCGCTTTTTTTATGGGGTATGTCCGTCTATAATGGGCTTATTCAAAAGCGAAATTCTAAAGATAATAATTACTCACAGATAGGCATTCAGTTGACGCGAAAATATGAACTGATCCCAAATTTAGTTAAGATCGCTAAAGGTTATATGAAGCATGAAAGCTCTACTCTTGAGGCTGTTATTCAAGCTAGAAATCAGGCGGTTAGTGCTAATTCTGCTGTAAGCGAAAACCCAAGCAATCCAGAGGCTATGAAGACCATGGTTGCTGCAGAAAATTCGTTAGGAGGGGTAATGGGGCGTTTGTTTGCCTTAACGGAATCGTATCCTGATTTAAAAGCAAATGAAAATATGATGCAGCTAACTGAAGAACTCACTTCTACAGAAAATAAAGTTACTTTTGCTAGGCAGGCTTTTAACGACGCGGTTATGACCTACAATAATGCTATACAGCAGTTTCCAAATAATATGATTGCTGGTTATTTTAAATTTGAGGAAGGAGTATTTTTTGAGGTTGAAGGCCTTGGCGATGTTGGTAAAGCAGTTATAACTTCAGAGCAGAAGAAATCAATGGACTTAGATTTCGATGATATGTAGCTATTAGTTGATCACCTTTATTTATGGATTTCTTTGAAAGTCAAAGGAAAGCAAAAAAGAAGACCGGACTATTGGTTTTCTTTTTTTTGTTAGGCCTTCTTTTTATTACAGCAATTATTGAGCTTATTATTGGAGCAATTTTTGGATTTAGTATTGGCCTTGTTTTGTTGGTTTTTGCAGGGACGGTTTCAGTTGTTGGATTGGCTAGTCTTTACAAGAGCAATGAATTAAAAACCGGAGGTGCTGTGATTGCCCAAATGATGGGGGGGCAACTCGTTAGTCCTTCAACGACTCATCCTGAGGAACGAAAGCTGATGAACGTTATTGAGGAGATGTCAATTGCATCTAGTGTTCCGATGCCAGAGGTATATATTATGCCGAACGAAGAGGGCATAAATGCTTTCGCCGCTGGCTTCACAGTTGATGATGCGGTAATTGGAGTTACTGCTGGCTGTGTTTATCATCTTTCAAGGGACGAACTTCAAGGTGTGATGGCCCACGAGTTTAGTCATATTCTTAATCAGGATATGAGACTGAATATAAAACTAATGGCTATAGTTTTCGGTTTAATTGTTTTAGCGGTGATAGGGCGCATTGTGGTAGATATAGGTTTTAGTGCTGGTAGAAGCGGTAGCAGAGAAGGTGGGGGCGCTGCTTTAGGTTTAGGGGTGATTGGTTTAGTGATTATGCTGGCTGGGTTTTTAGGGGAATTTATGGGGAATATGATTAAAAGTGCTGTTTCTCGGCAGCGTGAGTATTTGGCAGATTCTTCGGCAGTTCAGTTTACGCGTAACCCAGAAGGTTTGTCTGGGGCATTAAAGAAAATTGGAGCACTGAGTGGAGGTTCACTTCTTAAGTCGCCTCGAACAGCCGAGGCTAGTCATATGTTTTTTGGTAACGGGCTTAAACAATCTTGGTTTTCATTTACTTCGACTCATCCTCCTTTAATAAAGCGAATTGAGTTGTTGGATCCGCAATTCAATGGAGATTTCTCTGATATAAAATTTAGAGACAGCGGTTATGATAAGAACTTGAAAATTGATGATAAAAAAGATGCTTCTGATCCTGCTGCGATTAAAATTCCTGGTATTGGAGATGCTTTTGGGCAGGCAATGCCCCCGATTATTTCAGGGTTGGCATCCGCAGGTCAAAGTATACGAATTGATTCTCCGTCCGATGTCGCAAATTCTGTTGGGTCTTTAACTCGGGAACATGTGGATTTCGCATCGGCTTTAATGAATTCGTTGCCTTCTGCTATAACGGATGCAACACGTGATACTTTTGATTCATGTGCTTTGATTTTCTCTATGCTTCTTGATCAAGAGTCTGAAGAAATAAGAGATGTTCAGAAACAAAAAATTGAAGAGGCTTTTGGAGAACAAATGGTCCTTTCTACCGAAAGATTGTATTATTATATAATTGAAATAGATCCTCGGGTAAAGCTGCCGCTTGCTGACTTGTTGGTGAACTCTCTTCGTAGATTAGCAAAAGATCAATACAATGACTTTATTGATCTTTTAGAGTCTCTTGTTGCGGCTGATGACCAGATGGATCTTTTCGAGTTTTCGTTATCTAAATTAGTTGTCCGGCACCTAGAGCCGCATTTTGTTCCAAGAAAAAAAACTTTAACTCAACTCTATTCATTGAAAAAAGTTGTTTTAGAATGTGAAACGCTGCTTTCGGGATTGGCACATGCAGCAGGAGATGACGAAAACCTTGTTCAAGAAGCTTATATTTCCGGAAGAGCTGCACTTAAAGATGAGGTTGAAATAGGAGATAAGCCAATTGATTCATTTGATCTAGAACAACTGGATCAGTCGTTAACAACATTGGCAACATGTGCTCCTCCTCAAAAACGCAAATTAATTGAAGCTGCGGCAGCGACAGTTGGTGCTGATGGCTTTTTACAGCTTAATGAGGCTGAATTATTGCGAGCTATCGCAGATTCATTAGGTTGCCCTATGCCTTCTTTAGAAGTTTCCTTGGAGGTGGTTTCTTAATGGATCAGATTGGGGCATACCCTGAGTTTTCTACTGTTCCACTTCTTTCAGGCACATTATATCTAGTATCAACTCCAATTGGAAATATGGAGGATATTACACTTCGAGCGATTCGTGTTTTAAAGGATTGTGACATTGTTGCAGCTGAAGACACTCGTCACACGGGTGTGTTTTTAAAGCGATTAGGTTTAGTTAAAAAGCAGGTCAGTATTCATAAATTTAATGAGGCAAAGCGTTCATCTGAAATTGTATCACGATTGAAGCAGGGTGAGGTTATTGCTCTGGTTAGTGATGCGGGAACCCCTGTGATTAGTGATCCAGGCCAGAGGATTGTTGAGGCTGTTTTAAAATCAGATTTAAGAGTTGAATCTGTGCCTGGTCCTTGCGCCGTGATTGCAGCGTTAAGTATAAGCGGATTATCTGCCGATGAGTTTCATTTCTGTGGTTTTCTTCCCGTAAAAAGTGGTAAGAGGGCTAGCCGTTTGAGTTATCTATTAAAACTTTCTGGAACTCTAGTTCTCTATGAATCTCCATATCGAATATTGAAGCTTCTCAATGAGTTGCTTGAATCGGTTCCCAATCGAAAACTTGTTTTAGCACGTGAGTTGACTAAGAAGTTTGAGGAAATTCATAGGGGTACAGCTGAAGAGATTCTGTGTTTATATGCAAACAAAAAACCAAAAGGCGAATTCGTTCTTCTTGTTGGTTCTGTTTCTGAATCACCTTCCGAAAAGCCCTCTGACGATGTGGATTAAGCCGGCTATATTGCCTATGAGTATTAATCCATATATTCCTCGCCAGGTCCATTGAACAGCTGCTGGTGAAGGCTCAAATGTAGCTAATAGTCCATAGATGCAAAATAGAGCTGCAATTATCAAGAATGTTGAGAGTATAATTCGTATAACCATTTTGTTAAACGCTATATTTGTTAAAGACTTGGCGCTTGGCAATTCTTAACAAAAAGTTAGTATTCGCAACCCAAAATGAAAGCGATCATTTATATTAGCCTGATAATATTTTCAGTTTCAGCTTATTCAGAGACCCATTATCAAGTTTTGACTAGCACTAAACGTGATATTAACACTGAAAGCTGGAAGCTATCTAGTAGCGACTTTCCAGAATATAAAAGTGAAACTCGTTGGACAGTAAGTAAACGGACCCTTCATGGAGGTAAGCAAGAGGGCGTAGAATTAATTGAAGTCGATAATGGTAAACTTCAATTTAGAGTGATCCCAACGCGCGGCATGAGTGTTCTTGATGTTGTGCATGGTGATGTGCGTCTAGGTTGGAATTCCCCAGTTAAGGAAATTGTTCATCCTAGTTATATTAATCTTCATGATCGTGGAGGATTGGGTTGGCTTGATGGGTTTAATGAGTGGATGGTTCGTTGTGGATTGTCTTTTGCAGGTCATCCTGGTGAAGATAAATTCATAAATAATGTTGGGGCTGAGGCGGCTATGAATCTTACATTACATGGAAAAATAGGAAATATACCTGCTTCGCAAGTAGTTGTTGCAGTTGAAAAGAAACCGCCATATCGAATACGCATTCGAGGAAAAGTCAATGAAGTATCTTTTTATGGTCCCAATTTAAGTATATGGACAGAAATTAGTACTATTCCAGGTTCCAGTGCTTTCCGAATAAGTGATGTTTTAACAAATCACGGCAATTTTGATGAGGAGTTTCAGATTATTTATCATGCAAATTTTGGTAAGCCTTTACTCGGCAAAGGGGCAAAATTTCTAACAGCTTCAAACAAGATTGTTCCTTTTAATGAGAATGCGGCTAAAGCAATAAGTGAACAAGAGGCTTACGCAGCTCCTACAAAAGGTTTTACCGAAGAAGTTTTTAAGATTTATCCAAAAAGTGATGAAGACGGAATAGCAACTGCTTTATTAATAAATCCAGATGGTAATCGAGGGGTTAGTGTTAGTTGGCCTTTGCAGCAGTTGCCTTATTTAACTCAGTGGAAAAATACTGCATCAGAAAAAACTGGATACGTTACCGGTATTGAGCCGGGTACGGGATTTCCGCATAATCGTAATTATGAAAGAAAGTATGGCAGGGTGCCTAAACTTGCCCCTGGAGAGTCTCGTTCCTTCAAATTAGATTTCTTAATTCTTGATAATCTTGACGCTGTAGAGGCTGCTTCTAGCGAGGTTAAAAGATTGCAGGGTGAGGAAGCTCCAGAAGTGCAGAACAAACCAGAGGAGTGATGGCCATTTATTCTCATACCCATCACATGTCCTTATTTAAGAATATAGTAAATGTATTATTACTAGTCGTGTTCTTGCAGTCTGCAGGTCCGGTGTTTTGTCAAGTTGTCAAGAACACTCACGAAAAACATTCTGTTAAAACACCTGTTAAATGGAAAGGGCTATCGCCTGAATTGAAGATTTTAGCGGATCCTGTTGATGATGGTTGGTTAATAAAGGTAGAAGCTTCTAATTTTAAGTTTTCTCCTGAAATGACGGGACGAGTTCATACCCCTGGTCAAGGGCATATGCATTTGTATGTATCTGGAAAAAAACACACTCGACTTTATGGTGGATCATATTTTTTGAATGGCCTGACAAATGGGGAACATGAAATAGAAGTTACATTGAATTCTAACGATCATCGAATTTATCATTATGAGGGAGAAAAGATCTCGGCCAAAATTTTAGTTAATCACATTGGAAAAAACATTAGTTCAAATTCACCAGTTAAAAATCTAAAGGATGATCCAAACTTATCACTAATGTTGAATCGAGATTTAATGCACGGATGGAATGTGATCGTTAAATCCTCGGGATCGGAGCTTGATAAAGGTTGGGTGCAGTTAAAGGTTAACGACGTGCCTGTGGGGCGTATTTATGGTGGTCATTATTATTTGTCTGATTTTTTACCAGAGCGTGATTCACTTTCTGTAACATTGTATGATGATAAAAGTAGTCTCTGTTTTTACAAGGGTAAGACAGTAACCAAAAAGTTGGGTAGAGCACATCAATTGCGATGGTTTGCATCTAGTATAAACACACATCCTGTTAATCGTAAGAATGGTTTGCCAGATCCTGAGTTGGAGTTGGCTTATGACGACCAGTTGATTTACTTAAGGAGCAACGGGATTCCCACTTTTCAATTTGTCCAGCGCACACCGAACCCAATTGAAGGGCAGGACTATAATTGGGAGATACCACGTTTCCCGAAAATTAATGATCAGCCACAGCAAATTCCACTGCTCGGACTTGCAGCTATCCTTACTGTAGGTTTGCCGATTTACGGGCCGAACGAGGCTCAGCATCCGCATCCATATGGTGATCCGTTTATTAATGAGGTTCTTGATTACTGTCATGGACACACAGCAGGGAGGGGTGATTATCATTTTCATTATGCTCCTACTTGTTTGTTAAAAACCCCGGATGGCAAAGAAGAGCATTATAATGTTGTTGGGTACTCATTAGATGGATTCCCAATTGTTGCTCATTACATTTCTGTGTTAGACGAGAAAGGAAATCCAATTCTTGATGCCAATGGAGAATTTCAATTTAACTGGCAGGAGGTTTCAGGTTATGAACCTAATGATTCCTATCGACGTGATGTATTAAATGGATCTCAAACATCAACTTATGTGTGGGAGCAGTATGAATATAAAACATCAAGAATAAATCGAACTTTAGATGAATGTAACGGTCGATTATTGAGTAAACGCACTTTATCTGACGGTAAAAAATTTGATGAGCGTGATTTTTTTAAGGCTGAATATGCATATTTCCTGACAGGAGAATTCCCTTATGTAATAGCTAAGTACAAGGGAGTTGCTAAAGTTCGATCTGGCCGGCGCTCTTATAATCGAGAACGAGGTGGGCGTCGTAGTTCTTCGCGTCGTCCTTAATGAAAAAATTATGAAGATTATCCAAGTGTTAATTATAGCCATTTTT
>CERV01006454.1_pt1 | contig 11742 bp, 9 predicted proteins | sample 530871 | NCBI WGS metagenome assembly CERV01 (sample SAMEA2621045, study PRJEB7988) | marine metagenome | biome: marine biome (ENVO:00000447); feature: deep chlorophyll maximum layer (ENVO:xxxxxxxx); material: "saline water (ENVO:00002010), including plankton (ENVO:xxxxxxxx)" | depth 50 m
GTTTTTGAGTCTAATAGTATAATGCGATTGGTAGCCCGGCTAAAGAAAAAGAATAACAATATATATGGATCTAATCCCTATGAAACCTCAAGAATTGATGGTTTTTTGGATGCCTCCCTTATATTTGCAAGATCATCACAAAAATATCTTCTTTCTATTAATAATGGCTCAGCAACACTTAAAATTAGAAATGAAGCTAAAGAAGCATATATGAATTATATGATAGGCATAGAAAATGCCCTGAATGAAAATAAAAAATATGGATTTATTACATCTCAAAATATTACTTTAGCTGACATATGTTTTTTCTGTGAGTTTTCATTGTTTTACAGAGAAATAATGCCTTATGAAAAATCTGATAAAATAACCTCTATAATTAAAGAAATTGGTCCTTCTAAGTTTAAATTATCATTGAAACATTTTAATAAACTTAGAAAACATCCTCTTTTTAAAATAGATTCTAAAAAATACTTAGATAGTATTGATAAGAAATCAACTTAAATCATGACCTGCTGCAGCTACTAAACCACCATCACAAGTTATCACTTCCCCTATTGTATAAGCCCCTGCTCGCGATGATAAGAATATAGCCAAGCCAGCTATATCTTCAGGTGTACCTATTCTACCACGAGGATTTTTGCGCTCTAATTCTTTATAATCAAATTCGACTGCAGAACCCAGCATTTTACTCGGAAAAGGACCAGGAGCTATGGCATTTACATTAATATGTCTACTCACCAATTCTGAAGCTAAAACTCTTGTCATATGATGAACAGCAGATTTAGCAGCACTATAAGAAAAATTTTTAAATTCAGGATTATTTATTCCATCTATTGAACCTATATTTATTATTCTTGATGGGTCAACTGATGAAGCAGGTTTCGATAATAAAGGCAATAACTCTTGTGTAAGAAAAAACATTGATTTAACACATAGATCCATAACTTTATCCCATCCTACCTCAGGAAAATCCTCTAGAGGAGCTGCCCAGGCTGCTCCTGCATTATTTACTAATATATCTAATTGATCCTCATTATCGCCTATTATCTTCGATAACTCTTGCACTCCAGCAAGAGTAGAAATATCAGATTGTATTCCTATACACTCAGAATCATATTTATTTGAAATAATTTTTGCAGTTTCAAGAACAGTATCTTTTGATCTAGCTGTTATATAAACCTTTGCTCCATTTGCACAAAACCCTGAAGCTATCATCTCTCCTATTCCTCTTGAGCCACCGGTTACAAGAGCAGTCTTACCTTTTATTGAAAATAAATTTTCTACAAACATATAAACCTCGATAAATTAAAAAAAATAAATATTGAACTTTAATTATGCCAATGTAATATAAGCGTCTGTGAATTTCAACTATGGGTGGGGACTAAACAATGTTAAATAAAATCCTAAAAATAATTGTAATAGCGTTTACATTATTTTCTTTTAATTTTAGTGCAAGATCTGATGATACAATAAAAATTGCTATGATAGAACCTATGTCAGGTCCTTTAGCTGCTATTGGGTTAGATTTAATAGAGCAAATGGAATTTTTTGCCGAAAAAGTTAATAAAGAAGGTGGAGTATTAGGAGGACGTCATATAGAAATAGTTCCATTTGACAACCAAATGATAGCTGAAAAAACAATACAGCAATTGAGAAAAGTTATAGATCGAGATATTAGGTATGTAACCCAAGGAGTTGGATCAAATCACGCCCTAAATATTCTAAAAACATTAAAAAAGCATAATAAAAGAAACCCAGGTAAAGAAGTTATGTTTTTAAATAACTCAGCTGTGACAACATCATTTACAAATGAATTATGTGATTTTTATCACTTTAGGTTTGATGCAAATGTTGACATGAAAGTGGCAGCCTTAGTTACACAACTTGCTAAAGATCCAGATATAAAAAAAGTATATTTAATAAATCAAAATTATGCCTATGGACAATCATTTCAATCAGCTGCTCAAAGGTTATTAGCTGAGAGAGCTCCCCATATAGAGATAGTTGGGGATGAGTTAATAGTTCCTTTTGGAAAAATTCTTGATTTTAGTCCTTATATAGCAAAAATTAGTTCAAGTGGCGCAGATGCCGTTTTAACAGGGAATTGGGGGCCAGATGCTGCTAGAATGATTATAGCTGGAGCAAATGCTGGTCTAAAGGTTAAATATTATTCTATATATGCTGGTATTCCTAATGCTATGAATCAGATGGGGAAAAAAGTTTCAACTTTTACTCCTATTATTCAAGTAACAGAAAGTCATGAAAATGATCCTGACCATCCTCAATGGTTAAAAGACATAGAAGCTGAATATTTTGAATTTTCTAGAAAAAGTCCATATGCTGACAGAATAAGAATGCTTATTGAAATGTTTGCTGAAGCTTTAGATAAAGCTGGCACTGACAATCCTACAGAAGTTGGTTTTGCCTTAGAAGGGTTAACTAGCAGAGGAGCTAAAGGTGAAATATATATGAGAGAAACTGATCATCAAATTCATTTTGATATGGTACTCAGCCATGTTTCTGAAAATGTGGAAAAAACCTTTATCTACAATGATGAAGATTATGGAATGGCATATATAACCGATGGTTGGGTAAGCAGAGAAGATATTACTCTTCCTACTACTTGTAAGATGAAAAGACCTAAAAAGTCTTAATTTAAATAACTTTTTAGGAAAATAATATGGATGTATTTTTATTTACAGTATTTAATGGTGTTCTTTATGGAATGCTATTATTTATGTTATCTAGTGGCCTAACACTTATTTTTGGTATGATGGGTGTTCTAAATTTTGCACATGCCTCTTTCTATATGTTAGGAGCCTATTTTGCATATCAAATTAGCGAATATGTTGGATTTTACCCTGCTTTAATTATTGCTCCTTTAATAATTGCAGTTATAGGAGCTTATGTTGAAAGATATGGACTGAGAAGAGTTCACAAATTTGGTCACGTAGCTGAATTATTATTTACATTTGGCTTGTTTTACATAATAGAAGAAATTGTTCAAATGATTTGGGGTAAAGTACCAGTTGGATATCATATTCCAGAGAGTATGAATTTTTCGCTATTTAATTTAATGGGCACATCTTATCCTGCCTACCAAATATTTGTTTTAACCGTTTCAGTTTTTATTTTTGCTGGATTATTTGCAGTTTTAACAAAAACAAGGGCTGGCCTTATAATTAAAGCTGCTCTAACACATCCTGAAACAGTTTCAGCATTAGGACATAATGTACCAAAAGTTTTTATGATGGTTTTTGGATTAGGTTGTGGTCTAGCTGGTTTAGCAGGTGTTCTAGCTGGTAACACTCTTGGCACAGAACCCGCAATGGCCTTTATGTTGGGCCCCATAGTCTTTGTAGTTATAGTTGTAGGAGGATTAGGTTCTTTAAAAGGTGCATTAGTCGCTTCTTTATTGATTGGCTTAATGCAAACATTTGCTGTTTCAATGGATTACTCATTGAATAGCGTAATAGCGTTATTAGGTTTCTCACTTGATGCAGAAAGTCTATGGCGAATTTTTGTAGACCTAACTATATCTCAATTGGCTCCTGTATTACCATACTTATTATTGGTTGTTATGTTAATAGCTAGACCTAGAGGTCTTTTCGGAACAAGGGATGTATAATGAACCTAGTTAATTCTTTTAAATCAATATCATCATGGGTAATTATAGGTTTAATAGCTGCTTTAATGCCTTTAATATTTGATTCATATTTTGCATTAACTCTACTATCTAAAATGGGTGTGCTAGTAATGTTTACTGTCGCATATAATATGCTCCTTGGACAAGGTGGCATGTTGTCATTTGGTCATGCTATTTATTTTGGTTTTGCAGGTTACGTAAGTGTGCATGTTTTAAATGCGATAGGAGAAGAATTTATTCCATACTTTCCTATTGTTTTATTTCCTTTTATAGGTGCTATTGTTGGAGCATTTTTAGGGCTAATTATAGGATATTTATCAACTAGAAGAGCTGGTACAGCATTTGCTATGATATCATTAGGCTTTTGTGAAATGGCAACAGCTTTTACCTTAATATTTGTTGTATTCTTTAATGGTGAAGATGGTATTCAAACTGATAGAATGGTTGGTCCAGAGCCTTTTGGTGTATCATTTGGACCTCAAATAGAAGTTTATTATTTAATATTATTCTGGACACTACTAACAGTAATTTTGATGTATTTAATAACTAAGACTCCATTTGGCAGAATGAGTAATGCTGTTAGAGATAATCCTGAAAGAGCAGCGTTTATAGGATATAACGTAAGACATGTTAGATGGATTGCTTTTACTCTATCTGCAATGTTTGCTGGAGCTGCAGGTAGCCTTCATGCTATTAATTATGAGCATATTGGCTTTGAGTCAGTAAGTGTAATTCAATCAGGACAAGTTTTATTTATGGCTTTTATAGGAGGTGTCGGACACTTTTTAGGCCCAGTAATAGGAGCTATAGGACTTACATATTTAGATTCAATACTTCTAGATTATACTGAAGCGTGGTTATTGTATTTAGGAGTTACTTTTTCAGTAGTAGTAGCTTTTGCTCCTGGGGGCTTAGCAGGACTTATAGTTATGCATGGACCTATTGCAAATACTAACAAATCATTATTATTAGGATTAGTTAAACCTTATTTATCTGCTATTGGAAGTACAACCTTAGGAGTTATAGGATTTATAGGTGTTATAGAAATGGTTTATTTTAGGTCTCTTATATCTAAAGGTGAAGGTGAGCTCACTATATTCTGGACTGAATTTAATGCCAATGGGTTATTCTCTTGGATATTATTCATTGGAATGATTCTAATTGGAATCTTTTTAAGCAAAATTACCTACCGTAATGCAAAAGAAAGTTGGGATAACGCTATATCGGTTGTAAAGTCAGAGATTAGCTCATGAGTGATATATTAAAATTATCTAAAGTATCAAAATCATTTGGTCCTGCGCAAATTATTAAAAACCTTGATTTAAATATAAAGAAAGGAGAAAGACATGCAATAATAGGTCCTAACGGTGCAGGTAAATCTACTTTATTCCATCTTATATCAGGTCATTATACACCTACATCTGGAAGTATAGTCTTAAATAATGAAGAAATTGGTAGTTTAGATCCTCATGATATTAATAGAAAAGGACTAGCAAGAAGCTTTCAAGTTACTAATATTTTTCCAAAAATGACTGTTGCTGAAAATATAAGATGTGGAATGCTTTGGGCCAAAGACTATAAATACTCTATATTTAAATTAGTTAATAATGAGAATGAATTAAATAAATCCACCTCGGAAATTTTAGAAGAGTTAAATTTAAATCACTGTGCAAATATACCTGCAGGCCTGCTAAGTTATGCAGATCAAAGAGCATTAGAAATTGGTATTACAATTGCTAGTGGCGCAGATACTATAATGTTAGATGAACCAACAGCTGGAATGTCAAACTCTGAAACTGAAAGAGCTGTAGAACTAATTAAAAAAATTTCTGAGAAAAGAACATTATTAATTGTAGAGCATGACATGGGAGTAGTTTTTGATTTGGCTGATAGAATTTCTGTTTTAGTTTATGGTGAAATTATATGTACCGATACACCTAAAAAAGTTAGAACAAATAAAAAAGTACAAGAAGCCTATTTAGGTACGGAGGAACACTAAGCATGCTAGATATTAAAGACCTAAATGCCTTCTATGGAAAGTCCCACATTTTAAGAGGGGTAAATTTAAATATTGAAAAAGGTGAAATAGTATCCTTATTAGGCAGAAATGGAGTAGGAAGATCAACTTTAGTTAAAGCTATTATGGGTTTGGTTCAACCGCAAGGCTCTATAAAATTTTTAGGAGAAGAAATTTCTGGTATGCCTTCCCATACTATTTCTCTAAAAGGAATAGGATATGTTCCAGAAAATAGGGATATTTTTCCAACTCTTACAGTTAAAGAAAACCTATTGTTAGGCGTTAAAGATACAAAAGCAAAAGGTCAATGGGACTTAAACGAGCTATTTAAAATGTTCCCAAATCTAGAAGAAAGACAAGATGTTATGGGCGGATCTATTTCTGGAGGGGAACAACAAATGCTTACCATGTGTAGATGCCTTATGGGTGATCCCGCTTTTATGATGATTGATGAGCCTACTGAAGGTTTATCTCCTCAAATGGTTGAAAAAGTATCAGACCTATTAAAACAAATTGCCTCCAAAGGAATTTCTATTTTGCTAGTTGAACAAAAATTAACTATAGCTCTAAAATTATCATCTAAAGTATATCTGATGGGTCATGGAGAAATGGTTTTTGAAGGAACTCCTAAAGAACTAGAAAAAAATACAAAAATAAGAAAAGAATGGCTAGAAGTTTAGTTATATAATTATTACCTCTTCTTCGTCTTCACTATATATTTTTTCAACTAAAGCACTTCTAGCTGATAAGGCTGACGATTGATTAACATAACCCTTATCTGTGATTTCATTATCATCAAATGATGGAGGTTTATCCATTAATAAAACTTTTCTTACCTTAGTACTAGACCCTGGGTACGATTTATTATGCTCGTTCATCTTTCTTCTAATTTCTTTAAGTAGTCTTGGATGTTTTAATAATTTCTCTAATTCAATGTCATCTCCCACAAACTTTTTACACGCATCAACATTAGGCCAAGCTAAAAATCCGATATAGTTTTGATCATGTCCTGCAACTAAACCATCTTGAAAATATGGTGCACATGAATTAACTATAGCTAAACGAAGACTACCTACATCTACCCAAGTTCCCGTTAGAAGTTTAAAGTTTTCTACTACACGTCCGTCAAAATCTATTCCTCGGCTAGGATCATTTTTATCTACTAATCTTCCAGCATCACCAATTAAATAAAACCCCTCTTCATCAAAAGCTTTTTTTGTTAAATCATCTCTTTTTAAATATCCGGGTGTTACATTTGGACCTTTTACTCTTAATTCCATTTTATTTCCTACAGGAACCATTTTAATTTTCATACCGGGAATAGGTAAGCCAATATTACCTGGCTTTTCTAGCTTAAAATAAGTAGAAGTTGCTAAAGGAGCTGTTTCAGTAGCTCCCCAGCCACATATAAGTTCTAGATCTTTTCCGGTAGTATTTTTAGCCAGATCTCTTATTCCATACCAAACCTCTGGAGGAAGTGATGCACCTCCGTAAGCTACATAAACTAAATTTTTAAAAAAACTTTTTCTTAATGATTCATCTACTTTTAAATGTTCTAAAAGCATTGCTAATCCGGCAGGTACAGATGTGTAATAGGTTGGTGAGATATTTTTTAAATTTTCAACCGTCTTCTTAAATAGAGCTGGAACAGGTTTCCCCTCATCTATATACATGGTTCCACCATTCCAAAATATTCCATTAAACGAGTGATTGCCTCCCATAGTGTGATTCCATGGCAACCAATCCATAATAATAGTTTCTCCTAACTCCTGAGGCCTTACTTGTTGAGCTTGTTGCATATTTATACAAAGCATTTTTTGGGTATTAATCACACCTTTTGGCATTCCCGTAGAACCCGAAGTAAATAAATATTTTGCCACGTAATCAGGTTTAACAGCAGAATATATTTCATTCAAATTTGTCTCTACTGAAGTTGATAATAAATCTGTAAATAATTTCATTTTATATTTAGTGCTAGGATTACGCGAACATACAACTGTAATATTATCCATAGGAAGGTTTTCAAGAGCTTTTTCAAACATAATACCATCCTCAACATAAATTAAACCTGGAGATACTAATTCAAAACAATGTTTTAATTTTGCATAGTCACTGCTCATTAATGAGTATGCAACTGATATAGGTGATACCGGAATTCCACAGCATAAACCTGCCACATTAAGTAATCCATGATCTAAACTATTTCCTGATAAAATCATTATTCCTCTACTTTGGTTTAAGTTAATATTTACCAAATATTGAGAAATAGAATTGATATATTCATATGCTGTTTTATAATTTATTTCTCTCCATGAATTATCTACTTTTTCAGCCAACCAGATATTATTAGGAAATTCATCGCATGTTTTTTTAAATTTGCTATGAATATTTATTTCTGGTTGTTCTAGTTTTATTGGAGATGATAAAATTAAAGTGCCATCATTTCTTTTTTCTACATCAATTTCTTGAGGAGGATATGTTAATTTCATTATCTTTCTCTCATATAATTTTATATGAATTATTATGCAGCATTATTTAATATTTTATTCCTAGCATCTTCATACTCATTTTTTAATCTAATAACTAAGTCAGAAGTTGATAAAATATCTTTTACAGCATTTATACCTTGCCCGCAGCCCCAAATATCCTTCCAAGCTTTTTTCTTTTCCATTCCTTCTGGACCAAAATCCATTTTACTTGGATCACTAGTAGGAAGATTATCAGGATCAAACCCTGCATTTGCTAAAGAGGGTTTTAAATAATTACCATGTACTCCAGTAACTAAATTAGTATAAACGATATCATCTGCAGCATATTTAGTAATTGCTTCTTTATATCCTTCATTTGCATTTGCCTCTTTAGTAGCTATAAATGCAGAGCCTATATAGCCAAAATCTGCACCTGCCGCCTGCGAAGCAAGTACAGCACTTCCAGTTGCTATAGAACCAGATAAAGCTAAAGGACCATCATACCATTCTCTTATTTCTTGAATCAAAGCAAATGGAGATGTCACTCCTGCATGCCCCCCTGCTCCTGCTGCTACTGCAATTAAACCATCTGCTCCTTTTTCTATAGCTTTATGAGCAAACCTATTATTAATTACATCGTGCAAAACTATACCACCATAACTATGAATTGCATCATTAACTTCCGGTCTTGCACCTAGCGAAGTTATTACGACAGGAACTTTATATTTAATGCACATTTCCATATCTTTATCTAGACGAACATCATTAGATTTATGAACAATTTGATTAACTGCAAATGGTGCAACTGGAATATTTGGATTCTTTGATTTATAGGATTCTAATTCTTCTGTAATTTCAGCTAACCAATCATCTAAAACTTCTTGTGGTCTAGCATTTAAAGCTGGAAAAGACCCTAAAACGCCAGCTTTACACTGGGCTATAACTAAGCTTGGGTTAGATATAATAAATAAAGGTGCTGCTATAACTGGAAGTGAAAAATTACTTTTATTAAGTATAGTTGGTAATGTCATTACTAGAAATCCTATTCAAATTTATTTTTAATTATTTTTTTTATAATATATAGTATTTTACATAAAAGTAAGGTTTTTTTATGCAGAAAGCTATTATTGCAATTGATCAAGGAACATCTTCTTCAAGAGCTGTTTTATTTGATCTAGATTTCTCAATTATTCATATTGAACAAATAAACATAAATACTACTTATCCAGCTAATGGTTGGGTAGAACAAGATGCAAATGAAATTTGGAATAAAACTTTAACTGTTACTAAAAATATAATTTCTTTTGCTAAAGAAAAAAATATTAAGGTCATATCAATAGGTATAACTAACCAAAGAGAAACTATAATTGCTTGGAATAAAATAACTGGAGAGCCATTGTACAATGCTATTATTTGGCAAGACAGAAGAACAAAAGATATATGTGATGATTTAACTAAAAATGGATTAACAAAAATAATTACTTCTAAAACTGGGCTACTAATTGACCCTTATTTTTCAGCAACTAAAATTTCTTGGATACTTGATAATATTGATAATGCAAAACAATTATCTTTAGGCGGTAAACTTGCCGTAGGTACTATAGAAACATTTCTATTGTTTAAATTTACTGAAGGAAAAAGCTTCTACACAGATGCAACAAATGCGTCTCGAACTAGTTTATATAACATTCATGAAAATAAGTGGGATAATGAATTACTAGATATCTTTAAAATTCCTATAAATATTTTACCTGCAGTTAAAGATAATATATTTGATTACGGTACCACTAGTAAAAATGTACTAAATATTAATGTTCCAATAAATGCAATGATTGGAGACCAACAAGCCGCTGCAATAGGTCAAAACTGTATAAACCCAGGAGATATTAAAGCAACATTTGGCACAGGGTGTTTTATTTTATTAAATACTGGAGATAAAGCTTTAGTCAGTAAAAGTAAACTATTAAGTACGATAGCTTATAGAATAAATAAAAGTTCATCCTATGCACTTGAAGGTTCAATATTTGTATCTGGAGCTTCTATGAAATGGTTAAAAGACGAACTTGGTATTATAAAAAATGTAAATGACAGTCAATCGTTAGCTGCAAGCATTAAAGATAATAATGGGGTATATTTTGTACCCGCATTTACTGGGCTTGGTGCTCCGCATTGGAGATCTGATGCAAGAGGAACCATAGTAGGATTAACAGGTTCATCAGGTAAAGCAGAAATAGTTAGAGCTGCATTAGAAGCAGTCGCATACCAAAGTGTAGATCTCTTTGATGCGATGTCATCAGATGGACAAAAACCCATTATTGTTAAAGTAGATGGTGCTATGAGTAATAATGATTGGTTAATTCAGTTTTTATCAAATATTAGTAAAACTAAAATTGAAAAATCTTATAATTCTGAAACAACATCGCAGGGAGCAGCAATATTATCTTCTATTGGGTCTGGGTTTCTTCCATCTCTTAAAGAGTCTAGTAAGTTTTGGAAATTAAATAAAAGTTACAATCCTAAAATGCAAAGTGCAGAAATAAATAAATATAGAAATGGCTGGAAAAAAGCAATAAAACAAACTATTATGTAGAACTAATTTTTTTTAAGGAAATAGAATTATGTATGATCTAATAATTAAAAATGGTACAATAATAGATGGTACTGGCTCTCCAAGAAAAATATCTGATGTAGCAATCAAAGATGGTAAAATTTCTGAAATTGGAAAAGTTTCAGGACAAAGCAGAAGAGTTATAAATGCAGAGAATAAATTTGTAACTCCTGGCTGGGTAGATATTCATACGCACTACGATGGACAAGCTACATGGGATCCCTATCTTACTCCGTCTTCATGGCATGGCGTTACTACCTGTGTTTTTGGAAATTGTGGTGTTGGATTTGCTCCCGTTCAAAAAGGAAAAGAAAAATATTTAATAAATTTAATGGAAGGTGTTGAAGATATTCCAGAAACCGTTTTATCAGAAGGCATAGATTTTTGTTGGGAAACATTCCCTGAATATTTAAATGCACTAGAAAGTTCTTCTAGAATAATGGATATAGGCACTCAAGTTCCTCATTCTGCTCTTCGTTTTTTTGTAATGGGAGACGACGGAGCAAATCATTTATGTAAACCAAATGAAGAACAAATTTCTAGAATGAAAAGCATACTAGAAGAAGCTCTTTGTGCCGGTGCGTTAGGCATATCAACTTCTAGAACGACTAAACATAAGTCTGCTGATGGAAACCTAGTTCCAAGTTTAAACGCAGATGATAAAGAATTAGCAGGAATAGCTGAAGCTTTAAAAAATACTAAAAAAGGTCTATTGCAATGTAACTCAGATATGGGCCCAGGAGAAATGGAATTACTTATTCAAGCCGCTAAACACTCAGGGCAACCTTTATCAGTACTTTTAATACAATATAATGATTTTCCAGATAGATGGAGAGATACTTTGAATCATATTTCTTACGCTAACAAGAACGGCATAATTACTACTGGTCAGGTAGGAAGTAGACCTATAGGGGTACTAATGGGTTTTAATACCAGTGTAAATCCTTTTTCTAGCCATGAAGCATGGAAAAAAATTAAACATTTAAGCAATAAAGAAAGAAAT
>CERV01019641.1_pt1 | contig 11731 bp, 7 predicted proteins | sample 530871 | NCBI WGS metagenome assembly CERV01 (sample SAMEA2621045, study PRJEB7988) | marine metagenome | biome: marine biome (ENVO:00000447); feature: deep chlorophyll maximum layer (ENVO:xxxxxxxx); material: "saline water (ENVO:00002010), including plankton (ENVO:xxxxxxxx)" | depth 50 m
TCATTATCTAAAATAATAGTTTCCCCTCTATATTTAAATGGCAATTTCAATTTAGACTTTGTAAAAGAAAAATCGAATGATATATCAGAGTTTTTCAATTCTGAAATTTGGGAATTGGATAAATTTAAATTCAAGTTTCTTTCAGTTCTATATTCAATCCTTGCATTTAAATTATTTTTCGTTCTTACGTTGATACCTAACAAAGGAGAAAACCTTTCAACTATATTTACTTGACTAATAACATAAAATGGTACTAAACCATTTTCAGACTGTTTTGATGCAAGAGGATAATTTGAAAAATTATTTGAAAAATCCATATTTTCATCATAATATAACGAACTAACAAAATTATTTATTGAATACATAGATTGATAAGAATGACTTATAGTGATTGATGAAAAAATATCTTTTAAAAAACTAACTTTTGATAACCCAGCAAAATCAACTCTCCAATTAGGAAGTGGAGATTTAATAAATGGATTCAAAGATATATCAAGTGGATCTGATTTAGAATAAGCAGATACAAATGCTGGAATTAATACATCTTGAGAATTTAAACCGTATTCACCTATTGAATTAATTCCATTAAGTCTATCCCTAATAATTTTTCTATTGTTAACAAAAGTATTGAATATAGAGGAATTATTTTGATCATCATCCTTGGTAAATGCTGTTTTAATTAAAATATAAGAAATTGAAAAGTCACCCGACCTTGAAGGTGTTAATGAAACAAATGATTTATTTAAATCATCAAACCTGAATATTTCTTGGAATTTTTCAGAGAAAGATCTTTTTGCATCTAATTGAATTCTTAAAAAATCAAAAGGTTGAATACTACCTCTTAATGTAATATCTTCAGATCTAACCTGTAAAAATGGACTAGTTAATGATGAGCTTTCAGTTAACCAATTATTTTCAGATGCGTCAAACCTAATATTTGAATTTTGAGATCCTAAAACAAAATCCCATCCTGGGGATTTAAATTTTGAATTAATGCCAAATAAATTTGGAGAATTTGTAATACCAGCTAAAGTAGTTCCTCCATTAATTGAATAATTAATATTAAATGATCTTGCTGACATAATTAATTTCATAATTGTTTTGAGAAATTTATTATCATATATCGTCTTTAATGAATCATCTAAAATAAGTTTTGATTTTTTATTAAATTTTTTCAAAAAAGGAATTTTATTGTAAAGTTTAATCATATCAATTTTTCCATTAAATAAATAATCCCTATTATTATTAATAGTATTACCTAATGTATCAGATTGAGCAACAGATCCTCCTACCCATAAATATTTTACATTCATCCTTCCTTGGGAAGATATCCAATCAGTAATTGGTAATTTTTCTAATGGTAGTTTATAACTTACAGTTATATTCTGCTGAAAATTTTTTGTTCTTCCTAGCTTTCTTAGATTATACCACAAAGAGTCTCTCTTTTCTTTAGTATCAATTTCACCTTCTGGCTCATCAATTACTGCATTTGTTACAGAATTATAATCTATATTCAAACTTTTAGACAAATTCCAACGCAAATTATATGATCTATTAAAAGAAAAATATTTTTCATAAATTGGATCAACATTTTCTACACTTAGCTCTGAATTTCTATATTGATCTTTTGTATAACTTCTGTTTAAGTCTGCAGAAAAAGAAAAATTTGATGGGATTGGATTAAAATTAAAATCTTTTATCAATTTTAAAAATTTAGAATCTAACCATTTAATCTTTTTAAATGGTTCAATATTTTTTTCTTTAGGAGAATAATTATAAGTTAAATTTCCTCTATGTTGTTTTGTTTCCGAAGAGGCAAGATTTATACTTTTATTTTTTGTTTCACTATAAGAAAAGCTTGTGGAAATATTTTCTATATCCCAAAAATCTACTCTAGAATCTTTCATTCTTTCCTTTCTTACATTATTCAAACTTATAGATTTACTTTCTCTAGTTTCTTCTACTAAGTTTTTATAAGCTTTTTTTTCATTTTCAGATTGAAAAGAAGACAGAGAAGCATCTAAAGGAATATCTTTATCTAAAGGATCATAATATGGCGTAATCTTACTCTTATCTGTAGAAATATATAATGGCAATTTAATACCTGATTTTGATGGTAAAAATTTATCTAAATTAATATTTGCTGATGCATCATATTGAAAATTCTCTTCTCTTGTCCTTTCAAAAATTCTTTGTTGTATCGATCCAAAACCAACTGATGTATATCTTACTGAACCACTTACATCAGCAAAATCAGCTAACTTCATATTTAAAGAAACATTTGATGCCCATCCTTTCTTTTTATCAAAATCAGTAGCTCTTAATTCGTTATACCAAACACATACTGATTTAGAGGATCTATCTTTACTATAATTATTCCTTATTCCTAACATAATATTAAGTACCGAACTAATATTAGGTCTTCCAACTATTGAAATTTTATATTTTCCATTTTCAGATAATTTAGAATATGGAATCTTATTATCTACATTTAATCTATTTCTTTGTGATTTAATAGCAAAAAGTTCACTTATCGATAGGTCTAGTTCATTATCTTCAGGCCATACTAATCTTGAAATATTTCCTTGATTTGAGATTAGATTTGGTTGTGTAATCTTTAATGGAATCTCTATTTCATAAAAATTTTCTTTATAATCTGATCCTATTCTAACAATTGCACTAACTTCATCGTCATAAACTAAATCCCCATTAGATGATTCCGCATGTAAAAACATTTTAATCCTACCATAGTTTACTAAATCGTAATTAACTTGTTTAAATACTGCCCTTGCATCACCATCATAAAGGTCATTTACACATAATTGTAAAGATTGTTCATTGGTCCTTCTTTGAACAATTGTAGTATTATCAATATCTCTTTTTATTCCAGGAGGAATTACATAGGGAGACTTTTCCTCTGAACCAATACTATTTTCCTCAATATTCACAACAGAAACTTCAAAATTAGAGGAAGAAAACTCAGGTATTTCATTTAATCCTTTTTCGACTAAAGAAGATTCATATTTTTGCCATTGACTACCCACAAACTGAAATTTTGAAAATCTTAAAACAACAGGTTCCTCCCAATTAGTTAGATACGTTCTTATAAACCTTATATTTTTAAAATCAGATATACTACCCTGAATTCTATCTGGATCTCTTATTGGAATTCTAAACTGATACCAGGTAGCCTCTCCAGACTGGTCAACAATTTTATCTACAATATGATTTGAGCCTATTTTTAAATTTTCAGGTTCTAATGATATTTTATATTCATAGTATTTCTCGGTATTTGATAATGTATTATCTCCATTAATATCTTCATTTTCAGGAAAAGGAGATCCTTGAGCAGCAAAATTTCCTTCAAATGCTAAGGGGGTATTCCCATCCATTCCGTTATAATTTTTATACCGTTCAATAATTTTTTTATCTTCAGAATCAAAGTTGTCTCCTAAATAATATTGAAAATTGTCTGCTGAAACATCTTCTTTAATTTTAATAGACGATTCGGATGTCAAAGAAACATTATTTAAAAATGATTCTCTAAAATAATTTATTTCATCATTATCATTTAAACCATCTAAACCTACATCTTGTATCTTTCTAAGAGAGTTATCATTTTCAAAATATTTAGTCAAATATTGTTTTGATGTTACCCTCCCCCATTCATTCTCTATTGTATTGCTTGAATTAGAATCTTTTGAAAGACCATTTTCAAAAGCATGAACTTCATCTTTCATTATATCTTCAGAAATATTTCCTAAGTTGAAAATTAGGTCACCTCCTGTTTCATTATTTTTGTTAAAAATACCGTCAATCACTTTTCCTTTTTCACCTTTAATAAACGGATCCATCATCCAAAACTCTAAATATTGAATATTAGTTTTATCAAAATCAACATCATTGGAAATATTTCTAGTTATAGAACCAAAATTTGATTTTGGATCTTTCAATAATCCAGATGGATATAAATCAGGATTATAATTATATTGACCTCTTTCTGATGGAAAATAAGCAATATCAAATGTAGATAAATTGGTATTAATTAACTTTTTATCTTGTTGTCTAAAAATATCTTGTGGGGAAATTGCCTTTACATAATTATTTTCTAAATCTTCTTTAGTAAGATTTCTAGGAGCAGAAGAAGAAAATCCACCTTTAATATAAAATATATTATCAATAACATACCAAGCTATTTTGGCTCTTTTATATGAGTAACCTAAATTATTAGTTGTTTGATTACTTAAATCAAATCTATTATCATCGGTTATTGGAGTTGTTCCTAATTTCCAAATTTGAGATGAACTTCCTAAACTTAAAGGAACTATTGCATTTTCAAAATCATCTATATACGTTGTTCCCTCCCCATTAACTTTATTAGAAGTACCCGGAATCAGTTGTGCAAATTCCGCATTTAAATTAATATTTGATATTTCTTTAGTTCCAAGTAAAGGGACAAAATCTATAATTTTAGTTAACAACTTACTCTCTTGAAAAACACTAAGGTCAAAACCATATTTAGTGTTTTTTATAGGTTCACTTCCAACACTATATCTACTTATTCCTCCTGGACGTTCATTTAAATGTAATAATGTAAAGCCTAAACTAGCATTATCAGAAAACTTATATTCCATTCTCGTACCTGATAACCACTTAGTTTGAAAATTAAATAAATCAGCTTTTTCATAAGATACACTTATATCTTTTCCTGAGGTTAAAATTCCAGTATTAATTATTTTTATTTTCCCTAAATTATAATCTACAGTATAATCTTTACCTTCTACAAGTTGAATATTTCCAGACATTACTACAACTGAATTTTCTGCAATATCTAGACCTGGTAAACTAATTTCACTAGAAGAACCAGAACTATACTTACCTATAATATAGAATTTATTTTTTGATAATACTTTCTTTGCATCAGATTGAGTAAGATTATATAACTCATCAAATACATATTTAGATTTAAGATTTTCTTCGTTATTTTTCTCAAAATAATAACTTAAGTTGTTACCAAAAGGTTGAAGAACAGGAAAAATTATAGTACCAGTATTTGAGTCAATTGTATATCCTTCTACATAATCAAAATTACCATCCTTTTGAGGATCATTACTACTATTCAACCTATCAAGACCTAGTAACTCCACTAGAGGTTTATCTTTTGTTAAAATTCCTTCGTTTAAGCTTGGATTATCAAATCCATTTGCATCATCCCTATAATTAATTCTTAATTCAAATCCTTCACTATTAACTTGATTAGAATTAAGATTATAAATATTTTTCATCATTAATTTCCAAGTTGGAATAGAAGTATTAATACTTGAAGGTCTCAATAGTTTAAGAATAATAGTTTCATCATCTCCTCTATTTTGATAATTTTCAGATAATTCTCCAACTTGATATCTCTTACCATTATAGGTATATTCATATGATACAGCTAAAACCTCATCATTTTGTAATTTTCTTAATAAAGAAATATATCCTAATGCACCATTAATTTTATATTCAGAATCACTTAATTTTCTTGCTGAGGTAACTTTTTCAAAATCAATACTATTAACCAAACTAAAATCATTTTTCATTATTTCATTAACTGATTCGATATTTCTTAAATTTGAATTATTAATTAAAGAAGTAAATAATTCATTAGCACTGTTATCATTAGGCCCACCAATACCACTACCTATATTTAAGTTATCAGGTTTATGAATTTTAGATCCTTCACCTAAATCCATTAATGCTAAAAAATTTCTTAAAGTCTCCGTATTATTATTTCTATTAAGAATGTATACTTCAACTCTAGTTATATTTATACCAGAAATAACTTGTGGCAAAGAACTTAACCAATTCTCATAGTTATCTCTAAAAAAATGTCCTAAGAAAAAATGTCTGTTTTCATCATAATTAGAAGATAAAATTTCAAAATTTCTTCCCTCAGCTCCATTTTCAATTTTTACTGATTCGCTTTTTCCTTGTTGTCTTGATAAAATACCTGTAATAAATAATTTTCCAAATTGGAGTTCTGTTTTTATACCAAATAAACTTTGAGCACCCCTTAAAAGACTATTATTTATTGGCATACTTACATTTCCAATTTCAATTTTTTTAATAATTTCTTCTTCATATCCAGTATAATCAAGTTTTAAGTTATTTTGAAAATCAAAAGTATTATTGTTATCGAAATTTGCACTTATTTTTAATTTTTCTCCAATTTGACCTAGAATATTCAAGTTAAGTTGTTGATCATAATTAAAACCACCATTTCTTTGTTGTCTTATAGGTATAGAAGGATTCTCTATTCTTTGTAATTTTCCTCCAAAATCAAGGTTTACAAATCCATTTACTGATAAATCGATATAATTGCCACCAAAGATTCTATCAAAAACTTGAGGGATAAATAATTTAGGAATCAATCTTCTTCCTTCTAAACTGTTTTCCCCGTCAAGTTCAGTAGATTTTTTTCCCCAATTCTCTTTAACTAGGTTTTTGGTTTGATAATTATTATATTTTTCAAATGGTATACCAATAATAGGTCTATATGATATATTTCCTATAGATTCTGTAAATGTATATATCATAGATGTATCAATTTTTAAATTATTAACTATGCTAGTTGGAGAAAGAGAAAAAAGATTGCTGGAATAAAAATCTTTAAAAGAATTACTATAACTATCCTTCAATTTAAATGTCGAAAAAATAGAAGGAATATATTCTTTACTCTTTATTGAATCATAAATGGTTGTATCTTGAGCAAAATCAAAATAATGAATATCTTCTTTACCTATTATCTCAAAATAATAAAAGGAAAAGAAAAATATTAAGAATATTACTTTAAAAAATTTATTCAAAACAATCCTATTTATCATTTAGGATTTCTTCAAAACTTCTTTTATTAAACTTTCAAGTGATACATTTTCATTTTCCTTTAAAATCTGATCCACTTTTATACGAGAAATGTTTCTAGAAATTCCTAAAGATGATAAAGCATTTAACGCATCATCTCTTAAAGTATTGTTTTTTTGAGATGAAAAATTATCATCACTTTTCACAAAATCTTTATTTTTCAATTTATCTTTTAATTCTAATATTATTCTTTCAGCTGTTTTCAATCCAATTCCTTTAACGGATTTAATAGTTTCAAGATCTCCATTTAATATTGCTTCTTGTAATTCTGAAGCAGAAAGAGAAGATAAAATCATCATAGCAGTACTTGGACCAACACCACTAATAGATATTAAATCTAAAAAAATTATTTTTTCAGATATAGAAAAAAACCCATACAATGTGTGCCCATCTTCTTTAACATGTAAATGAGTATTGATTTCTATTTTTTTTAAATCTTTAATTTCACTATAAGTCCTTAAAGAAATTTTTACTTCATAACCAACACCCGAAACATCAAGTACTATGTAAGTAGGATCTACCTTTATTATTTCACCTTTTAATAATGCAATCATATATCAACTTAAATTTTGAATGACCAAAGTATCGAATAAATTTCTCTCATTAAATCTCTTTTTTTGGAGCCTGGAGCATAAACATAACCTTCCAAATAATATAATCTATTTGAATCTTTGTCTACAAAGGTATAACTTAAGAAAGGGCCACCACCAGAAATATCACTTAATTTCCATAGTCCTCTTGTTTCTATTGAAAATCTTTTCTTGAAATTAACTTCTTTTTTCAAAAAAGGAAGCTCTTTTTGATATGTCATATATATTGAAGGATTTTCAATATCTCTTAGATATTTTAAACTAATTTTCTTTCTAAAGTCTTCAATATTTTTTTTGTAAAAAATTTCATCTGAAATATAATTTTCGAAATATATAAATATGTTTTTTTCTAATTCGGGATCAATTTCTCTTAACCAAACAAATTGCGAATCTAATTTACCAATACTAAATCCAGAAGGAACAGTAATATTATATCCAAACCTTTTAATTAAATCTTTTGAAATATTTTTGTTAGTATTTGATAACTTTTTTTTATTTACGTTCTTTATTACTCTATTTTCAAAATAGTTTCTTAGTTTATTTTTGTTTTTTTTGATATGCTCCAATAATGTTGAGTCATCTTTGCTAAAAAGATATAAGATTTCTTGGCCTTTTGCATACTGATCTTTTTTAATCATCATAAATAGGGATGTATCCTTCTCAATTTTTTCTATTGAACTTTGATTAAATTCTTTTCTAAGTAGTCTTGAGGAAGGGCTATTTCCTTCAAGAGTAAAAGTAATTATAATGTTTTTGGCAAATTTTAATATATTATTAAAATTATTAGGCCTTATGTATTTTAAATCAAAGTAAGGCTCAGGTTGTGGAAGTCCATAAATATTTTCACCAAAAACGTTAATCAATGATCTTCCAAGATTATTTTTAAACTTAGAAGAGTCCATCACAATAAGCATTTCACTTTCTGTACCTGTTGCATTAGGAAGAAAATTATTTGATGTTTGATTATCAGAACTACAGTTAGATAATAGGTAAAATAAAATCAGTGTTGAAAAAATTATTTTCTGTTTCATAGATTAATTTGAATAAACAAAAATAACGATTAATATAAGAAGAATACATTTTTATTTTTCGTCTTTTCTTCTTAATGGAAATCTTTTTATATAAATTTAAGTAGTTATAAAATTAAAATTATGAGTTCAGATAATTTAGTAAATAAAGGAGTAAGTATGTGCTTTGTTAAGATGGCTAAAGTAGATGGGGATTTTGTTGATGAAGAAAAATATAATATTACAAAAAGTCAAGTTTACAATAAGTATAAATACAGTAATTTAAAAGATTTAAATACCGAAGGTTTTTTTCAAAAATTTCATTCAACTTATGGGCCTGAAATTTCTAAAACTTTAGAAGAAGAAGAAAAAGAAAGTTTAATTAGAGATCTAATTAAAGTTATCAAAGCTGATGGAAAAATTCATAAACATGAATCTTTCTTACTTGGTCATATAGGAAATTGTATTGGATTAAGTCCTGACAAAATTGTAACTGTTATAAAATCTGAAACCGAAGGTGATGAAAAATCTGCTGGCTGGCTTTCTTGGTTATTTGGTTAATTATTTCTAATATATAAAATTATAATCTATGAAATATTCAATGTTTATTGGAAGATGGCAACCTTTGCATAAAGGGCATCAATGGCTGATAGATCAAAGACTATCAAAAGGTAAAAATGTTTTGGTATGCATTAGAGATGTAGAAGCAGATGATAAAAATCCCTTTTCACCTCAAGAAGTTTTAGAAAATGTTTCGAAACACTATTCAAAAGAAATCAATGAAAAAAGAATTAAAGTAATTATAATTCCTGACATTGAATCTATAAATTATGGAAGAGGAGTTGGTTATGAAATCATTGAACACGTTCCCCCAACTGATATCAAGGAAATATCTGCAACAAAAATAAGAAAAGAGATGGGTTTATAAGGATATACTATTTTTTATCCTTTGAATCATCACTCTCTATTTCTTTTTGTATTTCTTTCGAAGCTTCTTTGAATTCTCTTATCCCTTTACCAAATCCTCTAAATATTTCTGGAATTCTATTGGCACCAAAAAAAATAACAACAATCAATGCGATTATTAATAATTCCCAACCTCCTGGCATAGCTAATACAAAAAATGTTTTCATAATTCAAAATAATAATATTAATGTAAATATATATAAATCATTTTCTATATATCCATTTTTCAGGATTCAACTTTATATTATTTTTCCAAATTTGAAAATGTAATTCAGTAGTTCCTTCATTATTTGTAATTACATCTGCTAAATAGTCACCAGATTTTACTATATCACCTTTTTCTACTTTTAGATTTTTGAGTCTAGCATATAATGAAAAATAATTTCCATGTTTTATAATAATAACATTATTCATTCCTGGAATAAAAGCAACGGTAGAGATAATACCAGAAAAAATAGATTTAACTCTCGAATCTTTTTTTGTCTGAATATCTATACCATCATTTTTTATTTTAATATTTCTAAGAATAGGATGATTATTATCTCCAAATTTATTTGAAATAAAACCGGAAATTACTGGCCACTCAAATTTACCAATATTTTTTTCAAAGGCCTCTGTTATATCATCATCTTCTATATTTAAAGAAGTATCCTTTTCTTTTTTTCTTAGCTCATCTCTAATAACCTTAGCTATTAGTCTATCTAGTTCTCTAAGAGCTTTTTTTCTTGACTCAATTTCTCTTTTTAGTTTCTTTTGTTTTCGGTTTAGGTCTTGAATTATATTGTTTTGTTTTTTTCTTAATGATTCTAAACTTTTATTTTCATCAATTTCTTGACTTAGCAAGTTTTTTTTATCGTTATTTTTATTAATCAAATTATCCTTTTGATTATTTAACTGCATAGAAACCTTATCTATTTGTTTGACTTGATTCTTTCTTATCTCAAAGTATTGATTCAAGTATTGTATTCTTCTAAATAATTGATTGTATGTTTTAGATGAAAAAATAAAAATAATTTTGTTTAATGAGGAGTTTGATTTATATGAATTATAAATCATTTCTCCGTATTCCAATTTTAACTTACTTAAATCACGTTCAAGAAAATTGATAACCAGATTAAGGTCTACAACATCTTTATTAATATAATTGATTTCATTCTTTAAATTTGATATAAATCTAACTCTAGAATTTATTTGTCTTTTTACAACATTTAACTTTCCTAGTGTAGCGTTTTTGACAATCTCAGTCTCTTTTAATATTTTTTGTCCTTCTTGTATTTTATTTAAATTTTCATTTTTTTCACGTTCAAGACTTTCTCTAGTCTGCTGAGAAAACCCTGTATGAATACAAAAAAGAAAAAAAAGAAAAAAAAGTTTACAACTCCTTAACTTCATATTTGGAAGGGACATTAAATGGGAATTTTAGTGTTTTATTTGTTCTTTCAACTTTATTATAATTAAAACTGATATTAGTAATTAATGGTAATGAATTATCTTCAGCATAGCTAATAGAAGTAAATGAATGTTGAGTTGGAAACATCAATTTTCCCAATGGTTTAAAATCCTCGTATATTACTGTCAACAAATAATTTGTTAATTCATCAAATACAATAATCTTTTCAACCTTCGAGCTTCTAAGGTTTATCACATTTTGAGTTTGAATAGAGTTATTTTTTTGTTCAATCTTTATATAATCACCTTCTCTTAAAATATTATCTTTATCGGAATAGTTTTCAATCATATTTCCAATCAATATTGATTCTATCTGATTATAAGTAAGTTTAATCTTAAACTCTTTTTCAATAGCTTCAGGAGAAGACTTATAAAACTGTTTATTCACTCGATCCATAATAAACAGTGAATCGTTAGTGATAAGGCCTCTAACCGCTTCAAACCCAAGCGCTACTCTTATTGAAAACCATATTTTATTTCCTTTCTCTACTCTTGTATTCAAGGTAGCATTTATAAGTTGATTTTCATTTTTATATTGAAATTTGGATTTGGTTATTAGGTATTTAAAATCAATTTCTTCGACTTTAAAATCTTTGATGCTAATCTCAGAGGAATCGGATGGTATAAAATTCTTTTTACAGGATACGAGAAAAATAAGAAAAATAAGAGAGAAAACTTTTTTCATAATTTGACACAAAAATAATAATTAAAAAATAATTATTCGCAGCTTATAGAATTCCCTACAATAAAATAACCGCCATTCAAACCATTAATTTTTGAGACTGCTGAAGATGATAGTTGAAAAGTATATAAACC
>CERV01021625.1_pt1 | contig 11713 bp, 11 predicted proteins | sample 530871 | NCBI WGS metagenome assembly CERV01 (sample SAMEA2621045, study PRJEB7988) | marine metagenome | biome: marine biome (ENVO:00000447); feature: deep chlorophyll maximum layer (ENVO:xxxxxxxx); material: "saline water (ENVO:00002010), including plankton (ENVO:xxxxxxxx)" | depth 50 m
GTTTATTAGAAAGTTGCCTACACAGCTTGTCGAATCATTTAAAAGCACATTAGATGAGATCAGAGAATCTGATTTACTTATTCACATTGTAGATATTTCTCACCCAAATTTTGAAGAACAAATGGATTCAGTTAATAAAGTTTTAGATGAAATAAATAGTATTGAAAAACCAATGATAATTGTTTTTAATAAAATTGACGCTTATGTTCCTGAGCCATGGGATGAGACTGAATTAATAGAGTCCAGATCTAAAAAAAATTACTCTATATCAGAATGGAAAAAAACGTGGATGAATTCAAAAAATAATGGAGCGGTTTTTATTTCTGCAAGGATGAATAATAACATAGGAAGATTAAAAAAAGAAATTTTTAATAAGGTGAAATTTTTTTCTAAAGCTTATAATAATTTATAAGTTTCTATTAACTACATAAGTATTAGCCTCAGAATTAGGCAGTATTTCAAGATCAGAAATATTTACGTGATCAGGTACGTTAGCCATATAAAAAATAGCATTTGCAACGTCTTCTGCAGAAAGGACCTTTAATCCTTCATAAACTTTTTTAGCCTTAAGGGAGTCACCTTTAAACCTAACATTTGAAAATTCAGTTTTAACTTTACCAGGATTAATAATTCCAACTTTAATACCTGTTTTATTTAGATCTATTCTTAAGCCTGTGTTGAACGCATTTACGCCAAATTTACTTGCACAATAAACATTTCCTTTAGGATAAACTTCCTTTCCTGCTATTGAGCCAACATTTATTATGTGACCTTTCCCCTTTGATATCATTCGAGGTAAAATGACTTTGGTAACATACATAAGACCTTTTAAGTTTGTATCTATCATTAGATCCCAATCATCAAGACTGGCATCAGCAGAATTATCTAGTCCATGGGCATTGCCGGCATTGTTAATTAAAATATCAATTTTTGAAAATTCATTAGGGAGTGATTTAATTTCTTTTTCTATATTCTTTCTATTTCTGACATCAAATACAAGTATGTGAGAGGGATTTGAAATTTCTTTTTGAAGATTAAGGAGCTTATTTTTCCTTCTTCCGCATAAAATTAATTTAGCACCAGAAGAAGAAAATATTTTTGCTGTTTCCCAACCTATTCCACTACTTGCTCCCGTTATTAAAACAGTTTTATTTTTCATTACAAATTTTTATTTTACGGAACTTTATGCCCTTGGCTTGCAACCAACAGTGAAAACCAATCTGACTTTTCCAGATTTATACTTAAAGATTCAATAGCAGCTTTAATTCGTTCTTTTTTTGTTGTACCAATTACTGGCAATATTTTTAAGGGATGATTCATTATCCAAGATAACAACAGTTGATCTTCTGAGGCATCATATTTTTCCATAAGGGGCTGAAGTACTTTCTTTATTCTCTTAGATTTATCATCCTTTAATTTATAATAGGATCCCAGTGGTGACCAAGCCATTGCTTTTATTTTATTTGTCAATAAATAATCAAATAATCCGTTAAAGGGTAATTTATGATTTGTTAGAGAAAATTCAATTTGATTCCATTTAATTTCACAATTACTTTTTAAAAGTTCAATTTGTGAAAATTCAAAATTTGACACCCCAAAAGTTTTTATCTTACCCTGAGTTTTTAGATAATCTATTGCTGAAGCAATTTCATTTACATTCATCAAAGGACTTGGTCTATGAAGTAGTATCAGATCTAAATAGTCTGCATTTAAATTTTTTATTGAGGTTTCTACAGATTTGATGATATATTCTTTTGAATAGTCATAATATTTAATGTTAAGTTTTCTTTTTTCACTTGGATATTGTATTCCACACTTTGAGATGAAAAAAACATCACTTCGATTTATTCCTGAATTTAAAAATGCTTTGCCGAAATCCACTTCAGTTGTATATCCACCATATATGTCTGCATGATCAAATGTATTAATTCCTAATTCGAAACAAGTTTTAATTAAGTTTTCCATCTCCTTCAGATTGAGGTTATGACCCCATGAACCCCATCCCATAGTCCCTGAAATTATATTTGAAATCTTTGTCATACTATTCAAAATTAACTCTTAAATTAGAAATTATTAAAGAAGCTTAAAATTAATTCAGTTATTTTTTAACCAAATCTTAACAGAAGGGAACAAAAATATTTTTCAATTTTGCTTTCCTTTAAATTGAAGGATAATAAAAATAAAATGGGAAATAAAACAAACATTGATTCTATAAATAAAAAAATCGAAAAAGAAAGTTCTTTTATAGACTTATTGACGATGGAAATCAATAAGGTAATTATTGGTCAAAAAGAAATGATAGATAGATTACTAATTGGTTTATTAGGGAGAGGACACATTCTATTGGAGGGAGTGCCAGGTTTAGCTAAAACACTTGCAATAAATACCCTTAGTCAATCAGTAAAAGGCAGTTTTAGTAGAATTCAATTTACGCCTGACTTACTTCCTGCAGATGTCGTTGGAACTATGATTTATAACATAAAAGAAAATGATTTTTCAATTAAAAAGGGCCCTGTTTTTGCCAATTTTATTCTTGCCGATGAAATTAACAGAGCTCCTGCTAAAGTTCAATCAGCATTACTTGAAGCTATGCAAGAAAAACAAGTCACCATTGGAGATAATACTTTTAATCTTCCTTCGCCATTTTTAGTTATGGCAACTCAAAATCCTGTAGAACAAGAAGGCACATATCCATTACCTGAGGCTCAGGTAGATAGATTTATGTTAAAAGTTGTAATTGATTATCCCAAGATTGATCAGGAGCAGTTAATAATAAAGTCAAATTTGTCTAAAACTAAGGAAAAAGTAAAAAGCATTATTACTACTAAGCAAATTGAAACAGCTCAAAACCTTATCAGTGAAATTTATATGGATGAAAAAATTGAGAAGTACATTTTAGACCTAGTTTTTGCTACCAGATACCCTGAAAACTATTCTTTGGATAGTATAAAACCACTAATAAGTTTTGGAGCTTCACCAAGAGGCAGTATAAATCTTGCTCTTGCTTCAAAGTGTTATGCTTTTCTTCAACATAGAGGCTATGTTATTCCCGAGGACGTAAGATCAGTTATTTATGACGTATTGAGACATAGAATAGGTCTTACATATGAGGCTGAAGCTGAAAATGTATCTTCTGAAGATCTTATAAGCAAGATAATAAATCAAGTTGAAGTACCTTAAGACTTGATCTAAATACTCTTTTTTAATCAAAGTTTAAAAAATGGAAACAAAAGAGCTTTTAAAAAAAGTTCGAAAAATAGAGATAAAAACTCGACGTCTCAGTGATAATATTTTTGGAGGCGAATACCATAGCGCCTTTAAAGGTCGAGGAATGACTTTTAGTGAGGTTAGGCAATATCAATATGGTGACGATATAAGGAACATTGATTGGAATGTTACTGCACGATACAATGAACCTTTTATAAAAGTTTTTGAAGAGGAAAGAGAACTTACCTTAATGCTGCTAATAGATATCAGTGGATCAGAATTTTTCGGAACACAAAACCAGTTTAAAAGAGAGATTTTAACTGAAATTGCTGCAACTCTCTCATTTTCGGCATTGAAAAACAACGATAAGGTTGGACTAATTTTATTTACAGACGAAATAGAATTATTCATTCCACCTAAAAAAGGAAGGTTTCATATTCTAAGGATTATTAGGGAACTTCTTGAATTTAAACCTAAAAGTAAAAAGACAGATATTAATAAAGCATTAGAATTTTTTTCAGGAGTATTAAAGAAAAAGGCAATAGCATTTTTGATGTCAGATTTTATATCTTCTGATTATGAAAAAACGCTGAAAATTGCTGCAAAGAAACATGATTTAACTGGTATTAGGGTGTTTGACCGAAGAGAAGAGAAAATACCAAATATAGGTTTTGTTCCTATGCTTGATAGTGAATCGGGCAAAATAAAGTGGATTAATACGCAAATTTCAAAAACAAGAAAAGCATATTCTTCATATTACAAGGAATATGTAAACTTGTTTGAGGATTTATTCAAAAAAAACGGTGCCGGAGCTTTAAATTGTCGTTTAGACGAAAGCTATGTAAAAAAACTCTTAAGTTATTTTAAATCTAGAGGGAAGTGATAAAAAAACAAATTATTTTATTAATTAGTTTATTTTTTTCTATCATTCATTTACAAAGCCAGAATGAAGAAATTTTAGAGGTATTTATAGATTCAACTAGTATAATGATTGGTGAAAAAATTGATTATTATATAAAAATTAAATCAGATACTCTTATTGATATTAGGTTCTCAGAAAAACCATTTTTTCTTCCGTTTGAAATATTGGAGGAATATCCTTTAGATACAATAGAAAATGAATTTGATTATGTTTATTCTAAAAAATATTCACTTATCCATTTTGACTCTGGCAGCTATTGGTTACCAAATCAAAAAGTTTTTTTAAATGGATCATTAAAAATTTTGGATTCAATATTAATTAATGTTAAAAATGTAGCAGTTGATACTTTAAAGCAGCCTCTTTTTGATATTAAACCAATCGAAGAAGTAAAAAAAAATTATTTTGATTTAATTAAATGGATCTTAATAATAATTTTAATAGGAATTTTTTTAATTGGGCTAATTTATTTTTTGTTTTTTAAAAATAAAATAGAGACTAATTCATTGAATAGTGATCCTCCGTTTGAAAGAGCAATCAAAGAATTGAAAGAATTAGAATCCTTTGTATTAAAAAAAGATCAAGATTATAAACAATATTATTCTTCCCTAACAGGAATAGTTAGAAGGTATTTAGAGGAGGATGCTAAAGTTTCTGCTCTTGAAAGCACTTCAGATCAATTACTTATTAAGCTAGAGCTTTTAAAAACCGAAGGTATCCTTGATTTAAAAACACAAACTTTAAATAATTTAAAGAATGTTCTTAAAACAGCGGATCTTGTAAAATTTGCCAAGTCTATTCCTGAGAAGAATCTTTTATATAGAGACAGATCTTTTGCAGAGGAGTTGGTTATTGAGACAAATGAAGTTCTACCTGAGCTATCAGAAGAAGAATTAAGAGAACAAGAAGCATATAAATTGATACAAATCAAAAAGAAAAGAAAAAAATATATATACACAGGAGTATTATCTTTTATAAGTTTAATTTTATTCTCATTTTTTATATCAGCTAGCATTTACGGGTTTTATCCTGTTATTGATACAATTATAGGGAATCCTACGATCAAACTTAAAAATGCTGTTTGGGTAACAAGTCAATATGGTAATCCTCCAGTAAAATTAGTCACTCCAGATGTGCTCAGGAGAATAAAAAGCATTGATGATCAAATTCAAAGATTTTCTTTTGGCAATTACGATATACCTTTTTACATAGATTTAATTTTTAAAGTTAAAGAATCAGAGCGCAGTAATATGGATGATCAACCATCCAATAATAATTCACAAGCTGATGAGGGTGAAAAAGAAATTCAGGAATTGACGCAGATAATTATAGATGAATTTAATCTTAAAGGAGCTACAAATATTTTCTCAAAAAATGAAGAGGTTAAAACTTTTTCAGGAATTCCTGCAATAAAGTTTTTTGGCACATTAGATTACCCTCTTGATGATCAAGGTGAAAAGGCGAGATTTAATTATAGTTCATATGTATTTGATTTTAAATCAAAATCTATAATTCTTTCCATTCTTTATGAAAAAGATGATCGATATGCATTAGAAATTGAAAATAAGATAGTTGATAATCTTGAACTTATTAAAGAACTATAAATATGATGGAAGATATATTTTTTAAAGACCCCATTTTTTTATGGCTATTATTATTTTTTCCAATTATAATTATTTGGTATTTTTTTACTTCTAATAGATCTCAAGCTTTACTTAAAATTTCTAGTATTAAAGGATTCGAGAGCAAACCAAACTTATTTTTAAAAAATTTAAGATTTTTGCCTTTTATATTTAGAGTTTTAGCTCTTATACTTATTGTTTTAGCTATTGCAAGACCACAATCGGTTGATGTATCAACAAGAACAAAAACAAACAAGGGGATAGATATAGTAATGGCTATTGATATTTCCTCAAGCATGTTAGCACAAGATTTAAAACCTAATAGGTTAAGTTCCCTTAAAAGAGTTGCATCTGCTTTTATTGATGATAGAATTAGTGATCGAATAGGATTAGTTGTTTATGCAGGGGAAAGCTATACAAAAACCCCTATTACCAGCGATAGAGGGATTGTAAAAAAATCATTAGAAGAAATAACTTATCAAAAACTTATTGATGATGGAACCGCAATAGGAATGGGACTTGCTACTTCTGTAAATAGATTAAAAGATAGTCCAGCAAAGAGTAAAGTCATTATTTTACTAACAGATGGAGTTAATAATTCAGGATTTATTGATCCTAAAATTGCTACTGAATTAGCAGTTGAATATGGAATCAAAACTTACACCATTGGCCTAGGAAGTAATGGAAATGCCAAGGCCCCAGTTGGTATTTTACCCAATGGTAAATTTAAATATGGAATTACAAAAGTTGAAATTGATGAGGAATTACTTAAAACTATTGCTAATAGTACAGGAGGATTATATTTTAGAGCAACAGACAATAAAAAGTTACAAGAGATTTACCAAGAAATAAATAAGTTGGAAAAAACGGAAATCCAAGAATTTAAATACTATAATTATGATGAAAAATATAGAAAATTAATTTTTTTAGCTATCGGGTTTATATTTCTTGAATGGTTTCTTAAAAGTACTTTTATTAAAAGTTTTGTATAGATATGTATCAAATAGATCAGCCAATTTATTTTTATTTCCTTTCCCTTTTGCCAATAATTTGGATTGGTTATCTTATAGTTTATAGATGGAAAATAAAAACGCAGTCAATTTTTGCTGAGAAAATATTAATGGAAAGACTTAGTCCAAATAGGTCCTTCTTTAAACCTTTTCTAAAACTCTTAATTATAAGCATATGCATTTTGTTTTTAATTTTTGGTCTTGTAAACCCTAAGATTGGAACTGAATTAGAAACGGTCAAAAGAGAGGGTGTTGATATTGTTTTTGTAGTTGATGTTTCAAAAAGTATGTTAGCAGAAGATATTGCTCCGAATCGATTAGAAAAATCAAAACGTTTGGTTTCAGCAATAATTAATCAGCTTGTCAGTGATAGAATTGGTATAATAGCTTATGCAGCTCAAGCTATTCCACAACTTCCTATTACTACTGATTATGGTGCAGCAAAAATGTTTTTGCAGTCTCTAAATACTGACATGTTATCTTCTCAAGGTACTGCTGTCGATTCTGCGTTGGATCTTTCCAGAACTTATTTTAATGATCAAGATCAAACTAATAGAGTCGTTTTTTTAATTTCCGATGGGGAGGATCATTCAGATGAGGCAGAGGAAGCTGCTAGGAGAGCAAACGAATTTGGAATAAGGATTTTTACATTTGGGGTTGGTTCAGAGTCAGGAGCCCCTATACCGATTAAAAGAAATGGAATAGTTGAAACTTATAAAAAAGATCTTGAAGGGAATGTAGTAATAACAAAAAAAAATCCAAATGTTCTTAAAACTATAGCAGAGATTACTAATGGAGCTTATTATGAAGGTAATGATACTGAATTAGTTTTAGATTTTGTTGAGCAGACCTTAAAAGAAATGGATAAAAAAGAATTTGAGGCAAAAAAATTTGTTAGTTATAAGGACCAATTTCAGATTTTTCTTTTGATTGCATTCTCCCTACTTTTATCAGAGGTTTTTATCTTTGAAACGAAAACTAGATGGGTCCAAAAACTTAATCTATTTAATGAAAAATAATACATATGTTTAGGAATTATTCGTGTTTTTTTATTATTCTTTTTTCTATTAAGCTAATATCTCAGGAAAGAGATTCTAATAATTATACTTTTAATGGTAATAAGTTTGCTGAAAAGGAAGTTTTTGATGAAGCAGAAATGTCATACAGGAAAGCAATTTCATCAAAACCAGATAATTCAAAAGCACTTTATAATTTAGGGAACACACATTATAAAGGAAAAGATTTTGATGAAGCAGCTCAAAGATATTTTCAAACTCAAAAGGGAGCAGATAATAAATTTCAAAAGCATAAAGCGTTTCACAACATGGGTAATGTGTTTATGCAACAGAAAGAATATGCTAAGGCAATTGAAGCCTATAAAAATGCCTTGAGGAATGATTCTGCTGATGATCAAACAAGATATAATTATGCACTAGCTAAGGAATTATTGGAAAAAGAAAAACAAAAGCAGAAAGATAATGAGAGTAAAAAAGATCAAAAAGAAGAAGAGGAAAAGAAAAATGATCAAGAGAATGATGATAAAAAAGATGATAAAAATGAAGATGGGAATCCTGAAAATCAAGAGAAGGAGAAAAAGGATGATAAAAAGTCAAAAAATGATGGTGACGATAATAAAAAAAATCAAAATCCTGATTCAAAAAAGGACTCTCCAAAATTAAAAGGAGGATTATCAAATCAACAAATGAAGAATTTATTAGAAGCAATGAATAATCAAGAAAAAAAAGTTCAGGACAAGGTTAATGCAAAAAAAATAAAAGGTTCACCAATAAGAGGCAAGAAAGATTGGTGATTAATTTTAATGAGTATATGAAATTTTCTACAACTAATTTTTTTGTTTTTATGTTCCTGTTTTTATCTATTTTAGGTTATACTCAAGATATTTCTTTTGAAGCCAAGGCTAGTAAAAACAGTTTAGGAATAAATGAAAGATTAAGAATTGATTTTACAATGAATAGAAATGGTGATGATTTTATACCGCCAGATTTCTTAAATTTTACAGTGATAGGGGGGCCTAATCAATCAGTGAGTAACTCATGGGTGAATGGGAAAAGAACTTTTTCAAAAACATATACATATTTTTTATCGCCTCAGAAGAAAGGTCTTTTAAAAATAGATCAAGCTACAGTTGTAATAGACGATGAGGTTTACAAGACAATTCCCATAGAAATTAATGTTTCTGATGCCGTTGATAAACCAAGAGATCCAAATAGTCCTGAATACTTGATTGATGAAAATTTACATTTAGTAACTGAGATTTCAAATAATCAACCCTATTTAAATCAAGGCATTACAGTTTTATACAAGTTGTATTTTAAATCTCCACTTCAAATTTCTGATGCGCGAGAAAGTGATAGCCCAAAATTCAAGGACTTTTGGAGTCACCAAATAAAAATTCCACAACTCAAGGTTGAAAGAGCTAATTATAAAGGTATTGACTACAATGTTGTGGTATGGAGAAAAACTGTTCTATATCCACAAAAAACAGGTGAGTTAATATTAGATCCATTAACCTTAAATTTGATGGTGGATATACCATCTAAAAGAACTGATTTTTTTGGTAATAGGGTATATGAACAAGCTTCAAGGTCAATCTCTTCTGGCAAAAAAGTTATTAGCGTAAAAAGCCTTCCTGAATCTGGTAAACCAGCAAATTTTTCTGGCGCTGTAGGGAAATTTGATTTTAATGTTTCTGCAAATAAGGACGCCCTCAAAGCCTCAGAATCCTTTCAAATTAAAGTTAAGGTTTCAGGTCTTGGCAATTTAAAACTTTTCAATTTGCCAAAAATTGTTGTTCCAAATACCCTGGAGGTTTATGAACCTGAGCGAGATGAGAAAATAAAAATTATTCTTAAAGGGATGCAAGGATCAACTGAAGATAATTATACCATTGTCCCTAAATTTAAAGGGAAATATCCTTTATTGCCAGTATCCTTCTCATATTTTGATCCAGAATTAGAAAGATATTTTATTTTAAAATCACAACCTTTCAATATTGATGTTTATGAAGGCCCAGTTTCCTCTTCAAATTCTAACATCAGTAATCAAAAGATTAATTCTCAAACGAATATTTTGAATAAAGATGAAACTTTTAGGTTTATAAAATTGGAACCTAGATTAGAACCAATTTCTAAAACCTCTTTTTGGAGAAGCAAAGTTTTTTTTCTTTTAGTAGCGGCTCCTTTTCTGTTACTAATATTAATATTTTTAATATGGAGAAGCAGTATAAAAAAGTCAAGCAACCTAGAAAATTTAAGGCAGCGTCAAGCAAATAAATTAAGTAAAAAATTTTTAGGGGAAGCAAAGAAGAAATTAGGAGATAAGAAAAATTTTTATGATGCTTTGGAATTGGCTCTTTATAATTATTTAAAAGCTAGATTAAAAATTAAAAATCTAGATTATACAAAAGAAAAAATTAAAGAAGTATTAATGGGTAAAAACATTTCAGAAAAGGAAATAGATGTATTTATACGGGTGATCAAGAATTGTGAAGCAGCCAGATTTTCTCCAACTTCAGACGTTAAAATGAAAAGTGATTTTGATAAGGCATTAATTATAATGTCTTCTATTGACAAGAGACTATGAAATATATTATTGTTTTTTTAATTTATTGTTCGTCAACTATATATTCTCAAGATTTTAATAGAATATTTTTACAAGCAAATGATGCTTACAATAATGGTTTGTATGAAGAAGCAATTACATTATATAATAAAATCATTTTAGGAGGGCAACACGATTCCTCTATTTATTTTAATCTTGGGAATTCTCATTATAAGTTAAATAATGTTGCTGAAAGCATTTATTATTTTGAAAAAGCCAAGTTATTTTCTCTAAAAGACGAGGATATTGAAATTAATCTTGCTTTTGCTAAAAACATGACTATAGATTCCATTGATCCACTACCAAAAAGTGATTTATTAAGATTTAGGGAATATTTATTTGACTTATTTTCACTAAATGAATATAGTTTTATTATAATTTTATTTTCATGGCTTACTGCAATTTTCTTTGGATTATACCTTTTTAATTCAAAACCTTATAGCAAAAGGTTTTATTTCTCTTTTAGCTTGTTATCCATGCTATTTCTAATTTTATCATTTTCAGTTTCATCTTTAAAGTCATCGATTAAAAAAGAAGAAATTTTCGGAATTATTTTTGATAGAAAGATTGAGATTTGGGCTGAACCTAATTTCAGATCTGAAAATTTGTTTTCACTCCATGAAGGCACAAAAGTTCAAGTATTGGACAGCTTGCAAGAATGGAAAAAAATAAAAATTGCTAATGGAGCAGAGGGATGGATAAAAGAAGCAATTATAAAAAATCTAAATTGATTCTAAAATATCCTTACTTGAATAATTAGAAGAGATCCCTGTCCCAATAGAATAAATTTTTTCACCAAATTCAAATAACGGCTCATAAAGAATTGAGTTATTTATATATTCTTTAGGAATAACATTGTTGTATTGAATAACAAAATTTCCAAATAAAAAAATTAAAAAACTTATAAGCACCGCTCCTTTAATAGCTCCAAATAAAGCACCTAGAATTCTGTTGACTAAACCTAAAAATGCCAACTTTAGTGCTTTTGTAATAATTTTTGCAGCTAATGTTGTAATGCGAATACAGATTATAAAAACAATAATGAATGCTATAATTCTAGTAACTGTAGGATTCCAAGAAAAAAAGGAATTAATAATATCAGCAGCAAATTCAGAGAACTTAATTCCTCCTATAATACCAATAAAAAAAGATAAAAACGAGGCAACTTCAATTACAATACCCTTTCTAAATCCATTGATAGAAAAAATAAAAAGCAATGATAATAAAATTAAATCTACCAAATTCACACTGCTAAAATAATTCATTTTTTAAAAAGTGCATTTATTGGTTTATATAAAGAATGTATCTTTGTTTTTGAAATCAAGAAATATCCA
>CERV01003040.1_pt1 | contig 11701 bp, 10 predicted proteins | sample 530871 | NCBI WGS metagenome assembly CERV01 (sample SAMEA2621045, study PRJEB7988) | marine metagenome | biome: marine biome (ENVO:00000447); feature: deep chlorophyll maximum layer (ENVO:xxxxxxxx); material: "saline water (ENVO:00002010), including plankton (ENVO:xxxxxxxx)" | depth 50 m
TTCCCCGCCGAGAGTAATTGATAGGAGGGTGATGGGGTGACTGATGAGGACTCTTTGTTTACAATTACAGAGGCACATCTAGATAGTGGAATGCGTGGTATTCCAGTAGGTACTTGCAAGACCTCATTCGTCGATCCGATAGAAGGAGTTCACTACGTGGGTTATCCTGTAGAGGACCTAGCTAATCTCGAAGAAGAGGATGTAATCTACCTTCTAATGCACAAGAGATTACCAACCGAAGAAGAATCCGAAGCGTTCCGTACAGAACTCGCTCACAGAGCTATGGAAATACCAACCGGCGCTCTCCGTGTTCTAGAATCTCTAACACCAGGTAGCGGCCATCCTATGGATTGGCTATCCATGGGAATAATGGCTTTAGGAGCAGCAGATACTACCGGCGATGTGCGCACGGATTCGATGAACCTAATCGCTCGAATGCCAGAATTGATGGCGCGAATTTTCCTTATGAGGGGCGGGAAGAAAGAAAATCTTCAACCGAGTAAACCAGAACTTGGTTTGGTCGAGAATTTTGTCCACATGTTGGGGATGACTGGTGATGAAGCAGAGAGGATGAATAGAGTTCTGAGGTTTTTCTTTATTCTACATCTAGACCATGGCGGAGGCAACCTTTCCACATTTACAGGTAAGGCAGTCGCTAGTGGTCGCGCAACGGTTTACGCATCGATAGCATCTGCAATGAATGCACTTTCTGGACCGCTTCACGGCCGCGCAAATCAAGCATGTTTAGAATTTGTACAAAGAATTGGGACCGACGACCCAGATGAAATCGAAGCTTTCGTCCGGGCTGAATTAGCAGCAAAGCGTCCAATATTCGGTTTTGGTCACGGAGTTCTAAGGGCAGAAGACCCGAGAGCAAGATTGCTCATTGGACTAGGTGCAGAAGTTTGTCCTGATGATGAAAATTATCGCATTGTCAAAACCCTTCGAGAGGTCGTACCGCCTATCCTGAAAGAGCACCCCAAAATCAAGAATCCATACCCCAACGTCGATTTGGGTAGTGGTTCTCTACTGCATGCTATTGGATTCCGTAAACCTGAGTATTATACTACATTCTTTGGATGGGCAAGAGTTGCTGGTATATGCGCACAAATAATGGATGAGCGCAATGCAAGAGATGGCCGGGGGACTCCGATTTACCGCCCTAAATATATTCCAATAAATCAGCCTCATAGAAGACTGGAATAATCCGTTCAGTGATTTTCACCTGAACCTCTATGGCCAATTATTCTGGCACAACCCCAAGGCCGTCCCTCGTGTAAATCATTAGTCCAAGATTCAGGTCGACCAGACCAATTCCATTTTTCTGCGTCGTAAATAATTGCATTTTTCCTAACATTTTCATTTATTTGATGCCACATTGGTAGAGAATTTGTAGCCTCTAAGATAAGGTCGGGCCTTTCCAATTCATCCGCATTATTTAGTCGGTCTCGCCATTCTTCATCTAAGGGCTGACTAGCTGGTCTTGGCCAACGCACTTCGCCATTAGGTAAACTATGGATTGTAGGATCGATGAAATCTGAGATTAATGTTATCCCAGCCTCCAACATAATTGTCTCAAGTTTTAACGGAGCGGGCCAAACGTGCAAACCCATCTCTTGACTAACTCTGAATAAACGGTTGAGTCCTTTGCCTGTTAGTGATACAGGAGCACCCGGGTGAATGAATCTCTCCCAACCATGCAGGTAATGTAGAGCCATACCTACCACAGGCATACCCTTTCGCCTGCGATCTCTAATTAATCCAGATACAGTGTTTGAAATGAAATTAGGAGAACCAATCAATCGCTTTATTTTCCCTTTACCCCATGATCTCAGATGTGGTGATAACTGGGTATTTGGAATTGAAACCCCACTAATTTTTACTGCTTCGGCTATTTTTGGAGAGAACCCGTAAATCATAGTAGACCGTTTAGGTAAATCTAGGCCATCCAGAGATTCCTCAACCTTAGTCATCATCTTAGCAAGATGATTTGTATGATCCGAAATTTTGGACACGGGATGAGGGACCTTCAATTCGATATTGACTGTCTTGGAAGAAGTCCGCCAAAGTTCTGTAAATTCTGAGCTGGCGAGCAAATCTTCGAAACTTTCAACGCCTATTTTCCGAATTTCTTTGCTATCCATTAGTTCAGGGCATCTGTTCCTTTTGGGTAAATTTCCGGCAAATAATTCATCATGCCAGAGCATCAATTCTCCATCAGCACTGAGCCTCAAGTCGAGTTCAACACCATCTACATGGCTCATTCCATGCTCTAAGGCCTTAACTGAATTTTCAGTTGGATGAACCCATTTCGAGTCTGTTGACACATGTTGTCGAGTACTCGGAGGGTATTGAATAAGCCCTCTTTACCACTAGTAATGCCGCCCCAATGCTCATACCCCTATACGTCGCCGCAAAAGTAGGTGAAGATGTGTCAGAGACAGTAGAATTGGATAAAGAATCAGACCCTCAAGCAGTTAGAGGATATGCCTTCTATGATTGGGGTAAGTCGGCTTTTGAGACTTCAGTCACCGTCGCAGTGTTGCCTGCATGGTATGCTTATCTTTTCTTGGAAGCAAATGGTTTGACCACCGAAATCGGTTCAATAGAAATGACTGGCGATGCTGTTTGGTCATTTTCGGTAGCAATAGGTACTCTGATGGTTGCATTAGTTAGTCCATCATTAGGAGTAATTGCCGACCGTCGAGCAATCAAAATGTGGTGGTTAAGAATACTCACTTATGTTGGTGCGGGAGGAACTTTATTACTCGCTTTAGCGCCATTACTACCCGTTGATAATCAGTGGCTTTGGCTCATGGTATGTTTTATGTTTGCCAACATAGGTCTGAATGGAGCGGGAGTTTTCTATAATGCATTACTTCCCCATATGGGAAAAGACGATGAAATGGATAGAATTTCCAATCTTGCCTTCGCATACGGTTACATGGGAGGTGGCATACTATTGGTCGTCCATCTTGCTATGGTGCTATCACTTAGTGGAGATTGGATTATTCCCTTTGTTATGGCCTCATCTGCTGCCTGGTGGTATGGTTTTGCTTTGTTGACATTTAAGTGGGTTCCAGAGCCACCAATCAAGGATGAGATGCCTGCTTTGGGATTTGCAGAATCAGCGAAGATGGCTCTACATGAAATCAAGAAAACCATTTCCGAGGTGCATAAATTCCGTACTTTATTCATCTACATGCTAGCATATTTCTTCTTTATTGATGGAATAAACAGCGTAACGGCATTGGGCGGAATCTTCGGAACTACTGTACTAGGAATTACAACAGTTGATCTAATCATTACCATCGTAATCATACAATTTGTTGGTGCTCCGTCCGCAATAGGATTCACTAGACTTGCTAAAAGAGTGGGGACCAAATCAGCACTAAATGTGGCATTAGTAGGCTGGGTAGTGTTATGTTTTGCAGCACTTTCCTTCGCTCCTTTGGAATACACTGAACATTCAGAATACCAAATCCAAATTGAGCAAACAGACGGCGAGTGGTATTACACACCGCATGCTAACCTCTACGGGGCGCCTATCGCCGTCCAAGAAGGAGGAGATGAGCAACTCTGGGCGGCAGACACTCTATCCACATATGGTATAGCAATCATAGACGAGGATTACGAAGATTCTGTAATTTACAAATGGGCAGGTTTCAATGAAGACGACGAACCAGCTTCCTTGAATTTAGGCGCTCTGGATGCCGATTCTGTTCAAGCTCTACTGTCTTCCTTCGAGGAAACTCGGTTTTCAATTAGTGAAAATGGAGGTTCTAGCGTAGTTGGTATCGACCATCCAACCAACCTAGGAGATGGAAAATTAGACTTCATTGCAAATTCAGTAAGAAGTAATGTTTGGGAACCTTTGGGTCTTTCCGTTGGTTTGCAATTCCTTATCCTTGGTGGGGCAATGGGCACTCTACTCGGAGGGTCCCAAGGTCTTGCTAGGAGTCTCTTTGGCCAGATGGTTCCCGAATCTAGAAGTGCGGAATTTTTCGGCTTCTTTGGTTTCTTTGGAAAGGTAGCTGCATTCATCGGTCCTTTGCTATACGGGCTTATGACCGTGATGTTTGACAGCAGAGTAGGTATCCTTTCCATTGCGATACTCATCCTAATTGGGGCAGTCATGATGAGATGGGTAGACGTAGATGCAGGACGAAAGGACGCCATGGAAGAAGATGCACGAAACCGTGGAATCGACCTCTGAGCTAACTAACGACTAGTGATTCGCTCTAGCAGTAGAGCGATCTCTAGAATAACCAGCATCGGCCCTCCGATAAGGAACATAGAGAGCGGATCTGGAGGGGAAACGAAGGCTCCAAAGACAGCCGCTGCGAACCAGAGAAATGAACGGTTATCCGTTACGGTATTCCTATCCAATAATCCGGCTCTAATCAGAATAACCAGAACCAATGGAATCTGAAAACTTACTATCGAACCGATGTACAACCCTATGATGAACCCTATCCAAGAGCGTAGTTGCCAGGTTGAATCTAAACCGGCAGTGCTTGCGTCTTTTGCTAAGTAATCTAACAAGAATGGAATTAGTATCTCGTGTGCGTAAACAAAACCTAGTAATCCTAGAAATATTATAGAAAAAATTGCGAAAATAAGTCTCGAATATCCTCCAGCGCTAGATTCTACTGATACACGTTTTCCATCAGCGATAATTTTCCTTCCATTCATCGCAAGGTCACAGACAAGGGTAGTGATGAATGCTGCCAGGGCTATTTGGCTAGCGATTCTAAGTTTAAGGAGAATAATTTCCATTGGTTGTAGCACAATTATCTCAACACCAACCGGTCTATATCCATCAGCATCAAGTAGAATTTCAATCATCCATTCAGCCATTGGATATCCGACTATAAATGACAAGAAGAATACTGAAATTAGAATTACAGCCCTACTTCTCAAGTGAGCGAATATTGCTCGCAACTCAGCACGAGGGAGGAGGTCAGCGGACTCTTCCACGATTGGCGGTAGCGACTCATGTAGGTGAATGATTCGTAAGGCAAGAAGTAATGTTTTACGCTAAATAATTACTTTCTAACGATAATTGTTAGCAAATCTTCATCCATCAATAAATGGTCTAATCCAACCCTTTGCCAGTCAAACTTTGCACTTGGTCCTTTTACTCTAGCATAACGGAATTTTCTCTCAAAATCCCTGTGTAATTTTACGCATACATCCCTAACAGTTGAGGTATTTTTCACGATTAGAGGTTCTATAAGGTCTGCTTCTTGACCCTGCGGTTTTAGGTAAATTGACATGAAGTTTAGATTATCGAAAATGAAGTCTTTCATCTCATCAATCCCTTGACCGGTTTTTGCCGAAACTGGCAATACAGGCCAACCTTCAGGCAACATTGATTTCGCTTTCTCTAAATCTTTTTCACTAGCCAAATCGACTTTATTGAGAACCACAACTGCTTCTGAGTAGATTCTATTTCCGGCAAGAGTGTCAACTATGTGGTCATCTGTGACGTCAGTTCTAAGTGTTACATTTGCAGATACCATTCCAAAGCTTCGAATAATCGATTGAATCTCTTCATCAGAAAGGTTAGTTTGTTCCAGTGTAGATCTTACTACGATACCTCCTCGGTCTGTTCTGGTGATGAAAACTTGGGGTTTCGCTTGATTCAGCCTCATCCCTGATTTCCATAATTCCATATCTAAAATATTGAAATGAGAATCTTGGAATGGGTCCACAACATACAGGACCATGTCGCAACTACGGATTACGTTGAGAATTTCTCTACCTCTTCCTTTTCCTTCCGCTGCTCCTTTGATTAAACCTGGAAGATCAAGAATTTGGATAGTAGCGCCTCTGTGATGAAGTACTCCTGGTATGCAAGTTAAAGTGGTGAATGCAAAATTCCCAGCCTCCGATTCGACATCGGTTAACTGGCATATCAGACTTGATTTTCCAACACTTGGAAAACCAACTAAAGCGACTGAAGCATCTCCGGATTTCTTGACTTCAAATCCAGGACCACCGCCACTTGATTTTGCATGAGCCTGTGCCTTCTCTTTCTTTTCTCTAAGGGCGGCAATCTTTGCCTTCAATTTCCCAATATGCCCTTGAGTGGCTTTGTTGTATTTTGTTTTGGAAATCTCTTCCTCGAGGGACTTGATTTGCTCATCAATGGTTGCCAAGACGAACACTCCTACCCTCGTGGTGGGCGTTTCTATGGGCTAGCGCCGAGTTCTTCAATTCGATGTAACGATTAGCAGTAAATGGTGGGAAGCGAGGATTGATGATGGGCGACTCACAGGGATGGTTGAGGGGAGACGATGGTTGATGTGATTCTTCGATTGATTGACTCCAATGCTCTCAATCGATTACGCTCAATGAGCATAGAGCAACTTGTACTGGCATTTGAGAGTGGACGGCTTGGTGATGAGAGGCCAGCGGGAGACCCTCGCTTTCACCGGAGTTTTTCCGTTGACATCGAAGGTGATTTTTTGGAATGGGCAGACAAATCTAATGGCCAAATAGACGCGACAGCCTCTTTGATTCTTTGCGATTGGTCTAGTGTTGCGGAATGGAGATGCTGGGATGGTCGATTATTCCTCTACGTTGAACCAATTCTCGAGGATAGTTTTGAGGACGCAGATGCATTCCTAAATTCAGATATTTGGACAAGACTAACCGCTGAGTTATCTAGCAAAGATAGGCAATCATACTCCGAGTCAGTAATCTTAGATTGGATGCAAAGGAGAGAGCAACTTGGAGATACATTAAACCCTGATGAAGACCCTCGTATTTTACCCACAATGGAATCCCACAAGTCGTTGACAGAGAGCCTATTCGACTTCATTGAATTGTCTCAAGAAGGAGGTCTGAATTTGTTAATCGGCCGAGAATATTTAGAACCAGAAGAATGGATATTGAATGGGGAAAAATTGCTGGAGGCTCTAACATGACAGATTTACCTATGGAACCAAGCCCTCCTTCAATGGTGCCCGATTCAGGGGTTGTTGTACTAGGGAGGTTTCAGCCATTTCATCTCGGTCATGAGTATATGTTAGAATCAGCTTCTAAATGGAGAAATGAAAACAACCCAAATGGACCTCTAATAATAGCAATCGGTTCTACTAATCGCCCTCAAAATTTATTGAATCCTTGGAGCCATGAAGAAAGAAGTCAGATGATTGAATCTTGGGCTAAATCTGCCAAAATTGAAAATTTCCAGATTTGTTCAATTCCAGACATCGAAGACCCACCTAATTGGGTTACTCATGCTAGCCAATATCACGGTCAAGCGGGTGTATTGGTGACTACCGATATGGGAACCGCAGAGTTGTACACAGCATCTGGCTGGGAAGTAGTCCTGCTTCCTCTTGAACAACGTGAACGCTTTGAAGGATGGAGGGTCAGAGAAACGGCCAGAATGCTCAGCACTATCGGTGATCAAGATGCAATCAGAGAAGTCCTTGGGACATTAATCCCCATGTCGGTTCTAGAGCATCTTATCGAAACCAATGGTTTGCATCGACTAGCCTACATGGGTGAAGGTGGCGAACCTGTGGGGTGATTCGAATCAACAATCCTCGCACAGAACATTTTCAATTGGCTCTTCATTTATCCATGCTGTAAACCAATCAGCAAAAATCACACCATTTACTTCGAGTGAGTAAAATCGACTGTCCAACAGGATTGTGTGGCCTTCCCCGGGTGACATGTATAGATACTGATTGACTCCATGCTCAGAGGTTTTATTCATCGAATGCATGATCTTGTCTTTGTATGGAATACTCATATCATTTCCAAGTAAAGCGCTAAACATGCGCATTGTCGCGTCATTTGAATCAGTAAATCTAGCAAATCTGATGTCGTTATTTACTTCGTGGCTTGCGATCGCTAAATCACCGGAGTCCATTTCGTTGAAATTTAAATCGGGGGACATCGGGAAATCCAAAATAGTCTCTTGCATGTTCCAGAGGTCATAGAAGTCGTAGGTGCTATTTGTGTACAAACCACCACTTCCATCATTGAATACCATAATCTTTGAATCTGGATAATCAAGTGAAACTTGAGCACCGTAGAAAGATGAAGGAATTGAACCTGCACTAGAACCCGCGACGAGAATAGTGTTTGCATTAGGATAGTTATCTAACATGTGAGAATATGCAAATTGAGCATTTACATGGCCATGGTGGCTTACATTGTTGTCAGAATAAATCCCTTGACTAAATCCAAGGTGAACATCACCCGTACAATATGGGACGTATATCCAAGACCAATCAGCTATTGGGTTAGCGGAGTTTCTGAAGTTACCAATGCCATATGCGTCGGAATGGAATGCAGAACCAATATTGGGGTCATCATCATGGACAGTAGTCTTGTATGTGCCTCCTGGGTTTTTGCAACTATGGTCCTCCCAACAAGCACCTCCTCCTTGGAAGTATAGAATTACTCTCTCTGGATCGGCATCCCTCGTCCAGAAAGTCCATTCTGAGCCGTCTGAACATTCACAATCTTCTCCTCCGGGCCTTTCTACCCAATTGACCCCATATTGTGATTCCCAAGGAATCAAACACGACCCATCATCGTCGGTGGCGTTTTCATCATAATTGTCAGCCATGGAGTCTGTACATCCCCCGATTTCATTGATATCGAAAATACCATCTCCATCCGAGTCAGCATATTCACAAGAGTCATCTTCGACATCTGCATTGATATCGAAATTAGTTGCTAATTCATCCATACAACCTTCTATCGGCTTAGGTTCAGATTCCGCCGTACATCCGGACAACAGCAATGATATTACGATTAAGCCTATTGCAATTTTTTCCATCCTGAGATTCACGATTTTGGCCGAAGTGTATTGTCAATATAAACTAGTGTGGTAAAGCACACCTAGTGTTTTGCGATTCACTTATTCACTGGTAACAATCACTTTTGCAGGTCTTAGTACTCTATCATGTAACAAATAACCAGATTCGAGCTCTTCCAAAACAAGACCTGATTCCTGCCCTTCTTCTACGGGGACAGTCGCGATTGCCTCCATTTGAGTAGGGTCAAATGTCTGGCCAGTGGTCTCTAATATAGTAACGCCTTCTGATTTAAGAGCATTTTTGAGAGAGTTAAGTGTCATCTTTACACCATCTGAAATAGCCTGATTATCACCATTTTCATTGGTTAATGCTTTCTCCAAAGCATCGATTGCTGGAATAATTCTGGAGGCCAAACCGGCGCCTCCGAATTTTATTGCTTCAGCCCGATCTCTTTGGCCTCTTTGGCGAGCATTTGCAGTCTCGGCCTTTGCATATTGCAATTCTTTCTGGAGTTCTTCGATCTTCGCTCCAAGTGCAGCCATCTCATCCCCGGGTTCTTCCGACTGTTCGTCAGTGTCCGACTCCCCATCAGGCATGGTCCTCCGGTCCACAGCGACGTTCAAGAATCCAATGGTTGTTGACGATGCGACAATCCTCATTCAAGGTAGAAATATTCACCGCTGACTTTCTGTTCTCGGTCCTTTCTACTTCCTGGCTTGTTTATCCTTGGTCTGAAAGACTCATGGTCTCTCCTGAAGGTTACATCGACATCACTTAGGAAGCGATTCATTCCTTTTCTCAAAGTCATCGGCCCCTCTGCGTTACCATACGAACCACCCTTCCCATCGAATACTAACAACGAATCAGAAACGATGTCGATGAAATAGATATCATGGTCGATTACCATAGCGGCTTTCTCATTACTTTCCATAGTTCTTCGAATCGCCTTTGCGGCTTCCATTCTAGCGTTTGCATCTAGATGAGCACTTGGTTCATCGAGCAAGTATAGGTCCGCTTCCTTCCCCAGACATATAGCAATACTAACTGCTTGTAATTCTCCACCAGAGAGCTTTTTTGCCCTCAATTCTAACAATTGATCGACCTGTAATGGACGAATAACTTGGGTGTTGAATTCACCACTTCTCCATTTCCCAGCTAGTTCAGTATCTAGCCAATCTTGTACTGTCCCATCAAAATCTGTACTAACATGTTGCGGTTTGTAAGATATCTCAGCATCCATTGTGCACCAGCCTTGATCTGGTTCTATTTCACCAGCAATCATCTTGACCATTGTTGTCTTTCCTGTTGCATTGGGGCCAACAACACCCACTACCTCAGCGCTCCGAACTTGACCTTCTCCAGTTTTCAGATTAAAGTCACCCAAAGTCTTCTCCATATCTCCCCAAGACAGGATTGTTTGACCAACTTCTTCGCCTCTAACTCTACCACGGAGGAATTGGATAGGTTTGTCTCGAATTCTGACGTTTTCTTCCGGAAGAAAGCCGTCAAGATAGGCATTGATTGCGGTTCTAGTCGACCTAGCTGGAGTAAAGATACCAAACGCGGCTCTTTCTCCATATACTACGTGAAGAAGGTCACAGAGCACGTCTAGAATAGCTAGGTCGTGCTCGACAACGAGAATTCTCTTTCCACGCTCAACCATATCCTGAATTATTCTAACCACTCTCATTCTTTCGTGAATATCTAGGTAAGACGAGGGTTCATCGAAGAAGTAAACATCAGCCTCCTTGAGTAATGTAGCGGCAATAGCGACTCTCTGTAATTCTCCACCAGATAATTGGCCTAGAGTCCTCTCTAGAATATGGTCGATTGCTAACAACTCTGCATAATGATCTAGTTCACCTCTATCGTCAACTCTCGCAAGTAATTCGATAGCCTTTCCATCGAAAATTTTCGGTAACTTATCGATATACTGGGGCTTAACTGCAATCTTTACCCCTTCTTCGGCAACCATGCTTAGATAATCTCTCAATTCTCCTCTTGGAAATGATTCGATTATTTCATGCCAATCTCGCGAATCAATAGTCCAATCACCAAGATTTGGGCGAAGAGAACCAGATAGCAAATTTATCGCAGTAGATTTCCCCATTCCGTTCGGCCCTAGGATTCCGACTACCTGCTCTTCACGGGGAGCTGGTAAACGGAACAAACGGAATCCATTCTCACCATATCGATGAGTCATTTCACCATCTAATTCTTCAGGTAAATTGGTGATAATTAAAGCATCAAATGGACATTTGTTTACACAAATTCCACAGCCGATACAAAGAGGTTCGGAAACTAATGGTTTACCGCTTGAATCGTCTAGAACAATACATTCGATTCCATTACGAACAGGCGGGCAGAATGCCCAACATTCTGCATTACATTTCTTTGGTTGACATCTGTCCTCAAGTAACACTGCCACCCTCATGAATATCCCTCCGAATTGCTATGCTCGATAATCTTCCCTTTTGTCTCGGCCTTTCAAAGCCACTTCTTGCTCAGACAGCAAGGAAGCGGTATCTTGCGTATACGTATGCGGCTAGAGAGATTTTCTCAGCCTTTGATAATTGCACACGCTCTGTGAATACATCACCATCCTTCTTGTTGATTTTCTTCAAAATGGATTCGTAAAATGCCATCATGGCTGCTGGTGAATATCGAGACTGCCTATCTAATAATGGAAGTAGTTTGAATGCCTTATCTCGGTAAGTTTCAGCTCTTTCTATGTATTCTTGAACGAATGGCTTCCAACCTGGGTGATTGAGCAATTCCGCACCACTCTTTACATCCGATTCACTGATTCCATATCTACGTAAATCTTCCATCGGCAGGTAAATTCGGTCTCGCTCTGCATCTTCTGTAACATCTCGGATTATATTCGTCAATTGCATGAAAATCCCCCAGGC
>CERV01126806.1_pt1 | contig 11701 bp, 9 predicted proteins | sample 530871 | NCBI WGS metagenome assembly CERV01 (sample SAMEA2621045, study PRJEB7988) | marine metagenome | biome: marine biome (ENVO:00000447); feature: deep chlorophyll maximum layer (ENVO:xxxxxxxx); material: "saline water (ENVO:00002010), including plankton (ENVO:xxxxxxxx)" | depth 50 m
AGATATGCAAGATCTGGCTGGTTTCCTGACTCGCTTCCATTTGCCTGATCAGGAGATCTCGGATTTGCTGTTGCAGGCCAATGATCAGACGGCTGAGGCTGCTGTGGATGACTACATCTCCTCGCATCCGGCACGGCTTCGGTACTGGGTCACTGGAGACATTTGATCATGCTGATTCAGCCTTGGCTAACTTTTTTAAACCTAACTCTTAGTTGATTCCGCAACCGTGAAGGGCTATAAGAGTATTATCAGAAGCAGCCCTATTCAAGGTGAAATTGTCAGTATTTGGAGCGTGTTTATTTTCATCTTTGACATCCATAGAATCAGTCAAGGAATTGAATGCCAGGAGATAAAAACTACGAAAGGCCTAAATAATATCCCAGGCGTATTTAATTCTGATATGCCAAAATATGATCATAGCAAAAGTCTATATCAGGCTTTAGCGGTTAAAAATACCAAGAGATAAGTTTGTTTCGAAGGAGCTTTTGTCTGCCACAAGCACTATGCATGCAAACAGCAAGTAGAATATGAATAAAATAATTGAAATTCTCATTAGCATAAAGACGGTTAATTATAGTTTCAGCAGAGATCCCTTTTGTTTTTCTCGCTAAAGTTTTTTTTGAATAAAAGAAATCAATGAGCATGAACTGCCAAGTTATTACATCGGTCTCAAAATACACTAAGGCAAATCTTGAAATGTTTGTAAATTCGCTGAAGTTTTCAGGATTTTCTGGGAAGAAGATAGCAGTAATTTTTACATGCGATACAAAGACGTTAGACTATCTTGATTCTGAAGGATTTTTTCTTGACTTTTATGGCTGCAAGCCTGTCAAATGGGGCGTCGTATATGATGGAGAAAGTGTCAACCTCTTAAAAGAAAATGTATTTAGTGATCGCTTTTATAAGTATTGGAAGTTGCTTTCTGCAAGCGAACCATCAAGCTACTCAGTCATTACTGATTGTAGAGATGTCATATTTCAAAAAAATCCAGAACTATGGCTTAACCAAAATTTATCGTGCTCACATCATAGTATTGTAGCCAGTTGTGAAAATATGTTGTATGTAGACGAAGAGTGGAATAAGGAAAATATGCGATTAAATTTCCCAGAATTTTCAGAAACAATGGAGGATAAATTTATTTTAAACGCTGGAGTTATTGCTGGGAAAAACGATTCTCTAGTCGATTTGTGTAATTCTATTTATTTAACGGCTTTGGCAGGACGCAAGCAAACATGCCCGAAGTTAACATCAACAGACCAAAGCGCATACAATATTATTATGCAGACTTCCGTTTGGAAAGAACGAACACTATTTAGCGATATTCAAGGAGATTGGGCTGCTCAAATGGGTACACTCGCTGCATATCCTGGAAAAATTAAAGCTTCTCCATCACTACTTAGAGATGGACTCATAAATGCAAATGGCGAGGAGTACACAATTGTGCATCAATATGATCGGATTAAATCCATCAAAGATGTCTTCGAGCGCAAATTTTTAAGTTAAAGCCCTCAATATTCCCTTAAATGAAATCCGATTATATATTTTGTTCCGGATAAGATTTTTAAACCGGAGTGCAGTGACTGCTCGATACGGTCGCCATTTCTATCTATATTATGCCAACTAGCTAAGAGTCCTGTTTTAGGGACTATTCGATAATCATTCATGGGAAACTCAGTTTCCCCACCCTTAAATTCTTCATTTAGATACAATAGGGCGGTCGCAATTCGATTTCCACGGCTTTCAAGTTGATTTATTTCAGCAATTGACTTCATATAAAACATTATTGGAGGAAAATCATCGTAATGAAGTTTATATTCATTTCCCTGTTGATATCTTATGAAATGTGGGTTTTCTATGCACTGGTACGACCAATTCAGCTTTTCGGAAACTTTGCTTTTAAGATAGTCACAATCGAGACTGTCGAGTGGTCTGTTCTCACTTGATGTTTTTGATTTTGAGTGGGGATCACCTGGCGAAGTTGTTAGCGATTTTTGCAATTTTTGGTTTTTATATTTTGCAATAAGAGAGTAACATTCTTCGTGAGTTAAAAAACCAGAACACAATCGTAATGAATTACACATATCATTTGACCCCACAGGGATAAGTTTTTAGTAATATTATAATATGTTACTAACCTTTGCCTTGCTTGAAAAGGTAGCTAATATTAATTTTTAGATTCCATGCGAAATATTTTCGCATTACTTTTTTTGATTGCGAGCCATGGTTTTCCAGTGGCAGCTGAGGTTATTGACCTGGATTCAAAATCCAGCGTAGCTAACAAGCTTAATTTGATTTCTCAAGCACAAAGTTATAAAGGCCGACTTTCAACCAATACTAAAACGTTATCTCTCGAGGAATGCATTCAAAATGCTTTAAAAAACAACCCAGACATAGCTTCAAATTTAAATTTGATAAAGTCATTAGAGTGGTCAGTTATATCAGAACGACGTAATTGGCTTCCTACTTTCAATGTTGACTCTACCGCATATGGAAATACCAATACAGACGTATATAAATCAGATAACTCAACTACCAGTAATTCTATCTACACTAATCCATCACTAAATGTCACCTGGACTTTTCTAAGGCCCGACCTCCCCGCTTCAATTGATTCCGATATTGCATTATTAAAAGCTCAACGTTTCACTTATGACTATACCATCCGCACACTTGTTCTTCAAGTTCAAACCTCTTATGTCAACCTTCAAGCAAATTTAGCTCTAGTTAATGCGTATGAGAAAATCTATGAAAATAATCAAAAACAAGTCGACTATCTTACAGCTCAAGTTGATAAAGGTTTAGCGACTATTGGCGAGCTTGCTCAGTCCGAAACAACAATGTATCAACAACTTGGTGATCTTGTAAGTTATCAAACAAATTATTTAGAAGCAGCCGCTGATATGGCACAGTTAATCGGTTATAAGGATGATACTTTGATATTTCCTGATTCAAATTTATCAAAAAAAGGAAGATGGGATTTGTCTCTAGTCGAGAGCGTTGCAAACGCGCTTGATGCTCGTGAAGAGATTAAGAAATATCTGCAGACGGCTGAATCTAATCGCTGGAGCGCCAGATCGTTGTTGAAAAAATACTTGCCTTCTCTTTATTTAACTCTTACTAGTTCTTATAACGGTTCAAGCGGTTGTTCGTCTATTGCTTGGGGTTCTGGCTGTTTTGGAGATAATAAGTTAATTACTACTCAAGTTGATGGTCAAGTTTACCTAGGCCTTAATTGGCAGTTTGACGGAGGTGTTAATGCTGCTGACGCTAATGCTTTAAAAGCCCAAGAAGAATCAAATCTTTCTCTTGCAGAAAATGAGAGAACGAATGTTGCCGAACAGGTAAAAACTTCGTACAATCAGTATCTTTCGTCCCAGATAGAAATTGAACTTGCTAAAAAGCAGCTTGAACAAGCACGTCTGAATCTAGAAGTAAGTCGTGAGAGATTAATTGTTGGTATCGGTGATCTAACGACAGTTGTTCAAGCCCAACAACTTCTTGCATCTGCTGTTGTTGCACAAGTTACTGCGATTCAGCAATATAACTTATCTGTTGCGCAGCTATATCGTGCATCTGCAATTTTTCCCTCTAATATACCATCAAAGATCTTGGTAAGTGAATGACTAGTTCAAGTAGCAGTGAGCAAAAATCTCTTCGCCTCCTAACACCTCCTTTACGGCTGTCAATCATCTTGGCAGCCGCACTCTCTGCTGTAGGTCTGCTTTGGGCATCAGTAGCTCAAATTCCTATCCGAACGAGAGGAACAGCAGTATTCCTTCCTGCCAGTGGTGTTAGAGGTATTTTTACGCAAACCTCAGGCAGGCTATATCTTTATGATTTTATTGAAAATCAACAAGATTGGATTCGTCTTGCACATTCTGTGCGAAATGGTGATGATGTTCGTTTTGATGAGTCGAAAATAATATTTTTATCAAAAAAGCTTCTTGAAGATATCCCTGATGATGATATTTTGGCAGATGTTCAACAGATAAATTATTTTAGGAACGAGTTTTCGGTGAAAAAAGGAATCTTATTGGCAAGGATTGACAATCCATCGTTAAGGGCAACCTTAGATCAAAATCTTCAAGATTACTTGATTACTAAAAGTTCAGCTTTAGAAGTTATCAATGAATACCAACGTCAAATCAGCATCTATAGGGAGGAACTTATTGCTCAACAAAAATATCTGGACGGCATGATGGATTTACGACAAAAGCAATATGCAAGCGAGGCAACAGTGCTTCAACAACAAGCAACTATATCTAGTTTAAAATCTAAAATTAGCACAACCAATGGTCAAATCGCTACAACAAGGCAGAGTATAACTTCTAAATACAATGAATTATTTTCTGCTCTCAGTGAAGTGTTGAATAAGTCAATGTATTTCGCCACAGAGAATTTATATATCGATACTTATTTGCGTCAGACAAGAGATTTCGTAGCTCAAGCAGAACAGTTTGGAATTGTTATGAATTCTCCACCACGCAATCCATCGACAATACCAATATTTTTCTCTAATAAGAATGCAGCAGTTGTAAATCCTGGGCAAAAAGCGTTGCTAAGGCTAGTTGCCCAGGAAGAACAAGATCAAACCACAAGTACTAATGGACTTCTGGGCGAAATCTCATCGATGGATTCTTATCCATCCTCAAAAAACACCATCACGAATTTGGTTGGATCAGAAGGTGTTGCCGCTCTTATCAGTAATCAATATATATCTCCGACGCGAGGTTCTATTCAACTGCAGCAGGATAAAAAAGGTCGTTACTTGTGGTCTTCTGGCTTTATGCCTACTGAATTAAAATCACAAGATACCTTTGAAGTTGAAGTTACTACAAAAAGTGTTAGACCAATATCATTAGTTCTTCCAGGATTATTACGCATCCTTGGTCTTAATTCAATTCCACCTAAACCTGAATCAGTAAATGCAGGTTGATTTTGCCATGAATAACCACAAAGTCGTAACCAAAACCATGATGCAATACCAACCCACAGAGTGTGGTGCGGCTTCCCTGGGTACTGTCATGGGTTTTTACGGAAGATATATTGATTTGAAGAGACTTCGTGAAGATGTTAAAGTTGGTCGGGATGGAAGTACTGCAGGAAATATTGTTCGTGCTGGAGAAAAATATGGATTAGATTGTACAGCTAAACGACTTAACTTTGAGGGATTGCGCAATTACGGCAATTACCCTTTAGTTGCTTTTTGGAAAAATCGACATTGGCTAGTAATTGAAGGTATTTCATCAAAAAAGGTTTTTCTTAGTGATCCTGCACAAGGTCGACTGGAGGTAAACGAAAATTATTTCATTGAAAATTACTCACAAATTATTCTTGACTTCAAGCCGAATAAAAATTTTGTTAAAGGGGGTAGTCCAGTTGCTAATTGGAGATACCTAACTGACCAATTAAAAGGGTTTTTGCCCCATGTTGCGGTTCTCTACATAACAGGAATCGTTCAAGCTTTAGCTATACTTTATGTATCTGGTGTAACGTCTCAGTTTATAAACAGATTTCTTGCGCAAACAAGACTTCAATTTGGCGTACCTATCCTTTGGCTTCTTTTTATCGTAGTAATAATATTGTTTTTGGCGCAAATATTCTCGCTGACTCTGATGCGAAGAATTACACTTGTATTATCGAAAAAAGCTACTTCAACTCTTTTTTTAAAGCTCTTTAGTGTACCTTTCCAATTTTATATTACCCGACTGCAAGGCGAGCTTTCGGGGCGCTTTACCTTAGTCCTGACACTAATACAGCAAACTGTTAACACATTACTTTCTTTCAGTGTTTCATTATTTCAAGCATTTTTGGTTTTAATTGGATCTTTCTTTATATCCCCGCAGCTAGCTCTTATAACTACAGCAGTTTTCGCTATCAATATTTTAGTTAATATTGCTCTTACAAAAAAAAGAGAGAGTCAAAATAAGTTATTAGCTCTTGAACAGGGAATCTCTCAGGGTGTTTGTCAGGTTATAATGTCCGATTTTGAAAGTATTAAAGCATCAGGCCAAGAACGGCTTTTTATAGAAGGATGGCAAGAGCATTTTAGTAAATATATCTATGAAAATCAAATGCTTGGCGCAGACATTGCAAAGAATTCTATTATTAGCAATGCTTCAAATGTTTTTGTGCAACTTATACTTACTGGAATTGCTGGCATGTTGATTTTGTCGGGTCAACTTAGCTTAGGCACTTTAGTCGCTTTTCAATTCATTGTCTCGCAAATTGGAAGTACTTTATTGCAGATCCCAACTATTACTTCACAGCTTCAAATTGCAATGGGGGGAGCTGGAAGAATTAAAGATCTATACGATGAGGATTATGAAGATAGATCATTGATGGAAATCGAATCTGAAGTTGATGAATACAACAAAGATAAAGAAGACTCTATCAATCATAGCGAACGTGTTTCTAGTATATCCATGGATGAAGTTCAACTGACTTTTGCAGGAAGTTCAGAACCCTTCATTAAAAATGTTTCATTTGATATTCAGTCTGGTTCAAAAGTAGCGATTATTGGTGGTTCTGGATCTGGGAAAACTACATTAGCTCGTATTATTGCTGGTCTTTACAAACCAACCTCGGGTAGTGTGAGATTTGACAATATCAATTCTTTAAAAATTGATCCAAAAATTATCAGGAGTTCATTGGCATATGTCTCACAAGATGTTTTCATTTTCAGTAGAAGCTTTAGAGAGAATCTCAGCCTCTGGAATCCCAATATTGGAATCACTAAAATGAGAAAAGCTTCTTTAATGGCTGATATTCTGCAAACCATCAATTCTAAAAATGGTACTTATGATTATCATCTGACAAATAATGGGAGAAACTTAAGTGGAGGGCAAAGGCAAAGACTGGAGATAGCACGTGCATTAGCTCAAGATCCAAAAATATTAATTTTGGATGAAGCAACCAGCGCCTTAGATATAAAAGGTGAAAAAAAGGTTTTGGAGAATATTTTTAATGACAATATGACAGTTATATCAATCGCCCACCGTCTGACGTCAGCTGAATTAAGTGATTTGGTAATAATTATGGAAAATGGACAAATTGTAGAAACAGGTCCTCCCGAACTATTAAAGCAAAATGTCCATTCGCGTTACAACGAAATGCTTGATGCAGATTCAATGGGGGCAGCATGAAAAGCAACAAAATCTCTAAGATCGACTCACTCCTTAGTGAAAGCTTTGGTTCTCAAGTATATTCACTTTCCAATAATTATGAAGTAAAAGGTAGCTCAGTTACAACAAAGGTAATAAGTTTTGCATTGGATTTAATGGGAATCGATGATATTCCTCTCCATGACTCTGGAGCAAATGTTCCCGATATATTAGATCTGAATGATATCATATACAGAAGAACCAACTTGCCCCTAGACATTTCGACCGAAGAGTATCAACCTTTGATCGTTTTCGGCAATCAAGATCAACCATTTGTTTTATTCCGAAGAATTAGATCTACATATATTTATGATTCCGCTGAAGATAAAATTACACTTTTGTCTGAGCAAGATTTAGAGATTTTCAAAAAAACTCTTGCCATTGAAATATATCCCCCGCTTCCACAGACAGTTGATTCTGTGGACGATTTATTTGATGTGGCATTTGGTGGTCAATCCAAAGCAATATTGGCACTCATTCTAACAGCATCTGTTGTAGCTTTGCTAAGCCTAAGTATTCCTCTGTACACAAATTATCTAGTCACTAGTATATTACCCTTTAATCAAAAAACACAGTTACTCGAATCTCTTGTTGTCGTTGTTTTAATACTATTTAGTGTTATAGCTGCCCAGTTTTTGCAGGCAAGAATGGTTCTGCGTTTAGAAACTAGTTCAGATTTCAGGCTGCAGACTGCTATCTGGGATCGTACAACTAAGCTGCCTCTTAATACCATCGGTATGTATACCCCAGCAGATGTAGTTTCACGTGTTGATGGCATCTCTAAAATTCGTTCTTTATTAAGTAATGGCATTCTAACTTCTATAGTTCAGTCGCTGTTCTCACTGTCTTTCTTCGTTTTAATGTTTATATTTGATAGTTCGCTTGCTTGGATAGCTTTTGGATCTGTTTGCCTTTATTTATTCTTCGTAGTACAAAATACTTTGAAGAGTGTTAGATACCAACAAAGGGCTTTCGAAGCCGAAGCTGAAAATAATGAGACTACGTATCAATCGGTTGTAGGCTATGCCCAAGTTAAGACTTCTGGATCTCTTATCTATGTGATGGGAGAATGGCTTAAATCCATCGTAAGTTCTTCTCAGGCAAAACTTAAGAGTTCATATTTTGTCGATAATGTTTCCTTGGCAAATTCAGTTGTTCTGCCACTTTCTAATATACTTATATTTACGGTCCCTGTATACCAAGCCCTTGTTGCCCAATCTTATGATCAAATTCTGAATGTTTCAGCAAAATTTATATCCTTTTATTCCGCTTATACAGCTTTCATGGCTGGAGTCACTTCAACTACAAGCTTATTTAGTGGAATTTATCCACAAGTAGCTGTTTTATGGAAAAGAGCTAAGCCAATAATTTATTCTTCCTTAGAAAGTGGTCGTTCTTACGACTCTGTTCGCCACCAAATCCAAGGAAGTGTCAAAGCAGAAAATATTGCTTACACTTACCCTGAAGCAATTGATCCAGTATTAGTTGATATAGACTTTCAGATTGACTTCGGAAGTCATGTCGCATTCACTGGACCATCAGGATGTGGAAAAACCACTTTAATGCGTTTATTGCTTGGTTTAGATTACCCATCGTCTGGACTCATAGCAATAGATCATCTTCCGCTTGAAGATCTATCTATTTCCTATTATAGACGACAGGTTGGCTTTGTTATGCAAGAATTAAAACTACCACCTGGTACTATTGCTGATGTTATTAAAGGTTCTAAAAATCTTACTGATGAAGAAATTTGGTCTGGGCTAGAAATGGCATGCTTTGCAGATGATGTTCACGCAATGCCCATGCAGTTGAATACAATTTTGACTTCTGGCGGGTCTGCATTGTCCGGTGGACAAAGGCAGAGAATTGCTATTGCTAGAGCATTAGTTAAAAAACCGAAGCTATTAATTATGGACGAAGCAACAAGTGCTTTGGATAATATAACTCAACAAAAAATAACACAAACTATCAATGATTTGGGTGTGACACGTATAAGTGTTGCTCATCGACTTTCTACGATTCGTCAAGCTGATGAAATTTTGGTTCTTGATAAGGGAGTTATTTCAGAAAAAGGCACCTGGGCTGATCTTTCGAAAGATAAGAACTCCTATATCGGCCAGCGTGTTATTAACTCTCGCATTTAAATACCTACCACTTCAACGTTATCAATGTTCTAATAGTGACTTATGGGACTCGTTGACTATTGAGATTGGATCGGCATGATAAGCGTAGATGTCAGATAGCTCATTATCTTGATGTTTGCAAATATGATGTCCCATGGTTCGCAATGATAGTGATTGAGATAATATCAACATGTCAATAGGAAGACGCAGCACTCTTGACTTTTCCAGCATTTTGACTATTTTTTTGGCCCCCTTTAAAGTAATAAGATAGCTATCTGTCCCACAACAACTGGCTCCCCAAAGTTCTCCATAATTATTGTGTTTGCATCTTGTGTTTAAAAAAAGAATATCGAATTCATGGCTGGGAATCAATTGAGGACCACTTCGGCTTATTTCTACATCATCTTCGCAGACAATAGTATATTCATTCTCGTCGCTAATGATTTTTTTGAGTAGGTTCCGATGAGACATAGCACAAGCAATTTCGGCCGGTGATGCCTTAAATCCTGTATCCAAGCATTTTTCTTCTTTGTAAAATCTATTCAGACTTTTATCCAGACAATCTGATCCAAAAAAAAATTCAAACTCCCAATTGTATTTTGTCGCCGAAGCATAGAAACTCTCTTGCCTTGATTTACATCGTTTATGTTTAAGAGTTATACAGAACATCGGTAAATAATTATTGCCAACAAACTTTTCTTTGTTTAGATAGTCACCCGCGCAAACTGCTTGCATAGTAATTTACTTTCTATATTAGCGTCAATTTTACTGGCTTAATTCTGTATTGATAGTTAATTTTGGTTTCGCTCTTCACGCCTAGAAGCTTTCAGCATGGATTTATCCTTTCGTCGTATTGCCGATTAATCTGCGAGTGACTGGCCAGAAACTATTCGTCGACCCCCTTGTTTATTTCGTAATCCTTTGCTTTGGATTTTCATGATATACAGGTATTCTTAATATCCCTCTGTAGCCCTTATTACAGTATTCAACGGCTTAATATTTGCTCATTACCTCGTATTCTTAAGCAACCCTAAATTAATGGCCAATGCCATAGTTGGCTGCTAAGTTATTTTTGTGGTCCTAAACTCTATATCACATGAATGAAGCCCTCCACTCTCTCCTTCAAGCTGTTGCTGACGGTAAGATCGCTCCTGCTAAAGCAGAAGAGATGATTCGCGGTTCTCTCTCGGAAAACATCGGTGCTGACCAGCTCGATAAGCTATCTGGAGCAGGTACCACTTGGCAGATGCATACGTCTTGATAGGTCGTAATACCGTGTCTTCTGGGGTTCGTGTAGAGCCCCTTTTTTTGTGGGTTTGATTCATAGCATCAACAAGCCGATTAAACTCTATTTATAAATATCATATTAATCCACTTAGTTTGCTTGATTGCTTGTCGATCACCTCTTATAAATCAATCAATCAATCAATCAATCAATCAATCAATCAATCCAATCAATCCAATCTCTTCTCTGTTTTCTTTATCTCCTTTTAATCTCCTTCACTTGATCGCTGTGACCTTTCCCCTTCTTAATGCAGCATTGATCCAATGAAATTATCACCTTCTTTTGTCAAATTTACAGGTGCAAAAACACATTTAGAGCTTTTGATGCAGTTTGATTTTTGCACCCTGGAGGAATGTAATCGTTTATGTAAAGCTGTCGATAAACATGCTCAGCCATCTGTTCATTTGGATTTGGCTACTGGTAAAGCATTACCGCAGCAAAATTTCCGTAGAAGTAATACTCTTGTTCTCCATCCTGCAGATCCACTTTGTTTTTCAATTGTTGAGCGTATGGCTGGAGTTTTAGAATTCTCTCCTTCTCAAGCAGAGCCTCCAAATATTATTAAATATCAACCAGGTGATTATTTTAAACCTCATGTTGATGGATTTTCTCCAATTCATTTTGCACTTGCTCATAGTGGAGCCTCAGACAGGCTCGTTGAGCTGAATACAGCAGGTAACCGCACATGGACATTAATGCTTTATTTGAATGATGATTTTATTGGTGGGCAAACCACCTTCCCTCTGATGTCTATTGCGTTTATAGCAAAAACGGGTCTTCTTGTTGGTTGGAAAAATACACATTCAAATGAGGTAATCCCAGAGTCATTACATCAAAGTACTGAACTAATAAGTGGCTATAAATACGTATTTGTAGTCCCTTTCCGTGAGAATGACTGCGATCATGATTCTACTAGTTATTATCTTTAATTTATATGTTTGATAGTATTATGGCTGATGTGACAATGCTATTGATATCTTTTACCCTTGCTCCCTGCACTAATCCATCGTATATCCACTTATCAGAATGGTTTTCATATCCTATTATTGGATCTGGAATTTGCATAATGCTTTTTGTATCTGCGATCAAATTCTGCGACAGATCGTCAGGAAAGTATGTTTTTGGATTGG
>CERV01130447.1_pt1 | contig 11692 bp, 13 predicted proteins | sample 530871 | NCBI WGS metagenome assembly CERV01 (sample SAMEA2621045, study PRJEB7988) | marine metagenome | biome: marine biome (ENVO:00000447); feature: deep chlorophyll maximum layer (ENVO:xxxxxxxx); material: "saline water (ENVO:00002010), including plankton (ENVO:xxxxxxxx)" | depth 50 m
TTTTTTTATTAATTATTATTTTAATCTATATATGATATTTTATGAGTAGTAAATCAGTTAATGATTTTAAAAAATTTATTGAAGTAAAAACTTGAAGTTAATTAAGAATTATATCTGTGATGTTGAATAATTCTGGTACAATAATACAACTTTTTTTTTAATATGCTTAAATTTGCATAAAATTATAGTTTATGATTCAAAGAATTCAATCACTGTTTTTATTAATTTGTTCAATAGTTAACCTGGTGTATTCTTATCAATTATACTTTGGGTATGATATTGCTATGTTTTTTTTAGATATGGAATCAAATATTCCCTTCGAAGTTATTTTATTATTTCCGTTAATTATTTCTGTAATTTCCTTCTATACCATATTTAAATACAAGAACAGACAAACTCAGTTTGTGTTAAATAGGCTTTCAATCATTCTATGTTTTGTTTTTGTTGGAATACTAATATTTATGTTTGATATTATTTCTAGTTTTGAATGGATAAATCTAGTTCCACTATTTTCAATTGTTTTATTAGTACTTGCAAATAGAGCTATAAAAAAAGATGAAGATTTAATAAGATCCATTGATAGGATCAGATAATTATCTTTTAAATTCTATTACTGATAGATTTTCAATTTTTTTTCCACTTATTTCAAATTGAATCATTGTCCTGACTCTATGAAGCCCATGTTTTCCAATAGCACCTGGATTAATGTGTAAAAGATCTAATTCTTTATCATTTATAACCTTTAATATATGAGAATGGCCACATATGAAAAGATCTGGAGGATTTGATTTAAGCTCTTCTAAAATCTTTGGATTATATCTTTTTGGGTAACCACCAATATGAGTAATCCAAACATCAACTTTTTCACAAATAAATCTATTATGTAATGGAAATTCAGCTCTAATATTATGATCATCAATATTACCATAAACAGCTTTTAATGGTTTTATTTTTTTTAGTTTATCTGAAACTGAAATATCTCCAATATCACCAGCATGCCAAATTTCATCTACTTTACTAGCATATTTGATGATTTTTTCATCAATATATCCGTGGGTATCAGAAATTAAAAGAATTTTTTTCATTTTTTAATCTAGCAAGATTAAGTATATATTTGTCATTTAAACAAATGTAGCAAATACCTTGAGATATTTTCTTGAAATTTCATATAACGGATCTACTTTCCACGGATGGCAAATACAACCTAACGCTATTAGTGTACAGGAAACAATTGAAGATGCTTTAAAGACTCTATTAAAAGAAGAGATTAAAATAGTAGGAGCTGGCAGAACTGATACTGGTGTTCACGCTAGACACATGTGCGCCCATTTTGATTATGAGAAGAATTTTGGATTAGTAGAATTAAAAAATAATTTAAACTCATTTTTGAATAAGGAAATTTATATTAATGATATTTATAAGGTAGAAGATGAGATTCATGCCAGATTTAGCGCAATAAGTAGGGAGTATGAATATTATATTTCCTTAAAAAAGGATGTCTTTAATTATAAAACAACTCATTTAATTCAACAAGATTTGAATATTGAAAAAATGAAACAAGCATTACTAATAATTCAGGATTACGAAAATTTTGAAGCATTTTCTAAATCAAATACTGATGTAAAAACATATTTGTGTAATATTATGAGTTGCTCATTAGTTAAAAACAAAAATATTATAATATTTAAGATAAAGGCTAACAGATTTTTAAGAAATATGGTAAGAGCAATTATGGGTACTATAGTAGAAATAGGTTTAGAAAAAATTTCTTTAGAGGAATTACATACTATACTTAAATCTAAAGATCGATCGAAAGCTGGGCCTTCAATGCCTGCTCATGCTTTATTTTTAACTAACATTGAATATCCAAGCAATATTAAATTACAATGAAAGAAAAAACTCAAGTTTATAACATAGTTCTTTTTAAAAGATTGCTAAACTATGTATCTCCTTATAAATTGTTTTTATCAATTTGTATTTTCTCAGTTTTAGGACTTTCAATTTTTGGTGCTTTAAGACCTGTTGTTCTTAAAAAAGTTGTTGATGAAAACCTAACTGCTCAGATTAGTGAGGGGTTTTTATATTATATCACAATAATTGGATTGTTATTAATTTTGGAGGTTTTCTCAAACTATCTATTTATTTATTATGCAAGTTGGCTGGGTCAATCTGTAGTAAAGGATATTAGAGTAAAGCTGTTCGATCATATATTGAATTTTAAGATGAAGTATTATGATAAATCATCTGTTGGTATATTGATTACAAGAACTGTTACTGATATGGAAAGGATTGCCGATATATTTGGTCAAGGATTGTTTATGATTCTTAGTGATATATTAAAAATGCTTATAGTTGGTATCGTAATGATTTTAATGAATTGGGAATTAAGTATAATAGTGTTTTTTACACTCCCAATAATATTGATAGCAACTAAGATTTTTCAAAAATACATGAAGATGGCTTTTGACGAGGTTAGAACTGAGGTTGCAAATTTGAATTCTTTTGTTCAGGAAAGAGTTACAGGGATGAAAGTCTTACAGCTATTTGCGAGAGAAGAAATTGAATATTTAAAATTTAAAGAAATAAATGAGAGGCATAAAAAAGCCTGGCTAAAAACTGTTTGGTACAATTCTATATTTTTTCCTGTTGCTGAGATTTTATCATCTTTAACTTTGGGTGTTGTCGTATGGTATGGGGGAATGAATAATATATTGGACGAAACTACTTCACTAGGAGAGCTAACAGCTTTTATTATGATGATTCCAATGATGTTTAGACCATTAAATCAAATAGCAAACAAATTCAACACACTATTAATGGGTATGGTAGCAGCTGAGAGAGTATTTAAAGTTCTTGATACAGACTCCAATATTGACGAGTCAGGATCTAAAATAGCTAATAATTTAAAAGGTGAAATTCAGTTTAGAAATATTGATTTTTCTTATAATAAATCTCAGGAGGTCTTAAAAAATATTTCCTTTGATTTAAAAGCAGGTACCACTACTGCTATCGTTGGGGCGACTGGAGCTGGAAAATCAACAATTATCAACTTAATTAATAGATTTTATGAGATAAATTCTGGAGATATACTAATTGATGGCATCAACATAAAGGAATTCACACTTTCTTCATTAAGAGATCAAATTGGATTTGTTTCTCAGGATGTGCATTTATTTTCAGATACAATTCTGTATAATATAGCTTTAAATAACAAGAATATTTCATTTGATCAGATAAAGATGGCATCAGTAGAAATAGGAATACATGAATTTATAATGTCTCTGCCTAATGGATATAATTATGATGTGCGTGAAAGAGGTATAATGCTATCTACAGGTCAAAGACAACTAATTTCATTTTTAAGAGCATATGTTACAGATCCAAAAATATTAATACTTGATGAAGCTACTTCATCAATAGATACTGACTCTGAAATTTTAATTCAAAAGGCAATTGAAAAAATGACTGATGATAGAACTTCTTTAGTAATTGCCCATAGACTAAGTACAATTAGAAATGCAGACAATATTATTGTAATAAATTTAGGAGAAATTGTTGAGCAGGGTAATCATAGCGATCTTCTTAAGATTAATGGATACTATAAAAAGCTATATGATAGTCAATTAAAAAATCAAGAAAAAAATGAATTGGATTAGTATAAATCTTTTTTAATTATACTAACTAGATCTTCTGAATCTCTGAAGTTTATAAATTTGCCATTTTTAATATATGATATTTGACCTGACTCTTCTGATACTACAATTGCTAAACAATCAGTTTTTTCAGTTATACTTACTGCCGCTCTATGACGAAGACCGTATCTATTTGGGATTACTTTTTCATTGTTAATAGGTAAAACTACTCTAGTAGCTTTTACAATATTATTTGAGATAATAATTGCTCCATCATGCAAGGGACTATTTTTGAAGAAAATACTTTCTAGAATAGGCTGATTAACACTTAAATTCATTTTATCTCCGCTATTTTCTAAAAAATCTAAATTATTACTTCTCTCAACTACTATAAGTACACCAGTTTTTGAAATACTCATATTAGAACATGCTGAAATAATAGATTTAATGTCAGTATTGTCTTTATTAATATCTTGTTTTCCTCTAAGAAAATTTATCCTATCTAATATAGATCCACTTTTTGCAAAATTAGTTGAACCAATCATCAACAAAAATTTTCTAATTTCAGGTTGGAATACAACAATTAATGCAATAATACCTACACTAAAAAATCCTCGTGATAGTCTGTATACTATGCTCATATCCAGCAGTTCTGGACTAGAAACCCATCTTATTAAATAAATAAAAATAATTCCAATAAAAATATTTATTGCAACAGTTCCTCTAACAAGTTTATATGCATAATACAATAATGTTGCAATAAGAATAATATCAACAAAATCGAAAATCCCAAAATCAAGTATTTCATTAAAAAACTCCATAATACGCTGTTAAAGATACGTATAATTATAAAAACAATTGAATTAATTAAGCCCTTGGACTTAGCTTTGTTGATTTAACGAATTTATTAATTTAACACATTCATTTGCTTCTTTTACATCATGAACTCTTAAAATAGAAGCACCCTTTATTAATGATATTGTGTTAAGTACAGTAGTGCCATTTAGGGATTTTTTAGGTTCAGTGTCTAATGTTTTATAAATCATTGATTTTCTTGAAACTCCTACCATAACAGGTTTTTCAAGGATTTTTAACAATTCCATATGATTGAGTAAATCATAATTTTGCTTAATATCTTTTGCGAAACCAAATCCTGGATCAATAATCAAATCATTTATTTTGTAAGATATAGCTTGGTCTATTTTTTCAGAGAAATAATCTATAATCTCTTTAATCATGTCATCATAATTAGTTTTATTCATCATATTTTGAGGATTTCCTCTCATATGCATCATTATGTATGGCACCTTATACTTTCCAATTATAGTCATCATTTTTTTATCTAATCCCCCTGCTGAAATATCGTTAATTATTGATGCCCCAGAGTTTAGACATACCTCAGCAATTTTACTTCTAAAAGTATCTATTGATATTATAATTTCAGGGAATGTTTTATGTACCAATTCTAACACAGGGACAATTCTATTTAATTCTTGATCTTCATCAATTTTTTTCCCATTAGGTCTTGAACTATAAGCACCTATATCAATAAAAAATGCACCATCATTTATCATTTTTTCCACCTGTTTTAAGATTTTTTTATCTGAATCATACTTTCCTCCATCATAAAATGAATCTGGGGTAATATTAAGTATACCCATAATTTTTGGTGTCGATAAATCTATTAGTTTTCCTGCGCAGTTAATGGTCATCAATTGTAGCTCTAAAAATTTTAATCTTTATTCTTTGAACATTAAAAATATTTAATCGAAATTTACGTAAATTTTGAATTAATAGTGCAAAATACAATAAAACAATATGATAATGTAATTAATGTATGTAGAGACCTTTTCCATAAGAAAATGAAGGACTACGGAAGTGCTTGGAGAATTCTAAGACTAGCATCTTTGACAGATCAAATTTTTATAAAGGCTCAGAGAATACGTGGATTACAAAAGAATAGTGTCAGAAAAATTGATGAAGGTCAATCAGATGAATTTATAGGGGTTATTAACTATTCAATAATGGCTTTAATTCAGTTAGATAAAGGAATCGTAGAAGAACCTGATATTGATCTTGATGAATCTTTAGTGCTATACAATCAAACTGCTGAAAAGACAAAAAACTTAATGCTTGACAAGAACCATGACTATGGAGAAGCTTGGAGAGACATGAGGGTAAGCTCTTTAACTGATTTAATAATTCAAAAGTTACTGAGAATAAAGCAAATAGAGGATAATGCAGGAAAAACCCTTGTAAGTGAAGGGATAGATGCTAACTATAGTGATATAATTAATTATGCTGTTTTTGCACTAATACATTTAGAGAAGTAAGATGAAAGTTTTAGTAAACATTTTAAGAATATTTGTAGGTTCATTATTTATTTTTTCTGGATTAGTTAAAATAAATGATCCTGTCGGTTTTTCATTTAAACTTGAAGAATACTTTGGACCAACTGTTTTTGACATCGATTTTTTGATGCCATATACTTTGGCTCTGGCTATTTTTATAGTCATCTTAGAGGTTATTTTAGGATTGTTTTTATTAATTGGATTTAAACCAAAACTCACTATATGGACTATGCTACTTATGATAATCTGGTTTACATTTTTAACTTGGTATTCAGCATATTACAATAAGGTGACTGATTGTGGTTGTTTTGGCGATGCAATTCCATTAACTCCATGGGAGTCTTTCACTAAAGATATTTTTCTTTTAATCTTTATCTTAATTATCTTTTATAAAATAGATATAATTAAACCTATTATTAATTTCAAAAATCAAATAATAATTTCTATTATTTCTTTTATTATTTCTTGCGCTATAGTCTATAGGGTTATTGAACATTTACCTATTATTGATTTTAGACCATATAATATACAAGCAAACATAATTGATAATATGACTGTACCTGAGGATGCACCAAAAGATATATGGAAATATGACTGGAAGTTTACTGTAGATGGATCAGAAAAAATTATTTCTACTTCAGGGGAATATCCTAGTGTTAATGGTGATTTTATTTCTGTTGAAACTAAATTAATTAAGAAGGGGTATGAAGCTCCAATTCATGATTTTTCTATTGAATTAAATGATGAAGATTTTTCAAATGAGTTATTAAGCGAAGAAAAATTATTGATGTTTGTTTTATATAATTTGTCTAAATCAAATTTTGAATTAAGTAGTGAAATAATTAAAAAATCAAATCAGGCAGTTAAAAAGGGATATAAGGTAATAGGCATAACAGCTTCTGGAATTGACAAACAACTTGAAGTCAAGGAACAGTATGGTTTTGAATTTGATTTTTATACATGTGATGAAACTGCTTTAAAGACGATAATTAGATCTAATCCTGGTGCATTAGAAATTCAATCAGGCACTATTGTCAACAAGTGGCATTACAATGATTTTAATAAAATTAAATTTGACTAATTTTCTATTTAATAGATTTATATATTCCTTGTTTACTTTTTTTGGAGTAATTACATTAATTTTCTTTCTTTTTAATGTGCTTCCAGGAGACCCAGCACAGATGATGTTAGGGCAGAATGAGAATTCAGAACAATTACTTAATATCAAAAAAAAGTATGGTTTTGATCAGCCATTAGATACTCAATATTTATACTACTTGAATGATTTGTCTCCTATTTCTTTTCACTCTAACCAAGAAGATAATTATACTTTTTTAAAAGAAAATAAATATTCAGCATTTGAATTGGTAGATCTTAATTCTTTTACTATAGTTTTGAAATTTCCTTACTTGAGAACCTCATTTACAATGCAGGGTAAAAAAGTTAGTGATATCATTAAAAATACTTTGCCTAATACTATCATTTTGGCTATTTCAGCAATAGTAATTGCAATTATTTTAGGAATATTATTAGGCATAATATCAGCTGTTCTTAAGGATAGCTATATTGATAAGGGCATTCAACTAATTAGCGTTATAGGAATGAGTTTGCCATCCTTTTTTAGTGCAATATTGTTTGCATGGTTTTTTGGTTATGTGCTAAATGAATATACTAATTTAGAAATGACTGGAAGTTTATACGAATTAGATGACTTTGGGGAAAACTATAGCATTAAGTTAAAGAACTTATTGCTTCCAGCAATTGTTCTTGGAATTAGGCCTTTAGCAGTGATTAGTCAGTTAATGAGAAATGAATTATTAGACGTTTTAAATCAGGACTATATTAGGACAGCTAGAGCAAAAGGACTTTCAGAATATAGTGTAATAAAAAATCATGCGATTAAGAACTCATTAAATCCTGTTGTAACTGCTGTTTCAGGTTGGTTTGCTTCATTATTAGCCGGAGCAGTATTTGTTGAATATATTTTTGGCTGGAATGGATTAGGAAAAGAAATTGTTAATGCTCTTAATAATTTAGATTTACCTGTAATTATGGGATCTGTATTAGTCATAGCATTTATGTTTATAATTATAAATATATTAGTAGATATTATATATGCTTGGCTAGATCCAAGAGTTAAACTAAACTAAAAACTTTAATTATGAGTAGAGAAAAAATAGTTGCTGGTAATTGGAAAATGAATAATGATTGTAATCAGACAAGGATTCTTATAGGTGATTTGATGAAATTTAATCAAGTAGATGCAACTGTTATGATCGCTCCAGCACATACCAATTTATCCATAGCACAAGATTTACTGTTAAAATCAAAAATTGAAGTTATAGCTCAGAATATGCATTTTTCTGATAGCGGAGCTTATACAGGAGAGGTATCTGCTCAAATGTTAAAAAGTATAGGAATTAGTACAGTTATTATAGGTCATAGTGAGAGAAGAAAATATTTTAAAGAGACTGATAGTGAACTAAAATTAAAAGTTGATATGGGACTTTCTTCATCTATGAAAGTTATTTTTTGTGTTGGAGAAGAAATAGAGGATAGAAGAAACAATAAACATTTTGAAGTAATATTTAATCAGATAAATAATAGTTTGTTTCATTTGAAGGATGAGTCATGGGGAAAAATAGTATTAGCGTATGAACCAGTCTGGGCTATTGGAACTGGAGAAACAGCATCATTAGTTCAAATACAAGAAATGCATTCAATGATTAGAAAATATATTGCTGATAGATACTCGACTGAATTGGCTAATTCAATAAGTATTTTATATGGTGGAAGTGTAAAACCAGAAAATTCTCAAGATATTTTTTCTTTAGAGGATGTAGATGGTGGATTAATTGGAGGAGCTTCTTTGAGTGCTAATGATTTTAATAAGATAATTAGTTCAATTTAATTACTAGTAGCTAATTCAGACCTATAGCAGTTTTCGTTCAAGTCAGTTTTTTTTATTTCATTAAATCCTCCTGCAATATCTATTAAATTATCAAATCCATTTGCTTTAAGAATTGACATAGCTATGACTGATCTATATCCTCCGGCACAATGAACATGAAATTTTTCTTTTGAATTAATCTTACTAATATTTTCTTGAATCTCCCCAAGTGGGTAATTAGCTGAACCTTCAATATGCTGGGTCTCAAATTCAGAAACTTTTCTTACATCTAGAATATTTATTTTATTTAGCTTTAATGTTTCAATAAATTCATTTGCAGATATTGATTCTAAACTAGCAGTAGGATTTCCACTTTTTTCCCAAGTTTTTATTCCTCCCTCTAAATAACCAATACAATTATCACATCCAACTCTTGAGAGTCTAGTAATAGCTTCTTCTTCCATTCCTTTTTCTACAATCAGAAGAATTGGTCTATGAACATCCTTGATTAATGTACCAACCCAAGGGGCAAAACTTCCATTTAAACCAATAAACAATGAATTTGGGATGTGTTTATTTATAAATTCTTTTTGAGTTCTAACATCTAATATTAAACTATTTTCTGAAATCATATTGTTTTTAAACTCATCAATACTTAGTGCTTTATTTGATTTTTCCAGAACTTCGTCAAAATTATTATATCCTTCTTTATTTAAAAGAGCATTTTGCTTAAAATAACTTGGTGGAGGTGGCATTCCTTCAAGTAATTCTTTAATAAATTCTTCTTTAGTCATATCTTCTCTTAAGGCATAATTTGATATTTTTTGTTCACCTAGCGTGCTAAAAGTATCATCACTCATATTTTTTCCACAGGCTGAACCGGCTCCATGTGCAGGATATATTATTACATTATCTTCTAAAATCATGATTTTATTTCTTAGCGAATCATAAAGTTTGCTAGCTAAATCTTCTTTAGTTATGTCCTTTGCTATAGCTAAATCAGGCCTGCCTACATCTCCTATAAATAATGTATCTCCTGTGAAAATAGCATGATTATTTCCATTTTCATCAATTAAAAGATATGTAGTAGATTCAGGAGTATGGCCTGGAGTATGAATTGCTTTAATTTTTATTTTACCTATTGTAAATTCTTCTTGATCTTTTGCAATATGACATGGATAATCAGTTTCAGCACATGGGCCATACACTATTTTAGAATTTGTTTTTCTAGCTAAATCAATATGACCAGAAACAAAATCAGCATGAAAATGAGTCTCAAAAACATACTTTATTTGGGCTTTATCACTATTAGCTTTGTCAATATATTGCTGGGTTTCTCTAAGAGGATCAATGATTGCCGCTTCTCCCTCAGAAGAAATATAATATGCCCCTTGTGCTAAACAACTTGTATATAGTTGTTGAATATTCATTTACAATAGTTTAGGCAAAGATAATTACTATTTTCTATAAATTAAAAATCTATTTAATGCTATGACCTGACTTAACATAGAAAAAGTAAAAACAATAACTATCATCTTTTGTGAAACGACCTGAAGAATTAATTGTTCTTCAGTAAAATTAGTATAAGGATTGATTTGAGGGCCATAAAATATTAAATACACATAGAAAAGTAGGCATATAGTAAAAATTAGATAACCTACAGAGTAAATATTATTTATATTATTAGAATAATAAATTGTCAGAGTATGAAATATTGACACAAAAAATAATAATAAAAATGCTCCATTAGCAAAAAATACATGCCATTCAAAACTAAGATCATCAGGAACAAATCCAACCCCAGAAAACATTATTCCTGCTATAAACCCAATATAGCTAGTAATTAATGATAGTGATTTACAAGTCTTATTGTCTTTTATATGATTAAAAATATTTTTAAAATTTAAATAAAATAAACTAATAGTAAGCCCAATTAATATTAGTCCTGAATTAAAAAATAACATAGAAATTGTATTATCAGCTTGAATAATATCGGGATTGGTTTGATCAGTATTGGTTTTAAGACAACCTAATTCACTTAAAAAATTATGTGTAAAAGAATAGTTTTCCGATTTAAAATTAATTATTTCCTTTTCAGATCCAGGATAAAAATATGCAGCAATAAAGCAAAATACATAAAAAATACTAATGCTAATTACTGGAAGTTTTTTTAGATAAAATTTCATTATAATAATACTTTTTATATGATAAGCCAAACAGAAAATCCACCAATAATTAATCCTTCTATATAGGCAAGCCATAATGCATTAAATGTGCTTATTTTAAAATTTTTGACTAATATTTTATCTATGTTGTCTTTATATTGAAGACTATAAATAAAGAAAATAAATACTATTAAGAAATATATAGTTAGAATTATTGAGCCCATATTTTTATTTTAATTGTGATAATACAAAAATAGAATTATTTCGGGATTTAAAGTTTTGTTATCTTTAAGTAAAATATTCTAATATGTATTCGATTGAATTTAATACAGATATAATTAAAGGTGTAGAGTTAATGGATATTAATTTATTAAATCCACATGAAAAAATTATTAAAAAAAAGAAGACTAAATTAACTAAGTTTATCAAATCATTTGATGAATATTATATAATCTCTTCAATTTTATGCTGTCATAAAAGTCATGTGATAATTGATGGTCATCACAGATATTTTGCATTAAAGGAATTAGGTTTTAAGAATGTTCCTGTTACAAAAGTTGATTATTCTTCTGATTTAATTAGTACTGGAGTTGATGGTAATGGAATCCCAAAAGATCAAATAATAGAAAAAGGGGTTTCCAATGATTTATTTGA
>CERV01026970.1_pt1 | contig 11669 bp, 12 predicted proteins | sample 530871 | NCBI WGS metagenome assembly CERV01 (sample SAMEA2621045, study PRJEB7988) | marine metagenome | biome: marine biome (ENVO:00000447); feature: deep chlorophyll maximum layer (ENVO:xxxxxxxx); material: "saline water (ENVO:00002010), including plankton (ENVO:xxxxxxxx)" | depth 50 m
GCAGCGATTCAACCAAATACAAAAATGATGTACATTGAAACTTTAACAAATCCTGTATTGAAAGTTTGTGATATTCAAGCTTTTTCAAAATTAGCGAAGCAGCATAATTTAATTTTAGTTGTTGATAACACCTTTACTACTCCTTGGGCTACAAACCCAATTGATTTAGGAGCAGATATCGTGATACACTCCACCACAAAATATCTAGGTGGTCATTCAGACATTATAGGAGGAGCAGTATTAGGAAATAAAGAACTTGTAGCTAAAATATTCCCTAAAAAAGTACACCTTGGGGGTTCTGCTGATCCTCATAATTGTTATATGCTGGAAAGAGGAGTTAGAACTCTTGATGTTCGGATGGAAAGGCATGCTAAAAATTCAAATGAATTAGCAAAAAGACTAGAGGAACATGAAATGATAGAGAAAGTGATTCACCCCTCATTGCCAAGTCATCCAGATTATGAAGTTGCTAAAAGAATAATGCCAAAAGGTACAGGAATGATGGCTTTTGTTGTTAAAGGTGGAGATTCAGCAGCATTAAGTTTTATGAGGAATTTAAAAATTATTTTTGAGGCAACAAGCCTTGGTGGTGTTGAAAGTCTAATAGAATGTCCATTTAATTCTAGCCATATGTCAATTCCAGAAGAGGTTAGAAAAGAGGCTGGTATTGTTTCAGGATTTGTTAGATTAAGTGTTGGAATTGAAAATGTTGAAGACCTTTGGAATGATATTTCGCAGGCATTGAATTCACTATAATTCTGGTAATTTATGCTGTGTTCCAGTTGTCTTTTGTAATTCATTCATTTTAGAAATATAGCCTTCAGGCCCTTCTTCACCAACATTTCCGCTCTCATCCCAAAGCCGCTCTAGTGAAACAGACCAATCGCCACCTAGATCTCTGGCAGAGGGATTAAATTTCCAATCTTTCCCCGATTGCTTCTTATGTATTAACAACCAACTCCAAGCAATAGCTTCTTCTTCTAAAGAACCCCTAATTTTAGTTGCATATGCACATGATACGCCAACACTTTCTGAACGAGCAAGCATTACAAGTGCATGTGCAATTCCACATGGCCCATTAAATTCGATATCTTGCCAAGGAAATTTAGACAGTGTTTTTTGAATACTATTTGTTTTGTTTAATTTTCTTAACAAATTACCAAAGGCTTCTCTTTTCTTCAATTGTTTAGAATGTATTTCTTGAGCACTTTGTTCATTTATCTCAAATAACTCGTTTAATAATTCCAAACCAAATTCTTCCCACATTGAAACCAATAATAAATGAATTGATTCGGACTCCAACCAAATTAATTCGGATTCTTCTTTCCATTCTATTTCGCCCTCTAAATTCACATAAAAGCCCTTATTTGGAATGATTTCGAATAATTTTTCAACCGCTAATCTTTCTAAATCGTTTCCAGATAATTCTGTAATAAAATCTTTATAATCTTCTGGTTTAAACCATCTTTCTCCCAAAATAAATCCGTTATCTATACCCTCTAAAATTGCTTTACGGCATAAAAGGGGTAGTCCTTTTTCAGGTACCACTAAATTAAGCCAGCCTGTTACAATATTTTCTACGGCTTCAGTTGATTGATTGGGTAAATCTCCTTCCCATCCCTTAGGTTTCCAAAAATATTCAACCTCTATAAAATCAATTAGTTTTGGTGGTAATACTCCAAGTACAAATTGCATTACCAAAGGTTCTTTCAAATCTTTAATTAAATCTTCATCAATTACAAATGTTGTACCATTAGAAAAATTTAATTTGAAATATCCTTGATCTAAATCTTCATTATTCTCAATTTTTTCTAGATCTATTCCAGAAGAAATTATTAGACTCTCTGAGCTAATATTATGATTAATTTTTGCTCTTTCAATGATTCCTAATATCCAATCATTACTGATTTTAGATGTTTGTCCTGAACATACAAAGCCATTTTTTGAACTAAAAAACCACCATCCTCTTTTTGCATGTTCTTCCCAAGGAAGTAATCTTAATCGAGGATTATGATGATTTTGTACACCCGTTAAAAATCCTGCTCTAGAATCACCTTTTCTAATGTAACTTGCAGAACCATATAATGGATGTTTGAATACTGAAACTGTAGAATAATCCTCTTCTTGAGCCGCAATCATAGCTCCTGCCCATGCTTTAGCAACAGAATCACCTCTCTTAGACATCATTCTTTTTGAAAGCCATTTTTTATCGAAACGATTGTCTATAATTTTATTAATTTCTTCTAAAGTTGAAAATACTGGACTTTTGCGCCCCCATTTTATTCTTTTAGGGCCACTATATACGGGTAGCAAACTTTCTGGCGCTTCTCTTAATTCAGCTAAATTTTTCTTTAATCTTTGTTTTACATCTTTCGAGGCTTGCTTTGTTCCGCGCATTCTTATACGTTGTTTTTGACCAGGAAAGTTAACTTTTGAGGGTGCTGGCATATTATTCAACCTCCCATCTGTTTAATGCTAATAATTCCATTTCATGTGGCTCACTTGGAATAATTAAACAATGCATACCAATCAATTCTATTGAGGATAAATTGCCTAATGATGAATATTTTATTTGTTGATTTTTAGTGCCTAAATTTGAACATAAAATCGCATTCCACGAAAGTAAATTTTCAATCATAGGCTTCCCTTCATCAACTAATTTTTGTGACATCTTATTCAACGTATCGATAGCAATTTGAGGAGTCATGGGTTGTGGTTGTTCCTCGCCCATCCCCGTTGGATCTAAATCCAATAATAACAAGGTATGTAAATTATTTTTTTTATTTGTTAAAATGATTTCTAAAGGTGATGTTGGTAAATATGATTTGTAAGAATAAGGTATTGTTGTTTGACGGCCAAATCGATATGCTTGTAACCCAACTTCCCCAATTAATGTTGTAATTGAAATACCATGAATAATATGTGTAGGTATCTGTAATTTTTCACATCTAAGAATTAAATCAATATGCGTTGTTGCTTGTAATACGTCTCCAATTACTAATAATGCAACCGATTCTTTATTTGCTAAATCTAATAATTCATCAGGGTTCTCAATTGCTCCCCTCATCAATATTTGCCATTTGCCAAATTTAGTTTGAAACTCTTCTAAATATTCCTCAGATAAATGTGCAGTGTAACCCTCCATGAATATAGTTTTACAATTACTAATTGCTTCAACTGCTTCAAGAGTTAACAAATCGGGATTACCTGGTCCTATACCAACTAACCAAAGACCATTTGATGAAAATTTATTCTCCGAAGACATGAAACTAAAGTCACCCCTAGATGTGCCGAATCCGATGCGTTATTTAGTCGTCCCTAGCCAAGAAACTGAAACTTGGAAAGAATATTTGGTTTCTAAAGAATGGTTAGAACGTAAATATAGTATCGAAACCGAAGGGGAAAACAGAGCTATTCCTCTTTCGAATTTATTTCCCAAGATAGCTCCAATGGAGTTATCTAATTTTAAAATAATTGAAAAGGACGCTCCTTCTATTTCGCCTAATGATTATTTAGGATACTTAAAAATGAGTCTCGGTGACGTCACTTACAATAAATTCGAGAAGTTTTGGCCACAATCATTTGATCAAATAGGTGAGGTAATAATTATTAAAATAGATAATGAAGTTGAAAATTTTTCAGAAAATATTTCTCAATCTTTGTTACATCAAAATAAAAGAGTTACAAGAATTTTTCAAGATTTAGGTGTTCAGGGAGATTTTAGAATTCGTAAACTAAAGTTAATAGGGGGGGAAGAAAATCTAGGGGGAGAAACCAAGATTAAAGAAAACGGTGTTGAATTTCTTGTTGACCCAACTAAAGGATATTATTCTCCAAGATTAGCTACTGAAAGATTAGAAACGTTAGAATGTGCAATTCTATTAAAAGAAAAATTGGGTAGAGAATTAAAGATTTGTGATGCATATGCGGGATTTGGTCCTGCTTTAATGCCCCTAATTAAAGAAAAGAAACTAGTAAATTATATTCTTGCTAATGATTTAAATCCGAAAGTTACATCGATCTTAGAATCTAATTTAATAAACAATAATAAAGAAAATATTGAGTTTGAAATAAAATGTGAAGATGCTCAAAAATTAATTAATTACACTAACTATAAACAATTATTTGACTTATTATTAGTTAATCTACCCCATTCAACTATTGCGCACTTACCTTCCTTAATTGGATTATTAAATAATAATTCTACATCTGTTCTAAGGGCTTGGTCTATAATTAATTTAAAAGATGTTGCAAATATAAAAAGTCAGATTCAAGAATTATTTCTTTCTCAAAAATATTCTATTTCAAAGATTATTGTTGAACCTACAAGAACATATAGTCCTACTCAAGTTTATACAAAAATAGAAATTTGGACAAATTAATTACAAGGTTTTTATGAGACTACTATGTGGGTAGCAATAAGGGAGAATATGGTTGCAAAATGTATTTGTTCGGTTTGTGGACATAAAATAGACATTGGAGGCATTGCTCCTAGATTAGAAGGTGTGAAAGTGTATTGTAGAATCTGTGGAGCTACTACACATCACAAATTCTAGTTGTTATTCTACTATTTCTTGTGGCGTAATTAAGATATTACTTCCATCTCGATTAATTACTGGTGCATCAAAGATAGATAATGACGGTAAAACATGTAAAAAGCAAGATGGTGAGCATGCTGGTTGTAAATAATCTTCACCTGTTTCAGTCATTACAAAATTTATTCCGTGTCCCGCAGGTAAAATAGCATCAATCGCTTGGAACTCCATCATCATAACAATTGTTTCTCCTGGAGTAACCGTTTGTGGTTGATACCCTCCTGCATGATAGCGTACATCCATTGTGGCATGGCCAAGTCTTAATCCAGTTTCTGCATCTTGCATTTCAATAAATACTTGTCCGCCATCAAAGTTCGATACTACTGTTAAATGCAATACTGCTAATCCCGAAATAATTGTGTCTGTATCTACACTTAATGGATCGCACTCTACTGTTACTGAGTCTCCTCCTCCAACAACTAAGGATCCTGTTCCTACCCAAGTATTATCTCTATTACATGAGGATAATTCTACTCTTTGAAATTCTACATCTTTAGGAGGCCAAGTTTCTTCTATCCTCCATTCTCCATCATTTCGTTGTATCTGAGTATGTAAATCTGGCTTAGGGCCAATTCCCTTTAGATAATACTCCATCCATTCAAATAAATCCTGAGCCCAATCCCATCTAGTCATGTTATGGATTGCTTCTCCCCCATATCCAGAGTCCTGTGCATTATGCTTGGTCCATTGATCTGGATAATTATGTTCCCATTGTCCAATCATTCCTGCAACCTCGTAACCATTGTCAATATATTCTTGATACCAATTCACTCCAGGAGGCCCTCCGAACACTTGATGGGGATCAACATTCCAGTCTTGTAATCCTTGAACCCAATATATGCTTCCATTATATTTTCCTAATGCTTTGTCAATATGGCTACGTTCGCTATAGTATGGATCTCCAGTAGGGTCAAATTCACCCATTGTATAGCGCATTGGGCCTGCAACCAATCCTTCAAGTACATCTCCACAAAGGTTGTCCGCATCCTCTAAATTGTAATCAAGTATGCTGCTACCATAATTTGAATGCATAATTTGGCTTCTAGCTTCTGCACTTCCATTTTTGTATAATAGGGGCCCTAATGCAGTTGTGCCTGAAATTGGTACAATTGTTTTGAGATATTCGCTACCTTGAGCGGCTGCTTCCCATGCAGTTGCTCCTTCATACGATTTACCGTAAATCGCAACATTACCATTACTCCAATTTTGTTGGCCGAGCCATTCAACTGCAGAATGGATACCTAAACCTTCACCATCTCCACGATAATCAAAACAACCCGTACTTTCTTCTGTAGCAAAAACTGCTACCTGGGCAAAAGCATATCCATGTGGCACAAAATTGTCGTGAATGAATTCGCCCCTACCTGCACCAATTACATTAGTTGGTGATGACTCTGATCCGGGTGGACCATAAGAAAAATATGGACTAACTATAGCTATTACGGGTACTTTTTCGCCGTTTTCAGTATTTGAGGGTAGCCAATATGATACGTGTACTTCAGCAGAATTAGGACCACCGTCCCATACTCCTGTAGTATCAACCTCCACCATAGCCTCTTGAACATCTAAGGAGAAATATGGACCAGGTTCTAATACGAAACTATGGGTATGAGTGGTGTTCCATTCAAGTAAATGTCTTTCCCAAATAGAGGGGTAGGGCATTTCATCTTCTTGATTTAAAATCTCTTCTTTTCCAAAACAACCTGACAGTGAAGCGCCTAAAAATAATAAAATTACCAAGGGGGTTGTGAGTTGTTTCATTCTCCTCAAACAGGGTTAAAAATTACTTAGATAAAGCCCTAACGTAGTAATGGTTCTAAATATAAATATGATTGTGTTTACGTCTTAACATGGCTGGAACATTAGTATTAAAGCAATTTCAAATAGACCACACCGGAGTTTCCGGAGCAAACCTCTACGTAAAAGCTAGAAATTCAGGGCTTTTTGCATTTATACTAAATTTAATTGGTTTAGATCCTACTGCTACAGTAAAAGTAGATACTGGATCAATCGAATTTAGAAATTCATCTCTTAAGGGTATGACTAGCGTAACAACTGGTTTAACTTCCATAGCTGCATTTATTGGAGGATATGATAAGCCGATAGGTTGGCTTATTACTGGCTTTTTAGCTTTTTTAGGGCTTTCAATTACTGCTTTTTCTGGCGATGAACCTATGATTGGATTATTCGTTACAGGAATTATTGTTTTTCTTATCTGCGTTGCAATATACACTTTTCAAAAGGTAATGTATATTGGTTTTGAAACATCTGGTGGAGCAACATACATGATCGCATTCAAGCGTAGTGTAATAGAAGGAGTTGCTATAGATATTGCAAGAATTGAAGAAGCAATTACTCTTGTTAATTCCTTGATTAGTTCTGCTGCATCTGGGAAAGATGTTGTATCAACACAAAATGTTCAAAGTTTTGGTAAACAAGCCACACTCTCATATGCAGAAACACCAGCAATTGAAGCAACTACAACTCAATCTACTAACGAACATCCTGGTTGGAAATGGGATGAAGCGAGTCAGCAATGGGTTCCAGAATAATTACTTACATCATTGGAAGTATTATCTCACTAGCTGCAAATAAAGCGCCCATTACAAGTGCAAAGAGTAGTAGTGAATTTATCCACATGCCTTCATCTTCCACTGGCTCACCAAAGAAGGTTATTCCGTCTTCTACTCCTTCTCTTTTTAGCCTGAAGTAACTAATTAACACTAGGAGCATTACTACTGCTCCAGTCATTGCATCCAACTGATTTTGATCACTAACGTTTCGAGCATTGCCTGCAATTAAACCTACAAACAGCGAAATTGTTACTGTCATAAAAGCAAATGCAGATGGATGTAATACCGACCATTTTCCTGAAGCCCCATCTAACAATACTATTGCCGAAAAGAGTGTATAAACTAAAATTAAAGCCCCTGAAACTGAAACGGTAGTTGGAAACGGTTCGCCCATACCCTTATCCAAAATTGTTGTATCTGTAACTTTCTCTGGGAATCCTGCATCAATCACTGAGTCTGGAGATAAGATCATTCTTAATGAATAAAATAATCCAGCTAAGATTAACAAAATTAGAGATACCATGGCAATCTTATCATTAACTTTCAAATTTGGTTTAAAATCAGAAAGGCCTTCATTAACTCCTTCTTCTCTTAATAATATGTAAGCACCAGTATAAACTAATGTTACTATTGCTGAAACATATTTTGGTAATTGGCCCGCTTCACTTGCATCATTCCAATATACCCATATACACACAGACATAATAGCTGAACCAATGATTACTGGCAGCATTATAACCCATTTTCCTCTTGCTCCTTCGTTAAGAATTATCATGGTAGAAATAAATATTCCAAAGAAAAGTGCGCCATTAAATGCTGTTTCAGGGCCACCGTGCCCATATGCAACATCATCTGACAGTACACCGTTATCTAAAAGGGCGAAACAACCATTTCCTCCGATTACATAACAATCACCAAAGAACATAAAGCTCAATCCATAAAGAAAGAACATTAGTGCTGAAAATCCTAAACATATTTTTGCTGGCATTGATTTTATTTTAAACATCTTAATCGATAAATCCTGAAATTAGGAATATATAATAATTTACATAGACAATTTAGTCGCGCCTAAATTTTCAGACTATTTTGTTATTTTCGAATAAGAATAAATTTCATTATAAGAATAAATTTCATTCATTTAATTAATAACCATCATATGTATGTTAAATCGAGGAGTTAGTATGGCACTACCTAGTTGGGAAACTTTAGAGGCTTCAGGAATAATGATAGGCGCTGTTTCACTAATAATCATTGGTGCTATTTTGTTATTTTTTGGTAATAAATATCTTGTTGCAGTATTTGGTGCATCCGGCTTTTTATTTGGGGTAATGTTAGTAAATTTTGTAGAGGATTTGGTTCCACTTTTTGCTCCAGAATATGCCCCAAGTCAACATCCTATGTTATTTCTAAGTATCAAAATATTAGCTGGGATTCTATTTGGAGGAATGAGTGCTTTAGGGTGGAGGTCTTCTATTAGAACTTCAGCATCAATTTTAGTGTATCTTCTAATGCTATGGTTAAGAGAAACGGGAGAGGGTTTAGGGATTGTAATCAAAGATGATCAAACTTTTACAATTATTGCAATTATTGGGGCTGCAATATCTTTTTTAATCACATTTAAGGCTAGAGAATTAGTTGCTGCGCTTGCAGGTGCTGCTGCTGGAACTGCGTGTCTTGCCTTAGGTTTGCAATTTGTAACTGCTGGTGCAGTTACGTTCCCACAAATTTCTTCTACGACTCCAAATACACTTCTTTGTGCAGCATTATTTGTTATTGGTCTAATTGTTCAATTAAGGAACTCTGAAGAAAAGAAAAAATTATCTAAAGTAAGAAAAATAGTAAATAAAGTTCATGCTAATGATAAAAAATCAGTACAAAAAATGGAAGATTTGACTTGGGCTAATAGAACTGATGATTACAAAAAATGGTTAGTGATGGGTGCTGCTTCTGTTGAAACTATGAGACGTCCGGAATTTAGAAATAGGGTGAATATTCCAGATCCTCCTCCTCTTCGTAAAAAAACAAAACTACCCCAATCTTGATTGCTAAGACCTTTTGCAAGGGTCAATGGACCCTGCAACTGTTTGGGGAAGTCGTTGGTTAAATTCAAATCAACCTATTGCCAAAAAATATATGGAAACTGTTTGTAAAAAACAAAGTCTTGTCGTTTTGGCCGCAGATAAAAATACTATGGAAGAATTACACCAACTTATAGATGATGTTGGAGATTATATCTCAGCATTAAAAACTCATGTTGATCTAATAGATGATTGGACAAGGGAAAAATGGAATTTATTTGTTCTAAAGGCTAAAGAAAATGACCTATTAATCTTTGAAGATAGAAAACATGGAGACATTGGTAAAATCGTTAAAGAGCAAATGGGAGGGATTTATGATTCTAAATCCTGGGCCGATTTAATTACCGCTCACTTAATTTCGGGCCCTTCAATTTTAGATGGTATGCAAGAGGCTTGGGAGTCTGAAAATAGAGAAGGAGGGGTACTTTTACTAGCTCAAATGAGTAGTGAAGGGAATTTACTTGAATTACCAGGATATACTAATTCAGTAGTAAAATTAGGAAAGGTACACCCCATTTGTTTTGGTTTTATTGGAAATGGAAGTAATCCTGATGAGATTAGTGAGTTACGTGAAATAGTTGGTAAAGAAAAAATGATTTGGACACCTGGTGTCAATTTAAATTCAAATGAGGCAGTATTAGGGCAAAGATATGGGGATCCTGAAGAAGCAATCTTATCTGGATCTGATGCTATAATAATTGGGAGTGGTATACATAAGGCAATTAATCCAAAAGAGATGGCTTCAAAATATGCTAAAATTAGTTGGGAGGCTTTAATTAAAAGGGGCGTTAATTTTGATTGAAAATATATTAATTGTTCTTGGAATAGTTGGATTAACATTTATTACGTGGTGGTTTCATTTTAGAAAACATATGTTACTAAGTAAAAGAATCAAAAATTGTGATGAAACATTACTATCGGATTCAGGATTAAATATAGAATCTGTTTTTCAAGCTCCTCCAGGAAGTCTTATTCATCCCTATATCATAATTAATGAAGATACTACAACACCTCCCTCAATAATTATTAATGATTAATAATTATAAATATGGTATGTCTCCAAAAAGGCTCCATAAATATCCACCTACTAAACCTCCAAATAATATTATAGTCAAAATAAATGCCTTTTTCTTCAGTCCTTTAGCTGTTTCTTTAATTGCTTCTGAAGAAAGGGTGGTGGGAGTTGAAACCTCCAAAGGAGGTAATTCTCCTAAAGCTGGTAATTCTCCCAAAGGTGGTAATTCTCCTAAAGGTGGTAATTCTCCTAAAGGTGGTAATTCTCCTAAAGGTGGTAATTCTTCTTTTTTATCTAAATCCTTAGGGTATAATTTATCTAAATCTTCTAACCCTGGTGCTTCTGGAATTGGTCCTAATACCTTATCCCAAACTTCATCAAACAAATTTGCTGTTACTGGCTTTTGAACCCATGCAACGGCCCCTGCTGAAAAAGCCGCATCTTCAGCTATTTGTGCTAGTCTTGAAGGTGCTAGAAAAATAATTCTTGCTTCTGGATCTGCTTCTCGAATTTCTAATGCGGCAATATGTCCATCCATACTTGGTATATCTAATGCCATTATTACTAAATCGGGTAAATGTTCCGAATAAACATCCACAGCATTATCTCCATCTTCACAATTAATAAAAATGAATTCCTTGGTTCTCAATGATTGTTCTATCCGTCTTCTAGACATTGGATTATTATCAACCAATAACACAATTGGAGCATTTTCATCATCAACATCTGTGACTAGGCCCATGCAACTCATGAGAGGCGAGGGGTGCTTTGTTCATCAAATATACCCTACTTACTCTTCTTCAAGTATAGTTTCTGCAGGTCCGTCCTTAGGATTTGTGAATGCTTGTTTAATCTTTTCTTCTTCTTCTTTATTCTTATTGTATTCTACTTCTCTCTCTGGTGCACTAACAAATGCCATTTGTACTTCTGAAATTACTCCAGATAATATCTTAGTTTCTTTGTCGTCCAAATTTCCAGCGGTCTTTTTTTGTAACATCCTTAACAATTCAATACCTTCTTTAGCTTCATTAAGATCATAAAAGCGTTCACCTTCATATTCCATTAAACCTAAATTCATCATTACTGTTCTTTGAAACATATGTACTAATTGAAAAAACCTATATGAGTCTTCATTATTAAAAAATTCTTCATCTGACAATTTCTCACCTTCCGCTATTCTAATACTATTAGGAATAATTTTTTATATTTTCTAAAGAGTTTTTACTTCTTCTAAATACGCCCTTTGCTCTCACAATTACATTTTTATTTTCTGTTAATTCTACTAAAATAACATAATTACCCATTGATTTTTCAATAAATTTGGCATTAACATTCAACTTTTTATTAATTGTTGATCTTAAATAATTCGTCTCAAATGATTTGGCTAGTACTAGAACATCTTCTACTA
>CERV01000453.1_pt1 | contig 11647 bp, 8 predicted proteins | sample 530871 | NCBI WGS metagenome assembly CERV01 (sample SAMEA2621045, study PRJEB7988) | marine metagenome | biome: marine biome (ENVO:00000447); feature: deep chlorophyll maximum layer (ENVO:xxxxxxxx); material: "saline water (ENVO:00002010), including plankton (ENVO:xxxxxxxx)" | depth 50 m
TCTAAATAAAGGAGTGAAAAATAGTAATAAGGTAATTGCTCACATAGCAGTACTAATAACTTTATTGTCTTTTGCTAATATAATGCCATTAAGAAGTGCTCTATCGGACGGTAGATCGGAAGCTGTACTAAGAATAATAATTATGTTATCTTCTTCTGTATATGCTATGGTGTTTTTTATCAAAAGCTTTATAGATGCCAGAAAAAAATAAAAAATCCTAATTATATCATTAGGTTATGAATAGACTCCTTCTTTTCCTTACATTATTATGTTTTAACCTTTATGCTCAAGATGAAGAATCGACTAAATGGGTAGCTACTTGGGGCGATGATATAAATGGTACTGGAGAGTCATTCAAGCCATTCAAGACAATAAATAAGGCTTTATCTGTTTTAGATTCAGGAACAATAATGTTTAGAGCCACTGATTTCATAAATACATTCAGAGAGGAAGTAATAATTGACGGAAAAGAAAATATCACAATCAAAGGATATGAAGCTGGAAATTTAGGGAATAGATATATAATATTTGATGGAACCACTAATTTGAGTGATTATGAATGGACAAATCAAGGAGGAAATATATTTAAGACAACTATAGACACTACGATATGGCAACTATTTGTCGATGGTAATGAAATGGTAATGGCCAGATGGCCAAATGCACAATTCAGTGATAAGTCTATCTACAGCTGGGACACCTGGGCAGAAGGAGATGAGGTAAACAGCATAAATGGTATGTTAGTTATTGATAATACTAAATCTTTTTACTCTGGTTTAGATTATACTCTTGATACAGCTCACGCAATATTAAATGTTGGCTCTTTTAGAACCTGGAATCGTAAAATTCAATATTCTGAAGGGTCAGATTTTTTTACTTATGATAATGTGCCAAATAGCCAGTACAAGGATAAACATCACTATTTCTTTGTTGAAGGAGATTTAAATCTTTTAGATACATTAAATGAATGGTATCACAACCCCAAAACAGGAGAACTGTGGTTAAAGACAGATGGGACAAACCCAAATAATTTTGAGATAAAAGGTAAGACATCAACATATTCTTTTGATATAAAAAACTCAAAAAATATTACTATTGAAAATCTATTTTTCTTCTCTTCAACCATTAAAGCATCTTCCAGCGAAAATATAATAATCCAAGACTGTAATTTTGCTTTTCCTTCAACATCTAAGAGAATGATTGGTGATTTAGGAACACCTGAAGCAACATCTATAGGAATAAGTGGAGGGTCTAATAAAGTAAACAATAGTACATTCAGAAGAAACTTATTTACCTATACTGATGGTGATGCTTTAAGAGTTTTTGGTGATAACAATAAGATAGAAAACAATATTTTCCAATACATAGATTACTCTGTTTCTGAACTTCCAGGCCTTATGGTCTCTTTCTATATAAATGGAGATAAAAATATTTTTAGACAGAATACAATAAATGATGCTCAAGCTTCTGCTACAGTTGTACCAGGTGAAAGAAGTGAGTTTTCATACAATAAAGTAACAAGAACTGGAGCACTACAATCAGACGGATCAGTCTTTCAAGGCACAAGAAATTATGTTGCAGATTCTGAAGTTCATCATAATTATATATATAATACTCCAAAGTTAGCATTAAGATATGATGCACCTGGAGATGACCCTTCCGCTGCTGGTCAAAGGGGGAAAATGTATAATAATGTTGCTATCAATACAAGCGGCATAATGATAAAGGGAGATCATCACTATATTGTAAATAATACTGTTATCGGAAGTAATAAAAATGGAATGATAATTCTTGACGAAGAAAATTCTAACCTTAATACATTTACTCAAAACAATCTAGTTGATAAACTATCTGGTCACAGAAGTAATAGTAATTATGAAGATAAGGATGGAAATGGTGAAGCAGATTATCCCATTCCTGGAACATCTTCCAACAATTGGAATGGATGGGATTCTGTAAAGACTGGATACAATGATGAATATAGTATTGATAACACAATTTATAAATTAATTGATAGTATAACTCTTATGCCTCTTGAGGGGTCTGCTCTCATAGATGGAGGTATTGAGATAAGTGCATTAACTCAAGAGATAGTTGGATCTTCACCAGATATTGGCGCATATGAGTTTGGAGGAGAATTATGGGAGGCAGGTTATAATGGTTGGTACCCAAGATACTACCCTTGGACTTTTATGAATTTTACTTCTTACACTAAAACTAATACTACAGGTACTAATCTCATATATGAAAATTCTACAAATATTTCAATATCATTTCTTTTAGAGGATGGGCCAATTGAAGAAGATATAATTATAGAGATTGACACCTTTGATAATGAAAACATGGCTGACTATGGAAGAGATTGGATAATAATTTATGATGAGGACTCAATATTTGATCCTAATAAAGATATAATTTGGGAGAAAGGAAAAGATTCAATTGTCCTAAACATACATCCAATAAACGATGATATCTACGAAGGAACTGAGACCCTTGGAACTGGATTTATAGGAGTATCAGCATTAAACAGAGTAGCATTTATTAATACTGGAATATATAGTAATCTATACGACGATGATCCCATGCCAACAGCTTCATTTGTATTAAGTCCAGATTCTATTACAGAAAATTCAGAAACTACTACAGTTAAATTAACACTTAGCAACCCCTCAAAATTCGATATAAGCTTAGGGTTAACTGCAGAAGACAGTCCTTTTGTATTTGATCTTGCTGAGAATAATAAGGATTATATTTTTGATATAGACACTTTAACATTTCCTGCTCTAAGCACGGAGCAAGAATTTTCTGTTACTTCTATACAAGATAGTGAAGTGGAAGGTAATGAAATTGCTGTTATAAATATTGAGTCAACTGAAGACTCCATATTTTTAGTTATTTCTATACCAATAATAGATGATGATGAATTATTACCTCTTTCAGTAGAAAATATAAATATAATAGAAAGTGTATTTCCAAATCCAGCAAAAGATAATATAAGAATTGAATTGAAAGAAAACTCAACGATAGAAAATATTAATTTTATCAATTTAGATGGTAAAATTATAGAACCAAAATATATTAGTAAGGAAAATAAATTTGTTGAGATTAATGTTTCTAACTTAAATAATGGAGTATATATTCTTAATATTAAATCTGAAAAAATAGTCCATAAGATTAAGGTAATTATAGAAAAATGAATCAATAATCAATTTGAATATTTTTACTAAGGAAATCTTAGAAGGATAAAATTACATTGAGAAAAATAATAATAGATACAGACACAGCTACAGATGATGCCGTCGCAATAATAATGGCTCTTAAATGTAGAGATTTTGATGTCAAGGCTATAACTACAGTTGCAGGAAATGTAGATCTTGACCTCGCAACTATAAATGCTCTTTATACCGTTGAACTATGTAAAAAAAACACTCCTATCTTCAAAGGATCATCTGGCCCATTAAAAAGAAAGTTAGAAACCTCAAAATTTTTTCATGGTAAAGACGGACTTGGTGATACAGGACCCTACGAGCCAAAGGGAAAAGAACAAAAAGAAAATGGAGTAGATAAAATTATTTCTCTGATAAATTCAGAACCAAATGAAATAGAAATTATTGCGATAGGGCCACTCACAAATATTGCAAAGGCATTCATGAAGGATAATTCAATAAAAAATAAAATTAAAAGTTTGTACGTAATGGGTGGTATTGGAGAAGGAAAAGGGAATATAACAGAACATGCTGAATTTAATTTTTGGGTAGATCCAGATGCTGCAGATATTGTCCTCAATTCAGGAGTTGAAGTTAAAGTAATAGCATGGGACACAACACAATTATATGGATACCTAAATAAAAATAATTTTGATAATCTAGAAAAAATTAATACCTCTCTTTCAAGATTTACAATAGATATTCAGAAGAGAGGCTTAGAGTATTACAAGATTAAATATAATGAATACAAAATTGACTTAGCTGACCCATTAGCCATGGCTGCAATGATTGATGACTCAGAGACAGAATATAAGTCTTGTAATATAAAAATGATATTAAGTGGAGAGGAGAGAGGTAAAGATATTATCTCTTTCTCAGAAGGAGGTAAAGTAAAATTAGCTTCAAAAATATCTAGAAATAATTTTTTGAATACTCTAGAAAATAGTCTAGTATAGATATATGAAAATTCTAAACTTTGGCTCCATAAATAAAGATTTAGTTTATAAAGTAGAAGATTTTGTCAAGCCGGGAGAGACAATCTCATCAAGAGATTATGGATTATACTTAGGAGGAAAAGGGTTAAATCAAAGTGTAGCAATTTCTAAATCTGGATCAGAAGTTTATCATGCAGGATGTGTAAATAAATCAGATCATAGTATAATATCTGATCTAAAAAAATGGGGAGTTAATACAGAATATATAAATAAGATAGATGAGGCAACTGGACATGCCATAATTCAGATAGATCATAACGGAGAAAATTCAATTATAATTCATGGAGGAGCTAATAATTGTGTAGAGGGAAATCAAATAGATAAGGTGCTTTCCAATTTTAATGAGGGAGATTATATTCTTTTACAAAATGAGATAAATAACGTAAATGAAATTATTGAAAAGGCACACAATAAAGGTCTAATCATCTTTTTTAATCCAGCACCTTATTCAATTCAAATAAATAATTATTCCTTAGAAAAAGTAAATACTCTGATATATAATGAAACTGAGGGAAAAGGACTTTCACATAAAACTGATGAGATGAAAATAATAGATACATTATCAAATAAATACCCTAATACCAGACATATACTAACATTAGGAGAGAGAGGCTCAATATATTCTTTTAATAACAAAACCATAAAAATAAAAGCAGAAGTTGTTAAGACTGTGGATACTACGGCTGCAGGCGATACTTATATTGGTTATTACATATCTAATATTAGTAAGGGAGTTTCTATTGAAAAAAGTATGAAAAATGCTTCTAAAGCTGCAGCTATTGCAACAACTACAGTTGGTGGAGCAAAATCAATACCAGAAATAAATTAAAGCGCTTCGTTTTTTCTTTCTATAAAAGAATTAGAACCATTTTTGTTTTTTAATAAATCAAAAGCATCAAATAATTCACCAGTTGCAGTATAAGATTTATAAGTAAGTTTATTACCATCAATAGATATTACCTGAAAAAGTTGTTTACTTTCACCAACTCTATCCCTCAATGCACCATAATCTTCCCATCCTGGTTTAACCTTATACATTTTTCCACCACTAACTGAAACCACATAAACAGTGCCTGTTATATCTTGCATGTTTTCACCATCAAGAAGATTCTTTTCATAAGGTGCTACTCTTCCTCTTGTATAAGTATGATCGTGTCCTTGTAAAGCTAAATCCACTTTATATTTATCAAATAGTGGCTTCCAAAGACTTCTTAATTCCTCATTATCTCTTCCTCTAGATGCAGAAAATATTGGATGATGATATGTTGCTATTGTCCATTTATTTGGATTATCTTTTAGAACAGACTCTAGCCAATCGGCTTGTTCTTTTATCATAATATTACTATTTAAAGCAACAAATCTCACTCCTTGATAATCAATATAGTAGTTAGTCTCTTCAATTCCTTTAACTCCGTTCATAGGAAGGGTAAACTGGTTATTCCATTGAACTGAAAGCCTTTTGATTCGTTTTTCAATATCATCTTGGACTTGAGGATTATACTCATGATTTCCAGGAATAGATAAGGAGGGAAGCGATCTATGAATCCAGCCCCCAGCCATAAACCATTCGTGCCACTGATGTTCTTCGTGCGCATCATCTATAAGATCTCCTGCATGGATAATGAAACTTGCATCTGGAGCTTTTTTGTAACCTTCTCTAATTAATCTTGACCAAAGTTCTAAAATATAATTTTGTGCGTCTCCAACATAGAGAAAAGAAAACGGTTCACCTTCTTTTTTTGAGGTTGTGAATTGTATCCATTCACTCCAAATAGCACCATCTCCTACCCTATATCCATACATTGTATTAGGCTCTAAATTTTTAAATGTGACAGAATGATAATTATGATTTAAATTATTGAAAGTAGTTTTCTTTGGGTTTTTTCTATCAATAACTCCAACAACATTTTCTAAATTAAGATTTGTAGTAACAGCCTTAATAGTATTTGCATTACTTATAAAAGCAGGGTTAGGATCTGCAACAGCTATTTCACCATATCCAACCTTTACATCTTTACTTGTCCTCCAAGTAACACTAATTGTTGTAGATGGATCATCAGAAAAGTTTAAAACTATATGATCAGGATGCTGTGTAGGTTTACTCCAATTTTTAACAAATTCAGGTTTTTTATATACTCTCTGTGAGTATGAATCAATACTGAATAAGGAAATTAATATTATTAAAAATAATTTTTTCGTCATATGACAAAATTAAGGATTTGTTTATAGTATTAGTAAGAAAAATAATATTTCTACCCTAGATAATTAACTTTTTCCATTCTTTTAAAAATTGCTAGAATGACTACCCCGAACAGAATACCTGTTACTAAAAAAATTATACTAGTTAGTCCTGAAGCTGCAAAAGAAAGTCTTAACATAATAGTTGAAATTATAAATCCAGTATTTCTGATTAGCTGAGAATATCTCTCCGTGTACCTAAAAGAAATTAATAGAAGTAGTACATCAACTAAAATTAAGATAGTAAAGAAATCAACAAAGAATAGAAAATCAATATTAACATCGTATTTTCCTAGAATTACCACGTTATTAAACCAATCATAAAAATTAAAAGAAGCTAATGCTAGCAATATCGGTACAAGTAAAATTGACAAAGCCTTTTTTTGACTTATAAAATTAGCTAAATGCTTATCTATTTTAGGTTTTTTAGGTTTACCAGCTGTAGTTTTAAAGAGATAGATAAGGAAGAAAACAATTACAAAGCCAACAAGATCATATATTAGCTGTATATTATTTTCATTAGATAAAAAGGGATTTTCTAAATCAACAAGGGTTACATCTTTAAATATCTTTCTAATCAAAATAAGAGATATAATCTCATAACCCTTAACAACTGAAACTGTAAAGGAATTTGGTAGGTAATATATTAATAGGAATGCCTCATAAACTAAAATAAAAGAAAAAGGTGTGTAAAGAGCTGAAATAGGATTGCTAAGTAAATTTCCAGCAATCTCAATATTTACAAAACCATAAATATTTAAAAAAATCAAAAATAAGTGAGCAATAAAACCACCAGCAGCTAATAATAATATATATTTTTCGAATTTCTTTTGACTATTCTTTGAAAATATCGTATCAAATAAGAGATCAATTTTTTGCATCGTACAAACAATTAAATTTTAAGAAATGAAAAAATATTTATTTTTAATAACCAATTTATTATGTTTTAACGTTTTTTCTCAGGAATTAGTTATCGGAGAGGAAAGAATTGAACCTGGAATTAAAATAATTTTTGAGGGAGCTATCAAAGACATGGTATTTCCAAAGGAAAATAATTTAGAAGAAGAAAAAACCAATGTTCATATAGAGGCTAGAGTTAATTGGGATTTTATAAATACACCAAAAGGAACTCCAAGTGGTGGTTTTGTTCCATATTTAAATATTATTGCTACAGTAACAAATCAGTCAATTGGACTTAAAACATTTGTTGATTTAACTCCTCACATCAACTTAGTAGATAATTTTCATTATGCTAGAAATATATCTTTACCAGGCAGTAAATCTGATCTTTATACTGTTGAGTTCATAGTATCATCTCCTGGAAGATTTAAATTATCATACCACAAAGACTGGAAAGATAATTATTCTGATAAATTGATTGATGACATAAAGTTTGAATACGAAAATATATCTTTTGAAGAAATTGCCAATTCTTCAAGAAGATAAAATAATATATATTTACTTTTCTTCTATATAATATGAAAAAAGTAACTCTACTAGTTTTAATTTTATTGAGCCATTTTGATTCATTATGTCAAGATATATTCGCAGATAAATCAACTTTTTCAAGACAAGATAGCCTAAGAGGAAGTATAACAAATGAGAGAGCTTGGTGGGATTTAAATTATTACCATCTGGATATAAAAATCAATCCAAAAAAAAAATATATTAAAGGTTCAAATAAAATAGTATACACTGTATTAAATGAAAACAATTTAATGCAGGTAGACCTCCAAGAACCTTTAAAGATTACGTCAATAACTGAAGATGATAAAAATATTTCTTTTAGGAGGGAGGGGAATGCTTACTTTATTTCACTGACAAAAAAACAAAATTTAGGTGATTTAAATGAAATTAAAATTTATTACGAGGGCCATCCTAAGCAGGCAATTAGGGCTCCTTGGGATGGAGGCTTTTCTTGGGATAAAGATGAAAATGGTAAAGATTTCATAGCGACTTCATGTCAGGGACTCGGGGCAAGTGTGTGGTGGCCTAATAAAGATCATATGTATGATGAAGTCGACAGCATGCTAATTAGTGTTAACGTACCTAATGATTTGGTAAATGTTTCTAATGGTAGGCTTAGAGAAATTACGTATCCTGATAGAAATACAAGAACATATCACTGGTATGTTAATAATCCAATTAATAATTATGGAGTTAATGTTAATATTGGAGACTATGTTAAATTCTCAGAGATATATAAAGGCGAAAAAGGTGATCTAGATATAGACTATTATGTTTTAGGATATAATATTGATAAAGCAAAGGAACAATTTAAAGATGTACCAAAAATGTTTGATGCATTTGAGTACTGGTTTGGACCATACCCTTTCTATGAAGATAGTTATAAGCTTGTAGAAGTTCCTTACTTGGGAATGGAACATCAGAGCTCAATCACTTACGGAAATAAATATTTAAAAGGGTATCTTGGAAGGGATGTGTCAGACACTGGGTGGGGGCTTAAATTTGATTTTATTATAATACATGAGTCAGGTCATGAGTGGTTTGCCAATAATATAACTTATATAGACATTGCAGATATGTGGGTTCATGAAGGTTTTACAGCCTACTCTGAAAATCTATTTTTAGATTATCATTTTGGTAAACAGGCAGGAGCTGATTATACAATAGGTACAAGAAAAGGAATCCAAAATGATATACCAATAATAGGACCTTATGATGTAAATAAAAATGGTTCGAAAGATATGTACTCAAAAGGGGCAAATCTTTTACATACAATTAGACAGATTACAAATAATGATGAGTTGTGGAGAGAAACTTTGAGGGGGTTAAATAAAAAATTTTATCACCAGACGGTATCTTCATCTCAGGTTGAAAATTATATTTCTGAGTCTATAGGCTTTGATCTAAAACATGTTTTTAATCAGTATTTAAGAGATGTAAGAATACCAAAATTTGAATTTAATCTAGATGATAAAGGTTTAAATTATAGATGGACTAATACCATAGTAAATTTTAATATGCCCTTAGATGTTACATTAAATGGAGAGAAGACAAGATTATATCCAGAAAATGACTGGAAGATTTACAAAACAAAAGTCGAGGATATCAAAATCGATCGAAACTTTTATATACAATAAAAAAAGCCTCCATAAAATGAAGGCTTTTTAATTTAATCAGACTATCTATTAATAGAATTTATATCCAATATTATTAGTATGAGGAACTAAACCATTAGATCCACCAACCAGATATTTAGATAATTCTTGAGCTATTCTACTTGGATCATCATTTAGTCTCCAATCTAAGTAAGTTTGATATTTTTCAAATGACTCCCAGTACTCTATTATAAAATATTTTCCTGTTTCTTCATTAAAAAACGCCTCAAGATGAGTACATCCATCATAGTTTCTAGTTACAGTCAAGCCATTTTCTGAGTCTAGCATTTCTTTTACTTTATCATAACTTCCTTTCTTAACATCTAATGTTGCTACAACAACTTTTCTATCAACAGGACCAACAGCGTTTACCATACCAGTTGCATCAAAGTACTCACCAGTAGAAACAATTTTTCCATCTTTAAAATCAAAATTATGATAAGAAGTTATTCTAAATGATCTTCCTGTTGACTTACTATCTCCAGTCCAAACACCATAAGCTCTAACACTTCCATCAGGGCTCATTGTAGCTGTGTCTATACCAGGTAACCATACAGCGTCATTAAATTTTACATTAGTATAATTATTTATATAAAACTCAGCAACTTGTAATGATGTAGCATAGTCTACTTGCCCCATACCATAAAGGGGAGCAACGTCTAATAAATCTTCAGATACTACTTCTTTCCAAAGATCAATATTTCCATCTTCAAAGGTCTTCACCCACTTCTCAGCAAGTGCCTTATTAGCCTCATACTGAGGATTTGAAATATTGTTACATCCATAAATAAATAAAATAGATATAACAAAAATTAATTTTCTCATATTCTTAATAATTTGTTTAGGGCACAAAATTAATAATAAAATACTAATTCATATCTTTCAGTATCTTATCTGAGAGTTAACTTAATGTATTCTCTAAACTCTTTGAAGTTATTTATAGATACAGAATTACATTGTTTTTTTATTATATTTTTTAGTTGAATAGGAATTTCAAATTCTTGATTAATAAAGCTTTTTGTCTCCTCGTGAAATTTTGAATGATGTGCTGTCTCTAGAAAAATTATTTGAGATTCTGGGTTATTAATAAGATGTTTTTTTGCACCCAGATACCCTATAGCCCCGTGAGGATCACATATGTATTTATATGTATCTATTAACTCTTTAATAGCTTCAGCTGTCTCAGTATCTGAAAAACTATAACCATACAATACTCTTCTGATTTTATCTAGATTAGCATCAAACAACTCCTTTACTCTTACAAAATTACTAGGACTTCCCACATCCATTGCGTTTGATAATGTTCTCTTTGAGGGTTGAGGTTTGTATTTACCCGTCAAAATATATTTTTCTACTGGATTATTTATATTATTTGCAGATATTATATTTTTAATAGGAAGTCCTAATTTTCTTGATAATAAACAGGAAAATAAATTACCATAATTACCTGATGGAATAGAGAAGGATACTTTTGCGTGTTCTTTTTCAATCTGCCTATAAGCAAAAAAATAGTATAACATTTGAGGTATCCACCTTGATATGTTTATAGAATTAGCCGAAGTAAAATTAAATTTATTAACTAGATCCTTGTCTACTAAAGCTTCTTTTACCATTCTCTGACAGTCATCAAAAGAACCCTCTACCTGTACCGGGTAAATATTGCCAGAGTAAGTTGATATCTGTTTCTCTTGGATTTTTGATATTTTATTTTTTGGATAGAGAATAAATACATCAATTCCATCTACTCCATGGAATCCACTTGCTACTGCTGCACCTGTATCCCCTGAAGTAGCAACTAGTACCGTTACTCTCTTCTCAAGTTTATTTAAATAACTTATACATCTTGAGGTAAACCTTGCGCCAACATCTTTAAATGCCATGGTTGGTCCATGAAATAATTCCAAAACAGAAATGTTTTCATTTAACTGCTTAAGTGGAAAGTCAAAGTTTATAGAATGGTCTATAATTTTTGTAAGTTCCTTCTTACCTATATCGTCACCAACAAATTGAGAAATCACATTATATGCTATTTCTGATTTACCTAAATTTTTGAGATTATCAATAAATGATTTTTTTAAAGGTTTAA
>CERV01005834.1_pt1 | contig 11558 bp, 12 predicted proteins | sample 530871 | NCBI WGS metagenome assembly CERV01 (sample SAMEA2621045, study PRJEB7988) | marine metagenome | biome: marine biome (ENVO:00000447); feature: deep chlorophyll maximum layer (ENVO:xxxxxxxx); material: "saline water (ENVO:00002010), including plankton (ENVO:xxxxxxxx)" | depth 50 m
GTTGCAGCAATAGGGGGATCATCTCCAATAGCCATTGGTAATGTAGTAGGGTCTAATATTGCTAATGTTGGACTAGTGCTAGGGATTAGTTCATTAATATTTCCTATAAAAATAAATTTATCACAAATTAAAAATGATTTAATCATTTATATTTTTGTTTGCCTAATGTTTAGTGCTTTTTGTATGAATGGTAGTATAAGTAGGCAAGAAGGCTTGATATTATTTCTTAGTGTTTTAATCTATACTTGGTATTCATTCTATTATTCATCGAGCAAAAATAATGATGAAGATGTTAATGATAAGAATCCATCTAATTTACGGATGCTTTTTATATTGATTATTTCAGGCATTACACTACTCTCTTTTGGCGCAAACCTGTTTGTAAAAGGAGCAATAGATATAGCTCGATATTTCGGGATAAGTGAAATTGTGATTGGTATGACTATTGTTGCTTTAGGAACGTCTCTTCCTGAACTCGCTACCTCTGTAATTGCATCTTTTCGCAAAGAGCATGCGATTTCAATTGGTAATATTGTTGGGTCAAATTTATTTAATTTACTTTCTGTTATAGGAATTGTTTCTCTAGTAAGTCCAATAGAGTCTCCGAAAGAAATACTATTTTTTGAAATACCATATATGATTATTTATGGATTAATCTTATTTCCTATTGGAATGTTAAAACAGCCAATTCATCGATTAACTGCTGCGTTTCTTCTAATTGGTTATCTATTATTTATTTATCAGTTATTTTAATATTTGTATCATAAATTTTGTATTCTTATGAAACGTTTTATATAGAAGTTAGATTGTTACTATGATTCAAATGGAAAATGTAACCTATTCATACGAAAAAGGTTACGGTATTAAAAATGTTAATTTTACCATTGATGATTCAGAGTTTACATTTTTAATTGGACCTACAGGCTCTGGCAAAACAACTATAATGAAATTAATATATATGGCTTTGATTCCTCAAAGTGGAGTTGTGACTACAGGAAAGTTTCGATCAGATAAAATTAAAAAAAGGAAAATTCCTTTTTTGAGAAGAAAAATTGGTATGATTTTTCAAGATTATCATCTTCTTCGAGACAGAAGTTTATTTGAAAATATTGCTTTACCGCTATATGTAATAGGAACTAGGCATAATGATATTCCTGAACGTGTGGAAGAAGTAATTGATCAAGTAGGTCTCACTGGAAAAGAAGACCATTCACCAGATGAACTATCTGGAGGAGAGCAACAAAGAGCATGTATAGCAAGAGCTTTGGTAAAAGAACCTGAAATTATACTTGCTGATGAGCCTACAGGAAATCTTGACCCGATAACTTCATTTGAATTATTAAAATTACTAGAATCTGTAAATCATGATGGCACGGCTGTACTAATGGCATCTCATAATTATAATCTCATTAAAGGTCGAGGTCATAGAATAATGGAAGTTCAACAAGGAATTCTTCGTAACAACTGATGTTAGATAGATTATTATTTTTATTTGCAGAGGGTTTTAGAAATTTACTAAGACATAAATTAACAGTCTTTGCTGCGATATTTTCTGTATTTATGACGATGATAATAATTGGTTCTCTATTAATTATTGGAAAGAATACAAATAAATTAATTTATTATCTTCGATCTAAATATAAGATAGAAGTTTTTTTTGATAGTGACATTTCTAAAAGGGATGCTGTTAATTTAGTGGAAGATATAGGTTCAATTAAAGGCGTTCGCAATACTACTTTCATTGATAAAGAAAATGCTACTAGAATTTTTGAAAAGCAATTTGGAGAAAACATTTTAGATTATATAGATCGTAACCCGCTTCCCATGAGTTGTGTTGTTAATGTAAATCGAACTGGTGATTTTGAATTAGATATTTTCCCGATTGTTAAAAAAATAAATGCATTAGATGGTGTCGATAACGTTGAACATCAGGGAAAGTTAATTCAAAGAATAGAAAGCTATCATAATCGTTTTACAAAGCTATTCTTTATATCATCAATTATTATTATTGCCATTACAATTAGCATTATTTACAATACAATTAAATTAACTATTTATGCGAAAAAAGATTTAATTCAGGACTTACATATTATTGGCGCAACAAATACCTTTGTAAAAGTACCATTTTTAATAGAAGGAGTATTGCAAGGATTGATAGGGTCAGTTATTGCTTTCACGTTTTTATCAATAGCATTAAAGATAGGTAATAGCTTATTATCTCAATTTGCCTCTATTGCCATTCGTATGGATCCTGCAGCAGCATCTGTGATGCTTTTGATAGGAATATTAATTAGTTTTATTGGAAGTTTTCTTTCAGTTTCACGGTTTTTACCATAATATTAATTACAAACTTGATTTATTGAATTCTTAATAGATAATTAACAAATTTTAATACAAGAATAATCAGAGATAATGAAGTTAAATCAAAGAGAAAAAGAAATACTTAAAAAGACAATAGAGGATTATATATCCTTTGGGACTCCTATTAGTTCACAAAGTTTGCATAACAATTATTTCAATCAATTAAGTGCTGCAACCATAAGAAATTCATTAGCAAAACTTGAGCAAACAGGTATGCTAAAGAGTATTCATACTTCATCAGGAAAAGTTCCCACAGATAATGGTTATAGATATTATGTAGATAGTTTGATAGCTGAAAATACTTCCACCATACAAGAATATGATAATATAGCTCAAAAGCTATCAGATGCTTCTGATAATTTAGAAGACTTGCTGCAGGCAACCGCCTACATGTTAGGTAAAATTAGTAGATTATTTAGTATGGTTATTATCTCTAAACAGCAAAAAAATATTTTGAATGAAATAGAATTGTTACACCTGTCATCTGAACGTATAATGTTAGTGCTTGGATTAGACTCAGGTTTTATTCGATCCATAGTCTTAAACCTAAATGTTACTATTAACAATTCTTCACTTAAATTTATTAATGAAGCTTTAAAAGATAGGTTGCTAGGTTTATCATTAGACGAAATTCAATCGAGTATAAAAGAACGATTAAAAGAATCTCAGTATTTTGATCATGAGATTGTTCAAATTCTAGTGCAAGACCCAAATAAGCATTTTAAGATTTCTGGTGAAAAGCTTGTGTATACTTCACCTTTTTATCAATTATTAGATTATCCAGAGTTTCATGAGATAAATAAACTAAAAACATTAATGTCATATATTCATGATAAGTCTATGGAAGAATATTTTAATAAGTATTTATTGGATGGTGGCAATAGTATCATTATTGGAAAAGAAATTGGTGATTCTAATTTTAATAATTGTTCTATTATTAGTGAACCATTTGAAAATAATAATATTAATGGTCAAATGTTAGTATTAGGCCCTAAGCGAATACCTTACAAAAATATTAAAAGAATTTTAACAAATTTTACTGATATAATTAATGATGTCCTCTAAAAAGATGAAGCCTAAAAAACAAACTACTAAAGAAAATGTATCGAATAAAAAGAAGGCTGCTAAGTCTACTGCTAGAGTTGATAAGAATAAATTATTAATTGAAAAGTTAACTACAGAAAATAAAGAATTAGAAGATAAGCTATTAAGATCAAAAGCCGAGTTTGAAAATTTTCGTAAAAGAAAAGAAAAAGAAATTATAGATATGATTAAATATGAAGGTAAAGATGTAGTTAAAGCCATGATTTCTATAGTAGATGATCTGGAAAGACTATATCTTGCTATAGATGTTAACAATGATTCAAATAAATCCCTTCAAGAAGGCATTTCTATGATTCAATCAAAAATTGATAAAATATTCTCAGAAAGGGAAATCTCTTCTTTTTGTGAAGAAGGTGATATTTTAGATTCTGATTTACATGATGCATTAATGGTAAAACAAGAGAAAGATAGAAAAGATAATGAAATAATTGAGGTATTTGAAAAAGGATATAAATATCGTGAACGTGTAATACGACATGCAAAAGTAGTGGTAAATAAATCATGAGAGATTATTATGAAATATTAGGCGTTGATCGTAATGCGAGCACAGATGAGTTAAAAAAAGCCTATCGAAAGATAGCTCTAAAATACCATCCAGATAAAAACCCTGATGATAAGGAAGCAGAAAAAATATTCAAGGAAGCTGCAGAAGCATACAGCATTTTAAGCGACAGTAAGAAAAAAGCTCAATATGATCAGTTTGGCCATGCTGGAGTTGGTATGGGACAAGGTGGTGGTGGCTTTTCAGGTGGAGTTCATATGTCAATGGATGACATTTTTAGTCAATTTGGAGATATTTTTGGTGGTGATGATATTTTTAGTAGTTTTTTTGGTGGAGGTTCCGGTAGAAGATCTAGTTCTCGTCGAGGTAATGACATTCGTATAAGAATTAAATTAGATTATGAGGATATTGCTAAGGGTATAGATAAAAAGATAAAGATTAAAAGGTCGATAGTATCTCCTGATATAAAACTTACCACCTGTCCTACATGTAATGGCCAAGGACAAGTTTCACAGGTTTCTAATACGATTTTGGGGCAGATGCGTACACAATCTATTTGTCCCCATTGTCAAGGTAATGGCAAAGCTGTGGGTAACAGACCTAGCGGAGTATCTCCTGATGGGTTGATAAAAAAAGATGAGACAATAAAATTCAAGGTTCCAGCAGGGGTTGAAGAAGGAAATTATATGACCTTAGAAGGTAAAGGGAACGAAAGTATTAGCGGATCTCCAGGTGATTTAATTGTAATGTTTGAAGAAAATGATCATCAATATTTTATAAGAAATGGTGATGATATTCTTATAGAAGCGCATATTTCTTTTTCCCAGGCAGCTTTAGGTGATACTCTTGAGATACCTACTTTAAATGGGATAGCAAAATTAAAAATTCCATCGGGAATACAATCAGGACAAATTTTAAGAATGAAAGGTAAAGGTTTTCCTAGAATTCGCAGATCAAGCAAAGGCGATCAATTAGTTAAGATACAAGTTGAAACACCAAAGAAATTATCTAGTAGTTTGAAAAAGATTATGAAAGAATTATCAAGCGCTGATGGTAAGGTTCAGAATCAGTTTCAAAAAATGAAATTTTAATTGATATGATTAAATATTTAGAACAATCTTTATTTATAATAAATTATAATCGTATAGTTAATTAATTTCTTTATACATAAATAATAATACGTTAAGGAAGTGAGTACATAATTTTGGATAAACTTAAAAGAAAACAATATTCTGATTTGATAGAATTGGGTATTGTGTTTGCTTTTCTATTTATGATAATTACTATTTATGTACCCAGTATGATCTGGGAGGAAGAGAATGAGGCCTCTAATACTGCTAGATTTAATATTCAAACTGTGTATGATATTGAATATTTTTATAGAATACTTACAGATAAATATGAATCCGATGGACTATGGGCAATGAATGTAGTAAATGCAGTTCGTGATTCTGTATTAGCAGATTCAACATATCTTGGAGAGAGAAATTTTGAATTAATTGGTCAAAACATAAGTGTAAATATTCCAGATGGTTTTGATGTTGAATATGATACAACGTTTGGATTTTTAAAAACGCGAAGAGATACACTAATGGATACTATTCATACTGTTGTTGTTTATTCAGAAGAATTATCGCGTAATGATACGAGTTTTGTAACTAAAGACGATCTTTCATTAGTAATGCTTGATGATGGATTTATCTCTGATTTAGGATATGAAACAAAGCTAAGATCTGAAGTTGTATCTTATTATGATAGCTATATCCCTGATTCATCAAATTTTTATTGCCCGTTAACAAATGAAAAGATTGTAGTGAATCTTAAAGATGAGGGTGAGATCCTTCGAATTTCTAGTCCAATAGAAGGAATATATAGTGAAGGCAGATATTTACTTTTTTCATTTAAGACTAGAAACCACGGATATATTGAAGATGGATCGCGTAGTTGGGACCAGTAGCATTCTGGTTTGATCGCACTTTACATATCTGAATCACAGATATCAATTGCCCATTACTCTAGGGTACAAGGTAGCCCCTTATTAGCTAATCTTTGCGTTGTAGATCTTGAAGACTCTCTAACTGAGAATATCAACAATGAAGAACTAGCAGTTAGTTATCTGATTAATGCTATAGACAAAGCAAGTAAAACAGTCTTTTTTTCAGGTAATGAAATTATTATCTGCATATCGGATTCTCTTATAAATCATGAAGTTTTTAAAACTGAAATTGATTCTTCTGATAAACAAATTCAGCAATTAGTAGAGTGGAAAAAAGATAAGAGATTTGGGCCAACTGTTGAAAAGTTTCAGGCTTTTATTGAATTGTATAATGATAGAAGTTTAGGGCATATAGTTTATATACATGATTATTTAATAAAAGCAACTCAGAGAATATGTGATACGTATTCTTGTTCGCCAATTTGGATGGGAAGCAAATCAATGATATTATATGCTTTAGGAAATTTTCCCTTAATGACTGTAGAGTATCTTAAAGGATCTTATAATACATTTTATTTTGGATTAGATACTATTAATGGTGGAAGAGTATCATATGGAAAAGAAGGTTTAAAATGTGTAGATACAATTGGTGAAAAAGAATTTATGGAGAAATTATTTTTACAAAAATTTACCATGAAAAATAAACCCCCATGGACGTTGTTATTAAATGAAATATCAGATGCAAGAAAAATGCATTGGAAGAAATTTAATCTGAAAAAACACGAATTATTCTCTGAACTTAGTTTAGATAATGTGAAAATAGATGGACCTGAAATGACTACTGAGCATCAGATTATTCTCTCAACAATGATAATGCATCCAAATATTCATCAAGGTATAAATATGTATAATAGCCCCCATTTGGTTGTAGATCGTGCTTACCATGAAGATAGTTTCATCTATGATAATTATGAAGACAATGAGTTGCCAAGTGTAAAAGTAAGAGATAAGAGCCAAGATAAAAGAGCTATATCAAAAGTAAACAAAAAAATGCAGATAACATGGAAAAATCCTTTTACAAGTATAGCTTTCATGATAATAAAACCATTTACTATCACTGCAGAATTTTTTAATAATCTTTTTTATTCAATAAGGACTGCAATCAAATTAAAATGGTCATCTGAAGATATAATATCATTTATAAGTGCATTTTTATTAATCAGTTCGTTTGCTCTGACAATTTATTTTAAAGAGATGAAGCAAAAAAGAATCCCTGAACTAGAATATGAATATATTAATGCGGTTAGTGATATTAGCAACAAAAGGATAAAAAATAATAATCCGTTATCTATTGCAAGCAATCAACTACCTTTTGGAAATACTCTATCTAAAGATGAAATCATATACCTGCAGTCTAATGCAATGAAAAAAGGTATTAATAATGTTTTTTCGTTAATTGAAGAGGGAAGCTTAGTTTATCTATCCAGTATTGAAAATGTGCTGAATTTAGAATTTGTTGGTGAAAATATTACTCGAAGGAACATCTTAAATATTGGTAAAATTTTTGAATCACGACGTGACCGTATTGATTGTTGTGGTGGGTATAAATATCATACAGGTATAGAATTAAAATATGAAGATATTAATGAACCTAATCAATCGATAGCATTACCTGTAGCAGCAATATTAAGTATAATAAAATCAGAATATAATATATCAAGCTTGTTACATAAGGAAGATCGATTAATGGGAGAAAGAATGCAAACTCCTGTTATAATAGGGATGAATGCAGATGAAAAAACTGTCCGACAAACGATTTATGATATTTCAAAAACTGCTAAAAACTTATTATTTAGAAAGATTATATATAAATATGATCCAGAAACATTAACGACCAAAGGAACACTGTATTTATCTATTATGCATCCTGTATCAAGTGTAAAAAATACCGAGTCAGTTGATTATAGCGAATTACCATGAATATAATTTCGGGCCGCTATAAAGGCTTACAAATAAAGACCAACAAAAGACTCCCATATCGTCCTACTTCGTCTAGAGTTAGAAAAAGTATATTTGATATATTAGGTAATCTAAATGATTTATCTGTATTAGATATTTTTGCAGGTAGTGGTATACTTGGGTTTGAAGCAGTGAGCAGGGGAGCATCTGAAATTACATTTGTGGATAATAATAGAAAGGTAATTGAATTAATTAAAATTAATTCTAATAAATTTAATGAACAGTTAAATGCAAATATAATTTGCAGTAAATGGGATATTTTTTTGAAAAAGAATAAACTGTACGATATAATATTTGCTGATCCTCCTTATGGGAAGATAGATATTTATAAATTAAAGGAAATATGTTTCAGCTCATTATTAAATAATGGTAGATTTATTTTAGAATCATCAAAAAATGATAGAATACCTGAAGGAGGTATTACTAAGCATTATGGAGATACAGTTGTAACTTTTTGGACAAATTCATCATGAAAAATATTATATATCCAGGTACTTTTGACCCAATTACTAACGGTCATTTAGATATTGCTGAAAGAGCATCTACTCTTTTTGATGAAGTCATGATTGTCATCGCTAATAATCCTAGGAAAGAATCGCTTTTCACCATTGATGAAAGAATTGATTTAATTAAGAAATCAACTTCGCATTTAAAGAATGTATTAGTACATACAACTGAATCGTTAATTGTGAATTTTGCCAGAAAGAATAAATCAGTTGCATTAATTCGAGGTCTTCGATCCATAAGTGATTTTGAATATGAATTTCAAATGGCACTTATGAATCGATCATTAGCGCCTGAAATAAGCACGATATTTATGATGCCTGATGAAAAATACATGCATTTAAATTCTACTGTAGTTAAAGAAATTGCGGCTTTAGAAGGAGATATATCTTCATATGTACCTGAAGTTGTGAATACAGCTTTAAAATCTAAATTAACTAAATAATCTAATTTATATTCTAGCGCAGTTTTTTCTGTATTAATTACATTTTAACTTATTATTATGCCTACTTATGATTACATATGCAATGAATGTGGTGAAAGGTTTGAACATTTTCAACCTATGTCATCATCTCCTTTAACAGAGTATGTTCATTGTAAAGACGAAGAATCAAGCGTAAAAAGGTTAATTAGTGGAGGATCTGGATTGATTTTTAAAGGATCAGGGTTTTACTTGACCGATTACAAAGATGCTCCTAAAGAAAAGAATAATGATGATAAGCCAAAGAAAAAGTCTAAGAAGAAGTTGAAAAAAGAAAAACCCGTAGATACTGTAAAAAGTGAGAAATAAATATGACAAATAGCAACATAACTAATGCAAGCGAACATTTTCAAAAATTACTGCAACAACAGCTTGACAGAATAGAACGTATGGAACGAAGTGAAGAAAAAACAAATTATGCAGAATTAGATACTATAAAAGTAGGCATAATAGGGGGAGATGGTATCGGTCCATATATTGCTGCAGAAGCTCAAAGAGTGTTAGAAACGTTATTATCTGATGAACTCTCAAATGGAAAAGTAACCTTTCAAGTGATCGATGATTTAACTATAGAGAAAAGAGCAGAGGTAAATCAAGCGATTCCTGATGATGTATTAGAAAAAATAAAGAAATGCAATGTAACCTTAAAAGGGCCAACAACTACGCCAAGAAAAGGTGATCCGTGGCCGAACATTGAAAGTGCCAATGTTGCGATGCGTAAAGAACTAGATCTCTTTGCTAATGTTCGCCCTGTTCGCGTACCAAAAGATGGAATAGACTGGGTGTTTTTCAGAGAAAATACGGAAGGTGCCTATGCGTTAGGAAGCAACGGTGTAGATGTTACAGATGATTTAGCAGTTGATTTTACTGTAACAACCAATCAAGGATCAGAACGTTTAATTAGATTAGCATTTGAATACGCAGATAAAAACAATATTGATAAACTTACACTCGTTACTAAAGCAAATGTTGTTAAAACAACTGATGGGAAATTCCTAAAGATTGGTTATGAAATTGCTAAAGAATATCCAAAAATTGAAGTTGATGACTGGTATATAGATATTATGACAGCAAAATTAATTGATCCAAAACGACGCACACAATTTCGTGTAATGGCTCTTCCAAATTTATATGGTGATATTTTAACTGATGAAGCTGCTGAATTCCAAGGTGGGGTAGGGACTGCCGGATCTGCAAATATTGGTAATAAATATTCAATGTTTGAAGCGATACATGGTTCAGCTCCAAGAATGGTTGATGAAGGTAGAGCACAGTATGCTGACCCATCAAGTATGGTTCGGGCTGGAGCAATGATGTTACGCCATATTGGTTTTCCTGATAAAGGTAAACTTCTAGAAATGGCTTTAGATATAACTGGTCAGTTTGAAAAGAAGTTAACAATGACAGGTAGAGATAATGGTGCCAATGGAAGAGAATTCTGTGATTATATCCTTGATACCGTTAATGATCCAGAGCTAGAAAAGAAATGGGAATCTTACCAGTAATTTATCCAAAATAACTTAACGATATAAAAAAGGTGCATTCATTATGTGCCTTTTTTATTTTATATATATATGTTTATAGATTATGCAGAAATAGTATGTGAAAGTGGTAAAGGTGGAGCCGGCCGTGTTTCATTTAGAAGAGAAAAGTTTGTACCAAAGGGCGGTCCAGACGGAGGTGACGGAGGAAATGGGGGATCTGTAGTATTTGTTGCAGATAGTAATTTGCATACTTTACAGGATATGCGTTATAAAAAGTCTTATAAAGCTGAAAACGGTGATTCTGGGGCTACAAGTAGAAAAACTGGTAAGAATGGTCAGGATATAAGAATTCCAGTCCCATTAGGTACTTTAATCACTAATAAAAGTGATAATAATGTCAAAGCAGACTTAATTACTGATGGACAAGAGTTTATCGCCTGCTTAGGTGGTAAAGGCGGTAAAGGCAACGTAAACTTTAAATCCGCAACAAGACAAACGCCTAGATATGCACAAAAAGGTCTTCCTGGTGAAAGAAAACATTATACTATAGAATTAAAGGTTCTTGCCGATGTAGGGTTGGTTGGATTACCAAATGCGGGTAAATCTACGTTATTATCATCAGTTTCATCGGCTACTCCTAAAATTGATGATTATCCTTTTACGACCTTACAACCACATCTTGGAATTGTAAAGTATGGAGAATATCAATCATTTGTAATGGCAGATATACCTGGATTGATAGAAGGTGCAAGTAAAGGAAAGGGCTTAGGACATCAGTTTTTAAAACATATTGAACGTACTAAGTTATTATTATTTCTGATTGATACGGCAGATGAAAACCCATTAGAAAATTATAGATTATTAAAAAAAGAGCTGTTGGACTACAACCCTGACCTTGATAAAAGAAAGTATATAATCATACGAACAAAAATAGATACAAAAATTGATAATGATAAATGGTCTGAAATAGATGATTATTTAGAGATATCATCTGTAAGTAAAGAGGGTATACCTGATTTGATTAAACAAATTGGTATTCTTCTAAATGAAAAGTGATGAGAATTATATGAAGTTGTTTTTCTAACTGTTTTTAAGAGGTAATTTAGATTATTATTCTGATAGATTTTGGAGAGGTGGCCGAGCGGCTGAAGGCGCTCCCCTGCTAAG
>CERV01002073.1_pt1 | contig 11367 bp, 7 predicted proteins | sample 530871 | NCBI WGS metagenome assembly CERV01 (sample SAMEA2621045, study PRJEB7988) | marine metagenome | biome: marine biome (ENVO:00000447); feature: deep chlorophyll maximum layer (ENVO:xxxxxxxx); material: "saline water (ENVO:00002010), including plankton (ENVO:xxxxxxxx)" | depth 50 m
CACACAGGTGGTAACTCAGGTATGGGTGGTGACTATCTCTACAGGTGGGGGAATCCCCAAACCTATGGACGTGGGACAGAGGCTGATAAGCAGCTTGGTGACCAGCATAGTGTAAATTGGATTCCAGAGGGATATCCTGGTGAAGGCAACCTCATACTATTCAATAATAACTATACTAATAATTCAGCAGTTTTTGAGTTAGTGACACCCCTAAATGAAAATGGTCTATATTCCATTGCAGAGGGGCAGTCATTTGGCCCTGAAGAACCTGTTTGGCTTCACACTGGGAACTTTCATACCCAGATGCAGGGAGGTGCCTTTCGTTTACCGAATGGAAATACAATAATTACAGACTGCGATGATGCAACTATCTTTGAGGTTACATATGACCATGAAGAGGTATGGAGTTATAATTTTGGCACTGGTCAAATATTCATTGCACGTGCACAAAAATATGAACTGGACTACCTGGGCTCAGGCTTTCCTGAGCATACTCTTGGTGATGTGAACTTCGATAATACAATTGATGTGAAAGATCTTCTAATGATATCCGATATGGCATCAGGGTTTGGATATTCACCAACACCTCCAGCAGATTATAATCTTGATGGCTCTGTCAATATATCAGATGTTGTCTTACTCCTGCAGGAAATATTGAGCAACTGATCATTAAATAATAATGATAACACCAATTTCCTTTATAAGTAGATTGGCACCAAATTCAATAGTATCTCCAAGTATCTTTGTGTGATACAAAGCGACAATTAATTATAATACCGTGAATATTGCTCAAATTCATATATCAATAAAACAATGGTTTGTTGATCAGGCGCTACAGCATTCACGTCGAACAATAACACTATCCATATTAGCAACTCTATTCATGGGCTCTGGGATTCGTTTTCTGGTCATGGATGATGATATGATGAAGATGTTGCCAAAGGAACTTGAATCAAAAGTAACCTGGGATGCGATACAAAATGAATTTGGAAGCACAGAGATAATATTTATTGCTTTTGGTCGTCAAGGCGAGTCAGCGTATCAGGAAAAAACTCTTGCAGATCTATGGACCTTAACCGAACAATTAAATATTTTAAGTACAGTTGATGATATTTCAAATATCAGTAATGCAACAAGGATCGATCAGGTAGATGGGTTCCTAGAGATCGATGATCTTCAGATCAGAAAAGTACTATCAAGCAGTGAGATTGATGATATCAAGGTATATCTGAATAAAAACCAAGATCTTAAAAAACAACTTGTCAGCAAAGGAGAAGAATATCTTCTCACTATTATCCAGCCATTCGACCAAGTGGGCCTTGATCAGTTTAGAAATGATATTGTCTCAGTTGCTGATTCCATTCTAAGTAATTATGATGTCCACTATGGTGGAACAGCATATGTCACTGGCTCTGTACCACAGTTGATACGTGATGATGTCCAGTCATTGATCAAGATGGGTATGATCATTATGTTGGTTATTCTGCTATTCAACCTAAGAAGTATCCACGCTGTTTTAATGGTCATGATGGTCATTTTATCCTCGCTGATAGCCATGATGGGGTTTATGGGCTGGGCATACAAGATAACAGGTTCAGACCGTTTTTTATTTGCTCTTTTAAATACATCCATGCCGATTATCCTACTGACCATCGCTAATTCAGATGGAGTTCATGTTGTAACCAAATTCTTCAGGGAATTTAGAAAATTACGTGATGTGAATACCGCCATTGAATCCAGTATGGATGCATTATTATTACCAATATTTTTAACTAGTATCACAACCATAGCGGCATTTCTTACAATGGTATCATCCCCATTGGAACCCCTGGTCGGATATGGTGTATCTATTTCAGTTGGTATTGCTTGGGCTTGGCTAATGAGCTCTTTAATGCTGCCAGCTGTAATTAGTACCAAAAAATGGGATCCTAACTCAAAAGCAATCGCCCTGGCCAGTATATTTGAAAAATTGGTTGGTAAGATCGCGAATATTGTCACTCGCTATCCAAAATATGTTTTTTCTTCAGGTCTTATACTGGTTCTGGCTGGTTTGATGGGGCTCTATAAGATCACGATTGATGTCAATGTTGCTAGTTTTTTTAAACCTGGGACAGAGATCCGCGATAGTATGGATTTTATAGATGAAAAAATGAGTGGTACCATGGATCTGAGAGTACGGTTAGATGCAGATATAAAAGATCCCATAGTTTTACAAAAGATGGATTCCCTACAAAGCTATATTGAAGAAAATGACCAGGTCAAGGTCACCTATTCAATTGCTAATGTGGTGAAACAGATGCACCGTACTGTAATGGATGATAGTCTAGAATATGAGACAATTCCCGTGGAACGTGAAAAGGTAAATAATTTATTTACAATGTATTCTATGTCTGGAGATCCTGAAGATTTTTCAAGTCTAGTGGATTATGAATATTCATCTGGACTGATAACCGCTTTGAGCAGTGTGATGAGTACTGAGGATGTTTTTTCATTCGTCGGTTCCATCACAGATCATATTGAACAGAATTTTGATCAGACAATAAATATTGATGTAACAGGTATGATCGTTGTTATCCGTGATATGGTATTAATGGTGATAAGGTCATCATTTTTAAGTATTTTGATCTCCTTGGTCTTGATCTGTTCTATAACAGCTCTTTTCTTTAAAAGGATCATTTGGGGGATTTTAGCGGTGATTCCCTTGACGGGTGCAGTCATACTTAATTTTGGATTAATGGGGCATTTTGGCATTACTCTAAACCATATTACGGCTATACTGTCATCAATTATCATTGGGGTCGGTGTGGATTTTGCTATTCATTTTATTTCACAGTTTCAAAGACTTTCAAGCTCTATTGATAGAGGCGACCTAAGTCAGGAAGTGATCAAGGATGTTGGTTATCCAATTATATTAGATGCTGGATCCAATATGGGTTTTGGAGCATTGTTGTTTTCTGCGTTTATTCCTGTTCAATATATAGGTGGTCTAATGGTCTTTGCCATGATATCGACCTCTCTTGGTACGCTGACCCTACTATCTTCTTCAACAGAATTACTCAAGGATCATTTAATTGATAAAGGTGATTGATATGAAATATTTCCTTCCTCTCTTAATCCCATTTATAATCCAAGGCCAGTCTGGTTACGAGATCGCTAGGTCAATAGATCTACGTCCTGCACCAAAAGATCTAACAAATAAAACTAATATGATCCTTAAGAATTCTAGAGGTAAAACCCGAAATCATGTCATGATCTCAAAATCCATGGATAATAATGCAAAGCAGATCATTTGGTTCTTAGAGCCCAAGGATGATAGAGGCGTAGCTTTTTTAAAGATAGAACACGATAAAAAAGAAGATGAGATGCGAATGTGGTTACCGGCTTTTAAAAAAGTACGTCGTATCTCTGCAAAGAAAAAAGGGGATGCATTCATGGGCTCCGATTTAAGCTATGAGGATCTATCTAGCCGTGATCTTGATGAGAGTGAATATGAGCGCCTTGATGATGAGCAGTGGGAAAATAGAGAGTGTTTTGTTTTAAAAACTATCCCAAAAATTGGGACCAGGTCCTCTTACAGTAAGCATGTCTCTTGGGTAGATAAGGCCACATTGACAATAGTAAGAGAACATTCTTTTAATAAAAAAGGGAATCTGGAGAAAGAAAAAGAGTTTGAGTATGAGAAAAGGGGTGAATATCAATTGATAAAACGCGTATTTGTAAAGGACACCTCTACCAAGCATACAACAGAGATCTTATTCACAGATATCAAGGTGGATTCTGGAATAAAAAGTAATCTATTCCATGAAAAAAATCTAAAACGCCTGCCAAATGATTAGTTTCTTAAGGGTTTCCCTTTTTTCAACATATACTTGATCCGGTCCTGGGTCAATTTTTCACCTGCTAGCGACACAAAGACCTCCCTTTCAATATCTAGAATATATTGTTCATCCACTGTTTTTGTTAATCCTGCCTTGTCACCACCCGTCAATACATACGCAAGTTTCTCCCCGATCTTTACATCATGCTCAGATATTTTGCCTTGTGCCTTGAATCCTTTAAGTGCCATAGCCATTGCAGTGCGCCCTCCAGCACCAGGAAGCTTTAGATCGTCTCTATATTTTGGAGGCTCATAATTTTCTGCAAGTTCAAGAGCCTTTTCCTTTGCCACTTGGATCAAATGATTCCGATTCAAGATAATTGTATCATCTTTCTTTAATAACCCTAGGTGTTTTGCCTCATCTGCACTTGTCGCTACTTTTGCAAAGCCAATGACCTCAAATGTCTTTTGGATCTTCTGGAATGCGCCCATGCGTCCAGTAGCGCTGTCCATGGCGTTCAATATCATTCTAAGTGTTCCACTGCCACCAGGAATTAATCCAACTCCTAACTCTACAAAGCCCATATACGTCTCTGCTGCTGCCACCCGATGTGCGGCTGGTTGTATTATCTCTGTTCCACCACCAAGGGTCAATTGAAATGGGGCTGCAACTACAGGACCTTTGGAGAATCTGATTCTTTGAGTCGTCTCTTGAAATGTTCTTACAGCGAAATCCAATGCCTCCCATTGTTGGTTATGAGTTAGGTCAAGAAACAGATTGAGATTAGCTCCAGCGGAGAAATTGGGACCCTGATGTCCAAGGACTAAAGCATTGTACTTACCTTCATCAATAAGATCTAATGCATGATTGATCATTTCTATATAGGAGCTATCGATCGGATTAAGTCTTGGCTGTAAAATAGAATGAAATTCTACATTTAATATACCTTCACCTAAATCATTTACACTTGCGCTTAGATCTCTTTTTAAAGTATTGCCTGCTGTCTTGTGAAGAGCGAGGTTGAATTCTTTTGGATTCTGTTCGATCTTGACAGGACTTTTACTATTAGGACACCAATAGTCCTTTTCACCATTTTCCATCGAGTAAAATGTTTCACGACCAGATTCAAGCATTTCTAGTACCCAGTCTGGCACTGTTTTACCTTCTGCCTTCATCCTCTCAGTGGTTTTACGAACTCCTAGGGCATCCCAACCTTCGAAAGGCCCTGCGTCCCATGCAAATCCCCATTTCATGGCATTATCAATATTGACTATGTCATCAGATATTTCAGGGATTCGATTAGCGCTATAGATCAATGTTCTGGCTGTGAGTTCCCAGAAATATTTACTTCCTTTGTCATCTCCAGAGCAAAGAGCTTTTACTTTTTCAGCGAGTCTTTGTCTATCCTTAGCAATGCGGAAACAGTCAAACCGGACTGGCCCCATAGGCCCATACTTACCAGTTTTCAGGTTGATTGAATGGATACTACGGTCCTCATTCTTTTTATAAAATCCCGCTCCTGTTTTTTGACCGAGTCGATTTGAGTCGATCAATGTATTCAAAATATCAGGGATCTTGAACATATCACGTTCTTCATCATCAGGTGCTTTTTCATATGTCGTAAGAGATACATTTTTTAAAATATCTAATCCTACAACATCAGCAGTGCGAAATGTCGCACTTTTTGGTCTTCCTGAAATAGGTCCTGTTAGTTTGTCTATTTCTTCAACGGTAAGGCCTTGCTCTATCGCGAGGTTTATTGCGGTCATCATTCCATAGACACCAATGCGGTTACCAATAAAATTGGGAGTGTCCTTGGCATGAACGATTCCTTTACCAAGAATGGACTCTCCAAACTTGATCATTGTATCATACGTTTCTTCTGTGGTTTCTTTGCCCTTCACTAATTCTAATAGTTGCATGTATCTTGGTGGATTAAAGAAATGTGTGATCATAAATCGCTGTTTTAGATCCTCAGGAAGTGAAGCTGTAAGGTCATTTAGAGGAATGCCTGATGTGTTAGAAGTAAGGATCGCTTCTGGCTTTAAGTGGGGAAGAAGTTTCTGATATATAAGTTCTTTGATATCTAATTTTTCTACAACAGCTTCTAAAACCCAATCAACTTCAGCGACCTTTTCCAGGTCATCGTCAAAAGTACATGGAGTCACAAGATCAATATTCTTTGGCTTATAAAGAGGCGCTGGTTTTAAGGTTGCTAAGGTCTCTTTTCCTTTCACAGCTAGTTCCTTATTAATGTCAAATAAATAAGAGGGGATGCCTGCATTGCTTAGATGCCCTGCGATCTGCGCACCCATAACACCTGCTCCAAGAACTGCAACTTTTTCGATTCTTTTAGACATATTTTAATCTCTTCCTAGAATTGTTGCAATTCCCTGACCTGAACCGATACACATTGTAGCTAGGCCTCTCTTTGCATTTTCCTGTTCCATGACATTGACCAAAGTGGTAATGATCCTAGCGCCAGAACATCCTAGTGGGTGACCAAGCGCTATGGCTCCACCATTAAGATTGACTCTGGAACGATCCCAATTACCATTTTCTATAACATAGAGAGATTGAGCTGCAAATGCCTCATTCAATTCAATCACATCTATTTCATCCATTGACATTCCTGCATTTTGTAGAACTTTTTCTGTGGCAGGGATAGGGCCTTTGCCCATTCGTTTCCAATCAACTCCAACGACAGATCGTCCTTTAATAGCCGCTCTTATCTTAAGGTCATTCTTTTCAGCAAGGTCACGACTGCATATCAAAACCGCTGATGCGCCAATAGATATGGGACTGGAAGTGGCCGCAGTAATAGTTCCATTCTCTAAGAAGGCAGGGTCAAGGCTCTTGATCTTTTCAAGGTCTGGTTGTCTTGGGCCTTCATCTCGTTCCACGGTATTCTCGCCATATACATTGATGGGAACTACCTCATTTTTAAAATGGCCATTTTCCCAGGCCTTTAATGCTTTCTCGTGAGAGCCAACAGCAAAATCTTCCTGGTCTTCTCGTGAGATATTTCCTTCTTCAGCGAGTATCTCAGCTGTTTCTCCCATCCCGATATAGTATTCCTGCTCCGCTAATTCAGGATGAAAATCAGGATTGAATCCACCCATTGGAACAGAGAACATATCTTCCACGCCAGCTGCGATACCCATTTGGATATCTCCCGTTTCGATCTTTGCACTAATTTGGTGTACTGCATCCATGGAAGATCCACAAAATCGGTTCACTACTGAACCACCGGTTGTTTCAGGTATCCCTGCTAAGATAGCCACTCCTTTTGCCATCAGCATTCCCTGTGGTCCCTCTGGAAATGCACAGCCCAGCACTAGGTCCTCAATGTGCTTAGGCTCAATATTGTCATTCCTATCAAAAAGACTGCTGATGATCTGTGCTGTCATATCATCAGGACGGATTCCAACAAGGTCACCATTTTTTATTCCGATAGGGGAGCGGACCGCATCAATGATCACGGATTCAGGCATAATGATCTCCTATTTAATTGTTTCATTATAAGGTTTACCACTTATCATCCTAAAATGGATAATCCTTTTTTTCTATCATGTATTCGCCCAATGATCTTTTGAGAGAAATTGTATCGGTATTTAGATTGATGATATCATGAAGTTTTATAACTGGTCCCATGATCCTGTTTGGAACCTCCTCTGAAAAGATCCTATTGAGGCATTTACTACTCAGAGACCTAACATCAAGCAATGATTCTGCAACATCTATCTTTGCTATGTTGAAAGACATATTTGATATGTCATTGGATGACATGGTCTGTTGTGCTCTGCATATAACTGATTCTGATGTAAAAATATGCGTAAAAATATCTGCAAACGCTTCGCTTAATTGTTGCTCATGTTTGAGGTCCTGGCCAAACTCACACAAAGCCTCTTGAAAGATCAGAACCGCTAGTCTTTTTGCAGCTTCAACAGCATGTTTCTCGATCGAAAAAATGTCTTTATTGTCTTTATGGTTATTTGATAAAAGAAATGAATCAAGATCTTTTAAGATATCTCTCAATGATATTTCTTCTGTGAGGACCTTTTTCATCATATAGCCGCTAATGATAGCTCGATTGATCTCATTAGTACCCTCCCATATCCGATTGATCCTGTCATCACGATATGCCATTGCGATCGAATATTCTTCAATGAAGCCATATCCACCGAATATCTGCATACAATTATCTACTACCATGTCTGAGGTCTCGCTACCATAGACCTTTGCCATGGATGCTTCTATTGCAAATCGTTCCATGGCCTCGCCCATTTTTATGTAGTATTCTGGATCTTTATCATCTAGATCATCGATCGCATCCTGTATCATCCCAACGGTTCGATAAAGCATTGTATCTGCGACAAAGGTTCGAACAGTTATATCAGCGATCTTACCAATGATCGCATCAAATCTTGCAATGGGTTGTCCAAACTGTCTCCTATCAAGCGCATATTTTATGGCTTCTCTGATTGCAAGTTTAGATCCTCCTATGCTTGCAGCACCTAATTTATAGCGACCAATATTCAGAGCATTGAATGCGATCGTAGCACCTTTCCCTACTTCGTACAAAAGATTCTTAGCTGGGACTTTTGCGTCAGTGAATTTTAATGAGGTTGTAGAGGAACCCTTCATACCCATTTTTTTCTCTTCAGAGCCAATGGTGAAACCTTCTGTTTCTTTATCAACAACAAAGCAAGAGAATTTGTTTCCGTTAACCTGTGCTAGAATGGTAAAAACATCAGCCCATCCACCGTTACTAATGAACTGTTTTTCACCATTAAGTATATAGTGCTCACCATCCTCTGTTAGAAAAGCAGTGGTTTTCGCTGAAAGGGCATCTGATCCAGCAGAGGGCTCCGTGAGTCCATAAGCAGCGATCCATTCACCTGACATAAGTTTTGGTAAATATTTTTCTTTTTGCTCTGGAGTTCCAAAAAATACAATACCCAGACTACCAATACCGGTCTGAACTCCAAAGGTGCACCCGAAAGATGAAGATCCTCCCCAGCCCACACCTTCTGTGATCAGGCATGCGGTGATCTTATCGAGACCTGCACCACCAAACTCTTCAGGAGCATCAGCTCCTATAAGACCCAGCTCTCCCATTTCACGCATTATAGCTCTGCTGAGATCTTCATCCAGCTTTTCAATATTTTGAACATTTGGGAATATCCGCTCTTGAGCAAATTGACTTATCATGTTTTTGATCTCATTGTGCTCTTCGCTAAACATTTCTCTACAGAAAATAGTTCTATTATTTATTGTATTAACTAGCCATTGGCCTCCGGTCTTTATTTGAAGTATATCTTTTATATCCATTAAAATGTTATCTCTAGCTGGTAGGTGGCCGATAAAGGTATCAAAGATACCATCAATATATTTGATTCATAAAAGCGCTTTATCAGATCACCAAAATATTATATGGTCACAATAATATTAAACATTTATAGTTGACACAATGATATTAAAATTTATATATTTGATAATGAGATTAAGTCTCATTAACAATTAGTTATGTACTCCCGGGGCTCCCGAAACCTTTGTTACATATTCCGAAATCAGAGGTCTCTAATCCCAAGATAAAGAAATAGGGAGCCCCAACTTTTAGCGAAAAATGGCAGAATTAATTATAGTTTTCAGAGAAGTGCTTGAGGCAACCCTCATTGTGGGGATTCTCTATACCTACCTCAATAAGATCGGGCAAGATGATGCATTGATTCAGCTCTGGCAGGGTGTTATGGTAGCCCTAGCTGCCAGCCTTGTTGGTTCATTACTATTTCAAAGATTTGCAGGTGGTTTTGATGGGCAGGCCGCTAAGATATTTGAAGGCATTGTGATGATACTCGCTGCAGGTATTCTTGGCAGCATGATCATCTGGATGGCGAAAAATAGCAATATCGCTGGCGAACTAGAGGAAAAAGCCGCAGATGCATTAAAGAATAATAATATCGGGTACGGTATTTTTGCTTTGGCATTCATCTCTGTTTTCCGTGAGGGAATTGAGACCATACTTTTCTTGTATGGGGTTACGATGCAAAAGGGTGGTTTGTCTGTGCCTTTATCATTTGTAGGTGCCGGCCTAGGAATTGGAGTTGGGTACATGATATTCATCCAAGGAAAAAAGGTCCCACTAAAGACATTTTTTAATGTGAGCTCTTTTGTTCTGATATTTGTTGCAGCAGGGATGCTCACTTATGGTGTCCATGAGTTAGAATCTGCTAAGGTGATACCTTACTATGGAGGCACAGTGTCTGTTCAAGAAGGTCAAGTAGTTGCAACCAGAGTGAGTGGAGATTCAAAGATATTCCTATTAAATGAAAATTTAGATCGAACTAAGACAATTAGCAGCGCAGAAAAATGGGCATCCAGGGTATGGGACGTGAACCCGCCCAAACGTTCAGATGGTACCTATCCAGTATTTCATGATAAGGGTGCTATAGGTGGTTTATTCAAAGGCTTATTTGGTTATAATGGAGACCCGGGATGGGTTGAGTTATTGGTCTGGTTTTCTGCGGTCTTCTCAATGAACTTTATGTGGAAAAAGGTTTCAGGTGTAAAATAATGAAAAAATATATACTATCATTTATAATAGTCTTTTTTACTATATCCCTTAATGGATGCGAGGATGACCCTCTTTTAGCTCCACAGACCGAATCGGATGAAGGTGGTAGTTATGGAAACCTCTCTTTACCAGATACTGATAAAGATGATGCTATTGATAACCCAGAACTCTATTAGGCTACCCATGAAATCAAAGTTATTTAAATATTTTATCGTTTTATTAATGGGTGTCCTATTCGGGGATGATCATGAAACAAAAGTATCTGGAACAGTTTACAGAAATGAAAAAAATATACCACTACAGGGTGCCAATGTAATATTCAAAGGACAGTCTGGTAATGAATACGGAGCATCAACCGATAATAATGGAATGTTTAATATCAATGAGATCTCTCCTGGTGATTACAATATAAAGATCAGCTTTATTGGGTTTGAGGATTTCAGTAAAAGTATATTGATTGAATCAGGTAAGGTTTATAAGGTTGATGCCATATTATCAATAGAGCCGATACTGATGGCAAAGCTTGAGATCATAAGCGAGGTAGAAACTCCATACGAGGTCATGCCAGGTGCTGCTACAGTCATGGATATGCATACCTTAAAACTTGTTAATCCCATTGGCACTCAAGAGATGTTAGAGTATGTTCCAGGAATAAATGCTTTTGCAGATGACGGGATAGGTAATTCTAGAATAAGTATTGGTATAAGGGGTTTAAATCCTAGAAGAAGTTCAAGAGTTCTGATACTCGAGGATGGTGTGCCAATTCAGCCAGCATTATACGTGTATCCCAATATGTACTATAACCCTCCTGCAGACCGTATTGATCAGATCGAAGTGATCAAAGGTAGTGGTACAGTATTATATGGTCCGCAGACAATGGGTGGAGTGATTAATTATTTTACTAAGAGGCCTCGCAATGAATTTGGAGGAGCTCTCAAAATAACGGGTGGAGAAAATGGATATGGTAGCCTA
>CERV01105574.1_pt1 | contig 11269 bp, 10 predicted proteins | sample 530871 | NCBI WGS metagenome assembly CERV01 (sample SAMEA2621045, study PRJEB7988) | marine metagenome | biome: marine biome (ENVO:00000447); feature: deep chlorophyll maximum layer (ENVO:xxxxxxxx); material: "saline water (ENVO:00002010), including plankton (ENVO:xxxxxxxx)" | depth 50 m
GACTATCCTTATGCTCTGAATGAGATAACTATTCAAAGGAAGGACACTACTTCTCTTTTAAATATTTCATGTAAAATCAATGGTAATTATCTAACAAATTATTGGTCTGATGGCTTAATAGTTTCAACACCAACTGGATCTACAGGATATTCTCTAAGTAATGGAGGCTCAATAGTATCACCTGAATCAAATGTAATATTATTAAACCCTATAGCACCTCACAATATTAACATGAGATCATTAGTAATTCCTGATAATTCAAATATAAAAATAGATATTGAAGGAGATAATGAAATAAACCTATCAGTTGATTCAAGGATGTACTCTATAAGTTCTTCAAATCAAATTGAAATTTCAAAAGCAGATTTTACTATTAAAACAATTAAATTTGATGATGATAATTTCTATAAAAGGCTTAGAGAAAAACTTTTCTGGGGTCAAGACATGAGAAATAAAAATATTAATAATTAATAATGATACCTAAGCACACAGCTATAATAATGGATGGTAATGGTAGATGGGCTGAGCAGAAAGGTATGCCCAGAATATTTGGACACCAAAATGGAGTTACAGCAGTTAGAAGAATTGTTGAGTCAGCCAGTAAGTTTAATATTAAATATTTAACATTATTTACATTTTCTGTAGAAAATTGGGATAGGCCAAGAAGTGAAGTTGATACTTTAATGGGGCTTTTAGTTCAAACTCTTAAAGATCAGTTTGAAGATATGTTCAAAAACAATATAAAACTTAATGCAATTGGAGATTTGGATACACTTCCAGGTGAAGTAAGAGAGGAATTATATACTATAATAGAAAATACAAAGGATAATACAGGTATGACATTGACACTAGCACTAAGTTATGGTGGAAAACAAGAAATTTTCAAAGCAGTCAAAGAGATTTCTGAGAAAGTTAAAAATGATATAATTTGTCTTGATAATTTTGATGATTCCGTAATTAATGATCATCTTTACACAAGTAATTTGCCTGATGTAGACCTTCTTATTAGGACAAGCGGGGAAAAAAGAATTAGTAATTTTTTACTTTGGCAGATAGCATATGCCGAATTATATTTTACTGATGTTTATTGGCCTGATTTTACAGAAGAAGATTTGGAAAAAGCTATTGTTGAATATCAAAATAGAGAAAGAAGATTTGGAAAAACAAGTAAACAACTTTAGATCTAAATTAGTTAAGGCTTTTGGTATTTTTGTCTTAGGAACTAGTTTTCTATTATCGCAAGATAGTTACAGAAAAGGTGGTACTTATACAATAGACACAATAACCGTTGTAGGACTCAAAAATTTCAGTGATAGAACAGTTGTTACTTATAGTGGACTTAGACAAGGTCAAAGATTACAAGTCCCTGGTGAAGAAGTCAGTGCTATACTAAAAAAGCTTTGGAATCTAGAGTTATTTAGTGATGTAAATCTTTATATAACAGATGTAAATGATGGTAAGATTAAACTTGAGATAAATGTTGATGAGCTTCCTACTTTACTTAATTATCAGATAAATGGAGTAAAAAAGAGCAAAGCAGAGACTTTTGAGAAAGAAACTGAATTATCTGAAGGTAAAAGACTATCCGAAAGCTTTCTTACTAATACAAAGAATTATATAGAGAATGATTTAAAAAAGGATGGATATTTAAATTCTAGAGTTAATATTGTTTCTACACCTGATTCGATTGGATCTAATAAGCTTAATCTTAATATAAATGTTGATAAAGGTGAAAGAATTAAAATCAAGAATATAACATTTACTGGAAATGAAATATTTGGTGATTTTAAGTTAAAGTCAAAGCTTAAGAAAACAAAGAAAAAATTTCCACTAAGATTCTGGAAAAAGTCTAAACTAATCGAATCTGATTATGAAACTGATAAAGAAAATTTAATTTCTTTTTACAAGGAAAAAGGATATCGAGATGCAAGAGTCGAATTTGACACAATAGTTGTTAATGATGAAAAGACAATAGATGTTGAATTAAATATAGATGAGGGTAATAAGTATTATTTTGGTGATATAAATTATATTGGTAACAGCTCCTACACTGACTTTCAGCTAGATCAAATATTAGGAATCCAGAATGGTGACTCCTACAACGGAGTTCTTCTAAAAGAAAGAATTGCAGATGATAATCCTGATGCAAATGATCTCTCCAATCTATATCAAAATAATGGATATCTTTTCTCCTCTGTTAATGCAGTTGAGGTAAGTGCTGAAAATGATACTATTGACTTCGAAATTAGAATTAATGAAGGTAAACTTGCTAGCTTTAATAATATATCTGTAGTTGGAAATACAAAAACCAATGATAATGTAATTTATAGGGAGTTAAGAATCAAGCCAGGTGAACTTTACAGTAAAGATAAAGTTGTTAGAACGATTCGTGAAGTTGGTCAGCTTGGATTTTTTGATGCTGAACAGATTAGTCCTGACTTTAAAAATGTTGATCCAAATCAAGGAACAGTAGACATTGAGCTTGGCTTAATTGAAGCAGGTGCAAGTCAGATTGAATTGCAAGGTGGTTATGGTGGAGGAGGTTTTATCGGAACTGTTGGGCTTGCATTTAATAACTTTTCTACAAAGAATATTAAAAATAGAAAAGCCTGGAGACCACTTCCAATGGGAGATGGACAAACATTAGCAATTAGGCTGCAAACTAGTACATTCTACAGTACGAGAAGTTTTAGTTTTGTTGAACCCTGGTTTGGAGGAAGACAGCCTGTACAATTTTCCCTGTCTTTATCATCAACAAAACAATACAGATACGATTACTTTACAAGAAGAGCTGACAAAAGCCAATCTTTTCAAATTGCTGGATTTAATGTAGGATTAGCAAAGAGGTTAAGAGTGCCTGATGATTATTTTGTATTATCTCAATCGATTTCTTATCAATATTATAATTTAGAGAATTACTTCACAGGACTTTTTACCTTTGGAAATGGAGAATCACATAATATAGCCTACAATATTGCATTATCTAGAAACAACACCTTTACAAATCCTATTTTCCCAGTTGGAGGCTCAAGCTTTTCATTAAGCGCTAGATTATCCCCTCCATATTCATTAATTAGAGGTGATGACTATGCGGATCTTGCTGAAAGACCAGAATATCAAGACAATAGCGGAAATCCTATTCAAGCTGAAATTGATCAGGCAAGATATAGATGGTTAGAGTTTTATAAAGTAAAATTCGATGGTAGTTGGTATACTAGACTGTTTGGAAAATTCGTTCTAAAAGCTCAAACAGATTTTGGATTTTTAGGAACCTATAATAGTAATTTAGGTAATATACCTTTTGAAAGATTTTATCTTGGTGGAGATGGAATGCAGCAATATGCAATGGATGGTAGAGAAACAATAGCTCTAAGAGGTTATGAGAATGGATCACTCTCAAGTAGGGACGGATCAGTAATATATAATAAGTTTTCACTTGAATTGCGATATCCAATTAGTCTTAAGCCAAGTGCTTCAGTGTTTGCTTTAAGTTTTCTTGAAGCTGGAAATGGATTTGATGACTTCAAAGACTATAGTCCATTTGATATAAAAAGATCTGCTGGAATTGGTGTTAGAGTATTTATGCCTGCATTTGGATTACTTGGGATTGATTTCGGTTATGGTTTTGATTCAACAGATTTTTCAAACACAGGACAAGCATCTGGATGGCAGACCCACTTTGTAATAGGTCAACAATTTTAATCGTTTTTTAAAGAAAAATTACGATATTGCAATCGAAAAATATTTATAGATTATGAAATCGATATTTAAATTATTCGTCGCTGCTTTTTTAACAGTAGCTCCATTAACTGCAACTGCTCAGTCAAATGTTGCACATATTAATGTTCAACAACTTATTAGTGAAATGCCAGAGGTAATAGCTGCTCAAAATGAGTTAGCAAAACTTGAGAAGGATTATACTACTCAAATTGACAATGCATTTAAAGAGTTCCAGACTAAAGCTCAAAGTTATTCTTCTGATGCTGCAAATCAAACTGATGTTACTAATCAAGCAAGACAAAAAGAGCTTGAAAGTATGCAGACTAACTTGCAAGAGTTTAGAGATTCAGCTGCTCAAGAACTTCAAAAGAAACAAATGGATTTAATGACTCCACTTCTTGAGAAGGCTAGAAACGCTATCACAAAAGTTGGAGAAGAACAAGGCTTTAATTACGTTATAGATTCTAGTCCAAATGGAGGTATTATACTTGCAAACGGTAAAGATCTTTTATCTGACGTAAAAAAAGAACTTGGATTCTAAAGTAGTTTCCTAGCTTACATATGGTTTTTTAACATACATTGGCTCAATGTATGCTATATCTTCAAATTTTTTCTCTTCTAATGATTTATCAGAGAGACTAATCATATCAATAGAACTAATAGTTCTTGAAAATACCTTTGTTTTTTCTTTTACAATCTGAGATATAAATTCTTTAGATTCATTTGAATTAACAACTATAATTGATTCCTTATCTAGAATACTAGACATGTAATCGCTGTCTATAAGCTGAATTTTAGGTTGCATTATTTCTATTAAATCACTGCTATATTTAGAGATATAATAATGTTCTCCTTTATCTTTAATTAAAGAAATTATATTTTTATTTTCCTTGATTACTGAATTAGCAATAATCTTAAGAGATGATATACCGATTAAATTAATATTGTGAGGGTAGCATAGTCCCTTGGCGACTGAAAAACCTATTCTAAGGCCAGTAAATGATCCTGGACCTATTCCAATAGAAACAGCAGATAAATCCTTAACACCTAAGTTATTTTCATTTAAAATATCTTGGATAGAGGAAGTTAAAAGCTCACTGTGTCTATAGCTGTCATCCTCTGAATCAAAACTTTGAATTAATTTACCTTTTGATGACAAACAAACTGAACAGTTTTTACTGGATGTCTCTAAATTTAAAATAAATGACATCTTAGTTTGAGATTAATTAGACTGTGGGATTGATAAAGGTAACCCAAAGTAGAACTCAAGAACTTTTAATTTAAATATATAATCAAATTTAGCTCTGATATTTTCAGATTGGGCAGATTCATATCTTTGCTTTGATTGAATAAAGTCAAAAGAATTAACAGCTCCAAGTAAAAATCTATCAGAAGTATCTTCGTATGCATTTTTAAGTGAAGCTAATGTTTTATTTGAAGCTTCATATAGTTTAATAGCACCCGTAAGATCATTATAAGCTTGGTTTATTGAGTTCTCAAGATTAAGTTTCTCCTGCTCATATTGATTTTTAAGTCTATCAAGGTTTACTTTACTTCTTTCAACATTATTTCTTATCTGTTTACCTTGAAATATTGGAATGTTTAAGGCCAGACCATATCCTTGACCCTTATTCAGATCAAACTGATCATCAAAACTAGGCAGATTATCCTGATATGAAATTCTGGTATTCCACTGATAAAATGAGGTAACTGATGGCTGTAATTGTGATTTTGAAATCTGAATATCTTTTTCAGCAATAGAAATGTTAGTTTCAGCTAACTTAATGTCATTTCTGAAAGTCATTGACTTATTAAGTATTTCTTTTGGAGTCTTGGTTAGAATATCAGAGAATGGTATACTAAAGTCCTCATTGGCTATTTCAAAACTATTGAAGTCGTCAATTAAAAGAAGTTGTGCTAAACTCAATTTTGCATTTCTATAGTTATTTTCAGCTTGAACTACATTTTGTTCTTGAGAAGCTAAACTTGCTTCAATTTCAAAGATTTGTCTTGGTGAAAATGTTCCAATTTCGATTAAATCTTTTGTTCTAGCATATTCAACTTTTGTTATCTCTAGTTGAGATTTTTGAACTTTTAATATTTCGCTATTGAACATTATCTGAAGATATGAGTTTGCTACTAATAGTTTTATATCATCTTTCATGTCATCTAATTGATATTTAGATGCTAGTATCTCTAAATTAGCACGATGAAGTTGATAAACGTTTCTAAAACCATTGTATACATCAAGACCAAAGCCTGCACTCATTGATGAGAACGATGTGGTTATATCTTCAATAACATTAGTAGTAATATTTATACCTCGACCAATATTCCATTGGTGGTTTGCAGATGCAGATACTCTAGGCAAAAAGTTTCCTATCGCATCAGACTTTCCTAATTCTGAGTTTTGTAAGTTTAATTCAGATTGTTTAATGCTTATATTTTTTTCAATTGCCATCTCAACAGCATCTTGAAGAGTCAGAATATTATCATCAGACTGAGCAAATAATACTGTTGAAAAAAATAAAACGATAATTATGTGTATATATTTCATATTTTTTAAGTCTCTAGTCTTTATCTATCCTCAAATTGATCAAATGCCGATTCCTCTGGTTCAATTTTTAATGGTTCTGTCTTGTTCCAAATTTTGATATTATCTGTCATTTCAACTCCAGATAAAACTTCAACTTTTATACCATCAGATAAACCAGTTTCTAATTCTCTTCTTTCAAAATTTTGATCTGAAATTTCAATTTCTACGTATGGCTGTTGTGTTTTCCTATCAAATTGAAGAACAGCCTCAGGAATAACCATTATATCTGTCTTAGAATTAACTACCAGCGCTCCGTTAGCACTGTATCCTGCCCTAACAAAAGTATCATCATCTAAAGCAAGCTCAGCCTCAATTTTAAATTGTACTGCACCTCCTTCTTCTGTTCCCTTTGGAGCTACGAACTTAAGCTTTGCATCAAATTCTTTATTAGGTATAGCAGCCATGCTAACAATTATTTTCATACCATTAGTCAAATTTCCTACCTCTGCTTCATCCACTTTTCCTTCAAAAATCATTTGACTTAAATCAGCAATTATTGCTACAGATGTACCAGCATTAAAATTATTTGCAGCAATTACTTGATCTCCTACCTCAACTGGAATCTCCAATATTGTTCCAGAAAGAGTTGCTCTAATGTTAGTGTTAGCAGTAGATGATCCAGCAACTGAACCATTCCTTATTATCTCTAAATCATTTTCTGCAGCTTTTAGATTTTCCTTTGCAGAATTATATCTTAATTCTGCATCTTCAAATTCTTGTTGTGAAATAATTTGTTTGGCAAAAAGTTCTTTAGCTCTATTTAATTGTTTTTCACCATTTTCTAGATTTAATTTTGAGGAAGTTACTTGTGCTTGTGCACCATATACAGACCTTTCATCTGGCACAACTTTAATTACAGCAATTAATTGACCATTTTGCACAGTGTCTCCTTCTTCTACAAGAATTTTTTCAATTATACCATTAAGCTGAGGTTTTATTTCAACTTCATCTTCAGGAATAACTTTCCCAGTAACTACAGATGTAAGCTCTATAGATGATATAAATGGATTAGTAGTTTCATATTCAATTGCAGATTTGCTATTTGTTCTTACGAAATAGGCAATCGCAAAAAGTAAACCTAAGCTTAATAATATAATTCCGATATTTTTAAATTTCATTTTATTTTGTTTTAATTAATTACTCTTCTCTCAAAGCTTCTATTGGCTTTATACTAACTGCTCTCTCAGCAGGTATAAGACCAATAAGCGTACCAAGTGTTACCATTGTAGCAAAAGCGCTAAAGACGATTGCTAATGGAACTGTTGGATTTGTAAATGGAAAATCTTCTAGATTAGCCGTTCCTATATTTATTAGGAATAATAATAAAGCACCTACAATAATTCCTATTATTCCCGCAATTATTGTTAAAAAAACTGATTCAAGAACAATTTGCACTTTAACTTGTCCAGGTGTTGCACCAAGAGCTCTTCTTATTCCAAGCTCATTTGTTCTTTCTTTTACAGCAATCAACATTATATTTCCTATCCCTATTACACCAGCAAAAATGGTTGCAATACCAACAACAAGTGATAAAAATATCATACCAGAAGTAAATTTAATTATACTTTCAAATAAAGAACCAATATTAAAAGTTCCAAATGCTCTATCATCATCTGGTGAAACCGTTTTTAAAACTTTTAGATTATCTAATACAGTCTCCTCTAAATTTTTTGGATTGACATAATCATATCCTGACAGAAACATAAAACCAAATCTATCTCCTCGGTTATACATTCTTGCAAATGTTGTATATGGTATTGTTATATCTGAATCAGAACCAAATCCTTGGCCTTCAGAGAATTTTTCAATTCCAACTACTTTAAAATTAACATCATTTATAATTATGTTTTGCCCAATTGGATCCTCATCTTGATCAAAAAGTCTTTCTTGAGTACCTTCTCCAATCACAGCTACTTTTCTCTCATATTTTATATCCTCATCGTTTATATATCTACCGCCATCATATATCTTAATTACAGATATGTTTGCTTGTGTAGGAAAATTTCCAAATAAATTGAAATTATCTGATTTTATCCCTCTAGTTACTCGCGGAGGAGAACCCGAGAAGGCACCAGCTTGAAGTCCTGGAGATATATACTCTATCTCTGGAACTCTATCCTTTAGGTAATCAACATCTGATAAGCGAAATGGGAAACGTCTGCCCTCCTCAAAACCTTTATAAGGAATCGATGTACTCTGCACCCAAACACCCATTGAGTTCTTACTTAAACCGCTAAATGCATCATCAAAACCATTTTCTAACCCAGTGGCAGATCCAGCCAGAGCAATATATATAAATATCCCCCAGAAAACCCCAATTGTTGTAATTATAGTTCTTGTTCTGTTCTTTGAAATTGACTCAAAGATTTCATCCCAAGTATCTGCATCAAATATTTTTTTTAAATTATTCATCTCTAAGTGCAACTATTGGTTTTATCTGTGCAGCTCTCTTTGCCGGAATGTATCCAGCAATAACACCAAATATTATTAAAATAAGTGTAGCTACAAATGCTATGTTTAAGTTAACCTGTGGTCTTGTGATAAAATATTCTTGTAAACTTGAGTCTAAAGAGTTCAGTGTAATTATCCCTATTATCATACCTGCAAAACCAGAAATTGAAGTAATAAAGATTGACTCAGTTAAGATCATCTTTATAATTTCACTTGGCTGAGCACCCAATGCCTTTCTAACACCGAGTTCTTTTGTTCTTTCCTTAACAATAAATACCATAATATTTGAAATACCAATTATCCCAGCTATTAAAGTTCCTATACCAACAAATGCAACAATAATTTGCAAAGCTCCTGCAAATTGCATTGATCTTTCCAATTCATCAGCAACATTTCTAACTCTTATTGCACTTGGATCTGATGGATCTATTGATTTTTTCTTTTTAAGAAATGTTTTTATATCATTCTCGAGCTTGACAGCCCCTTTCCCACCCAAATTAGGATTAAATGTTACTGCAATGCTCCCTACTTTATCACTTCCCATAAGTATCTGCTGTCTAGTTGTGTATGGAAGGAATAAATAACTTTCCTCATTATCACCATCAAGATCTTGAAATACTCCAATCACTTTGTATGATCTACTTCCAATATTTATAAATTTTCCTATTGGATCTTCTGTTTTAAAAATATCTCTTGCAACGAGTCTCCCAATGACAACAACTTTTGTTTTGTTCTCAATATCTTTTTCATTAATATATCTTCCTTTCATTAAAACATTCCCCTCAATGTATTGATTTGAAGGAGATACAGCTTGAATTGAAAAGTTATATGATTCTAATTTATATTTTATGTTATCTCCATAACGAATTGTAGGATTTATATACTCAACTCTATCAGAAAAATTCGCCTTTATATCGGCGATGTCAGAGTTATCAAATTCAATCCTTCTGTTTGTTTTAAACCCACCATAGGGCTTGGTAGTCTTACCTGTATAAAGGAAAACCACATTATTTGCTTGTCGAAGAAACAGGTCAGAATAAGAGTTTTTTAAACCTTCTCCTAAACCAAAAAGAATTATAAAAATTAATATTCCAAGTGAAACAGTAGTTCCAGACAATACTGATCTAAGTTTATTCTTTTGAATAGACTGAAATATTTCTTTCCACCTTTCTACATTAAACATTCTTGATAATATTTTGTTTAACTTTTTTATCCTCTACAATTACTCCATCTTTAAGATTAACTACTCTTTTACACATCATAGCTATGTCATGTTCATGAGTTACAACTAGTATTGTTTTTCCTTCATTGTTAATTTTTTGAATTAGAGCCATTACCTCCATTGAAGTTGTAGAATCTAATGCTCCAGTAGGTTCATCAGCTAATAATACTTTTGGATTAGAAGCTAGTGCTCTAGCAATTGCAACTCTTTGTTTTTGACCACCGGATAATTCACTAGGATGATGGGTAGACCAGTTTTTAAGACCAACTTTATCTAGATATTCTAGTGCGATTTTTTGTCTATCTTTTCTTTTTAAACCCTGATAATAAAGTGGTAATGCAACATTTTCAAGTGCGCTTTTATAATTTATCAAATTAAAAGATTGAAATATAAAGCCTAAAAATTTGTTTCTATATTCTGCTGCAGTTTTTTCATCTAGATTTTCAATTCTCATTTCATCTAAGTCATATGTACCATCATCTGCATTGTCTAGCATTCCTAGGATGTTTAAAAGAGTTGATTTACCTGACCCAGAAGATCCCATTATTGCAACCAGTTCTCCAGCTTCTACGTTGAAATCAATCCCTTTTAATACATGAAGAGAAGATGATCCCATTTCATAGGACTTATGTAGTTTATCAATTTTAATCATATTAATGCAAAATTAGTTTTTCTTATAATAAAATGTGTTATCATAACATTAAAACTTTTTAATTAACTGGGACCATTATTACCTTTTTATTCTCAGTTAAATTAAATAGCATTTTCTCAAACTTTGGTGGACCTAATACTGGTTTTACATCATTTGAACTTCCATAACTTTCTTTAGGAATCCCTATAAGATTCAAATCAAGTTTTTGATTTTCATTCTCATCATGAAAAAATTGAATTGCGTATTTTCCAGGAGAGATAGAATCAAAAGAAATTTTAGAAGAGTAATTAATAACCCATGATGTTCCAACTATTACTGGATTTTCATTATCATCAAGAATACGAATATATATAGGTCCAATGTTAGATACAAGATTATTTATTTCCATGTCTATGGAAATATTACCTCTAAGATCCGTGATGTAATATTTGCTGGTTTCTTCTTGAGAAAAAACTACATTTAAAAATAGAAAGTTTAAAATAATTAATATATGTAAGTATAATTTCATTGCGGTAATTCAAATAAATCTTCAACTTTACATTTTAAAGTTTTGGCAATCTTTAATGCTAGCACAGTAGATGGGACATAGATTCCATTTTCAATAGCGTTAATACTTTTTCTTGAAACC
>CERV01020451.1_pt1 | contig 11265 bp, 9 predicted proteins | sample 530871 | NCBI WGS metagenome assembly CERV01 (sample SAMEA2621045, study PRJEB7988) | marine metagenome | biome: marine biome (ENVO:00000447); feature: deep chlorophyll maximum layer (ENVO:xxxxxxxx); material: "saline water (ENVO:00002010), including plankton (ENVO:xxxxxxxx)" | depth 50 m
GCGAATCAATTGCAAGCAATTTATTCGCTGACATATTTTTAGTCGTGTTCGCGTCTTTTTGTCAAGTCGAATAAAAGATTTTTTTCTAAAGCAAAAAGTTTAAAATGGTGTGTCGCCTATTATCGTTACTCGTTCAACATGCCTTTCTTGTGGATAGAAATCATTCGAAGCATGATGCTGAACAATTCTGTTATCCCACATCACGATCGTGTCAACTTCCCACTTGATTCGACACTGTATCGAGGGGTCAAGTATTGCTCGCTCGAGAACGTTCAGTAAATGCCGGCTTTCTTTCTCCTCGATCCCTTCTATATGCGAGACAAAAGGTCGGTTTGTGTAAATGCCTCTCTCACCTGTTACAGGATGTGTTCGGATTACTGGATGTCGCGCAGAAGGAAACTCTTCTTGCTTCTTCTTCCTCTCCTCATCGCTCATTCGCTGCCCGAACGTTCGAGTAAAATCGTGTATCGCGTAAAGAGAGTCAACACGGTTTTTAACATCAGGATCAAGCCGATTATAAGCCTCAGCAGTATTCGCAAAAGACGTATCTCCACCAACAGCGGGTATAACACGACCACGGAGTATCGACCCCATTGAAGGGTCTTGACGCCAAGTTACATCTGAGTGCCAATTAGAAGCAGCGTACTGAACTTTGTCGTTCGATATTATTTTAACAATTTCTGGGTAACCATCTGGGCTAGGTGCAAATGGGTGAGTTTCTAAATCGCCAAAGCTTTTTCCAAATTCGATGTGTTGTTCTCTACTGATGTTCTGATTCCGGAAGACAAGGACTTTGTGATCGAGCCAAGCTTTATTTATGTAATCAATTTGTAGTGGGGTAGGTTCAGCGAGATTAATGCCAGTAATTTCTGCTCCGAGATGTCCGCTGATCAGGTCTGTTTTCACGTTTTCCTAAATTGTCACTTCCTTAACAATAGAACTTTGGAAATGAAGTGACATAATCGCTCTCCTGAGCGAAACTTAAAGAAATAACATGATCACTAGAAGAAAGGAAAACAAATGCCGCACACAGTTATGGCAGAGTTCCACTGCAATGAAGGAATGGGAGAACTCCTTCTACCAGGTTTGTTGGAATCGTTAAGCGAAACTAGAGCTTTCGAAGGATGCGAAAGTGTAGAGACCTATGTGGATCAAGATGACCCTGACAGGGTTTATCTATGGGAAAAATGGGCAACACGTGAAAACTATGAGCAGTACATTGCTTGGCGAATAGAAAGTGGAATGCTTGAAGCTCTAGCCCCGATCCTAGTTAAACCTATGAAACCCTCACACTTGTCACCCCAAGATTGAAAGTAAAAATTTTGGAATTATGGTTTCGGGGGTTCACCCATAACGCTTGCTCGTTCCATAATTCTTACGTCAGGCCAATAGTCGCTTAACGCGTAGTGCTGAACCAGCCGGTTGTCCCACACAGCGATCGAATTGTCGCTCCATCTGAAACGACACTGGTATTCAGGGAACTCTGCCTGATGGGAAAGTAAATCAATCAAAGGAAGGCTTTTTTCTCGAGTTAAGCCTTTGAAGTGGTTAACAAAAATTCTGTTAACGAAAAGGTATTTCTTTCCTGAGTCTGGGTGTGTGCCAACAACAGGATGTTCAACAATGGGATATTTTTCTCTTATTTCTTCGCGTTTCTCTTCTGGTACCTGAGAGCCAAAAGAATAAGAATAATCATGTACAGCAACTAAATTCTCAATTTCTGATTTCACGGAATCATCGAGACCTTCGTAAGCCGCACACATGTCAGAAAACATCGTGTCACCACCGGTAGCCGGCACACTGATGGCTCTAAGTACAGCTATTTTCGAAGGGGCTTCGCGCCATGTCACGTCATGATGCCAACTGTTCTCATAGCCTCCAACATCAGCGCCCTTTTCGAACCTTACAAGTTTCGGATGTTCCGTATTGGAAGGAATAAAAGGGTGTATTTCTAACTCGCCAAAACTTTCAGCAAAAGACACCTGTTGTGCGGATGTAATTTCCTGACCCCGCAAAAAAATGACTTTGTATTCGATAAGAGCCTGATGAAGTTCATCCAATACTTCCTCTGAAAGACCACTGGGAATATCAACCCCATCAATTTCGGCACCAACTGTCGCTCCAATCATCGAAGCATCAAAGTTCTTCCATTTAAGTCCACTTAAACGTGAACGCTCTTCGGCTAGGTGACCTAACGGTCCAACCTCAACTCCATCAAAGTCAGAGAATTTGTATCTGAGACCAGCCAGCTTCGCTGCAGGATCTTCAGTAGCTACTACATCTGAATGGCTCGCTTTACCCATGTATTAATGTTAGTAGTAAGAATGTAATCGCGTAAATAAGAAAAGAATTTAGTGAAAAAACAACCAAACCCATTCCCAGCAAGCATCGGTAGTCAGGAGGACACTTCAGAAGGTCCTTTAGATCAAAAAGCCCACCATAAAACAATTGAACACACCGAAAGACTGAAGCGAAAACTATACGAAGTGAGACAAGGGGTGTGGAGTCAGGTAGGTAACGGACTTTCAAATCAGAATTTCGTAGAAGGACCGGAGGGGCTCATAGTGATCGACACGGGAGAATCACAAGAAGAAATGATCGCCTCCCTGAAAGCAGTTCGTGAATACACCGATGCGCCAGTTGCAGCGGTTATATACACGCACTTTCATTATGTGCACGGAACATCAGCTTTGTGGGAAAAAGAATCTGAACAACCACCAATTTGGGGTCACAGCGAGATTGAGAACAATTTACGTCGCATAGGTATTGATGTAAGTGCCGCCGCAACTCGAGGACTCGTTCATCAATTCGGCTTACTGCTTCCAAAAGAAGGCCAAGATGGAATCGTCAACTCGGCGTTAGGGCAATATTTCCGGCTAGAAGAACACTCTCCATGGACTCCTGGTTTCATTGCCCCTACTCACACATTTAATGAACCCACACGCGCGACAATCGGCGGTTTAGAAGTTGAGATGACTCCAGCACCTTCCGACGCCAATGATTCGATCACGATATGGTTCCCAGAAATAAAAGTTTGCATAAACAACCTTCTATGGCCAACACTTTTCAACGTCTTTGCCATCAGAGGTGAAGAGTACAGGGACCCGCGCATACTGATTGAAGGAATAGAGCAGATGATAGGCCTGGAAGCCGAACATCTAGTCGGAGTTCATGGCCCGCCCTTAAGCGGATCACAACAAATTTTAGATGACCTGACTCAATACCGAGACTCGATTCAGTTCATGTGGGACCAAACCGTTCGAGGAATCAACAAAGGATTAACCCTCAGTGAAATAACAGAATTGGTTCAATTGCCTAAAAAATATGAAAACCGTTACTTTACGCAACAGTTCTACGGTCTAGTAGAACATCATGTCCGGCAAATACACAACGGCTTAAGAGGGTGGTTCGACGGCGACGAATCCGCACTATTTCCCTTACCAGCATCTAAACGAGCCGAAAAACTTATAGCTGGTTTTGGGGGAATAGAAAAAGTTCGTGAAGAGATAACAAAAGCATTAGAAGAAGATGATTTACGCTGGGCGCTCGAATTAGCAACATGGTTGATTCGAATAGAAATAAATGAAAACGGTCGAAGCGATGGAGGAGAAACTGAAGATCGCAACCGACTCGCTTCCATATTGAGAAAAATTGGACAAAGAACAACTTCAACAAATGTTCGCAACTGGTGTTTGACCAGAGCTCTTGAACTTGAAGGAAAGTTGGATCTAAGTCGATTCCGTAAACATCGCTTCAGCGAACGTCAGGTTTTGAATCAACCAACGGAGTCTTTCGTTCATGCACTAAGACTTTTATTAGATCCAGAACTTTCAAATCAACTCGATATTCGTATCGGTTGGCGTTTCGATGACGATTCAACTGCAGGTCTTCATATACGCAACGGTATCGCAGTTCCAACTGACGGCAAGAAGAGCGAAGCCACATTAGTTATCAAGATCAGCGATTGGGCTCGCATACTTGGAGGTAAAACTACTTTGAAAGAACTTCTTCAAAGTAAAGATGCAGAAATCGAAGGGGCGGAGGCAGCTTTCATTAAGGCCGTTAGTTGCTTTGATAATCCTTCTCTACGTTGAGACCTACTGGTCAGCTAAAGCATTTTTTGCTTCAACTGCAGAAGCAGCTTCAAGATCATCACGATCATTTTCTAAACGAAACTCAATCCACTCAAGATTGCCAGTAAAAGTGAAAGGACCAACGTATTTATCAGAGACTGTCGGTCCCAAATCTTTACCAACATCCATTCCATACATTGTTTGCCTATAAGGCAAAGTATCTATCTCGATCTCTCCCAAATAGTCACGATTATCTTTGTTTTCAATATAAAGAGAGGCAGTTCCATGGTTTTCAGCAGTTTTGCGGTATGAGACACCAAGTTCGCATTCTCCGGTATCGAGTTTCCTCTCAGAAGAGACAATTGTGGATGAACCCATAAAGTTGTACTCGAATACCAGATGACTATTGGCAACATATAAAACAATTCCGCCGGTTCTGCCGCCACTAGCAACTAGGACTCCTTCAGAATCTCTATCGAGAGCCACTTTTGCACCTATTTCAAATGAACGGTTCCTAACATCCGGTATTTTAAAGCGCTCAAGATGAGGAGTATTTTTCAAAAATCGTTGAGGTTTAGACAGGGGAAGCCTGTCCTCACGCCTCATAAAAAACAATTCATTACCACGGTCATCAAGTGGAAGAACGTTGAAACTCTCAGCTTCATCCCACCAAAGATCAATCATTTCTTTAAGCTTTTCCGGTTCGCTAGCCGACAGGTCATGACATTCAGAAAAATCCTTTGAAGTGTCATATAAAGCCCACTCCTCATCCTCAAAAGGAACACCTTTACGGTGCATAGTCACTGCTTTCCATCCGTCCGACCAGATAGCACGATGACCCATCATCTCGTAATACTGTTTAGGTCGAGTGGTTGGTGTATCAACTGCATTTGCAGGAAACGTGTAGCGCATGCTTGTTCCCTCTACAGGTTGTTGATCAACACCTTGAAAATTTTCCGGTGACTCAACACCAACTATGTCGAGAATCGTTGGCATCAAATCTATTACATGGTGGTAGTGGTCACGAATTCCACCAGCGTCGTCTATTCCATTAGGCCAATGCATGATAAGAGGATCTCGTATCCCACCTTCATAAGTGTTCTGCTTGTAGAAACGCAGGGGAGTGTTGCCCACTTGTGACCAGCCCCACGGGTAATTGTTGTAGTAATTCGGACCGCCTATCTCATCTAAGTGTTGAATCATGTCATCAACTTGTAGAGGCATCAGGTTGAAATAAGCAAGCTCGTTAGTGGTGCCGTGTTTACCACCTTCCTGACTGGCGCCATTATCTGAAAGAAAAACAATAAGAGTGTCGTCTAAAAGATCCTGTGTTTCTAAGAATTCGATCAGACGGCCAACCTGATCATCAGTGTGATCAAGAAAAGCTGCGAAAACTTCCTGCATTTTCGCGTAGAGAGCTTTTTGTTCTTCACTTAATTTCTCCCAAGGTTCAACACCACGATTTCGTGGAGAAAGTTCAGCTTCAGAAGGAATTACTCCCAAATCCAGTTGCTTCTCGTACCATTTTTGTCTTATGACATCCCAACCTTTGTCATACTTCCCCTTGTATTTATCTATATATGAACTTGGTGCCTGATGAGGGGAGTGCGTAGCCCCAAAGGCTACGTAACAAAAAAAACGTTCACCAGGTGAAGACGACTGCTGGGCGCTAATCATCGAAATTGCTTGGGTGACCATATCCTCTGAAAGGTGGTAGTCGTCTTCACTAGGAGGGTCTACGGCATGGTTATCGATTACCAATTCAGGTGAGAATTGATCAGTCGCCCCTCCAAGAAAACCATGAAATCTGTTAAAACCTCTTTGGAGCGGCCAATGGTCGAAAGGTCCCGCAGGTGAGCAGTCTTCAAGATTTGCCAAATGCCATTTACCGACAGCAAAAGTGCCGTAACCGTTTTCTCTTAGGACTTCAGGAAGAGTAGCTGCTGACTTGCTTATGACACCTCGGCAGTTGGAAAACCCTGTATCGAGATTTGAAAGCCATCTCATACCTACCGAATGATGGTTGCGTCCACTCAAAAGACAGGCACGCGTCGGTGAGCAAAGAGCAGTGGTATGAAAGTTGGTGTAACGCAAACCACCAGCAGCGAGACGGTCGATATTAGGTGTTTCAATGTCAGAGCCGAAACATCCAAGATGGGAAAAACCTGTGTCGTCTAAAACTACGACAACCACATTTGGAGCACCAGATGGTGGTGTAGTACGAGGTTCCCAAGAAGGAGTACTTTCAGCTGCTGTAACCCCTGGACCGGTAACTCTGTTTGACATGGTTTCCTTTCGACTTATAAAGAGGCAATTATCTCGTCTATATGGTTTACGAGTAGTGAAAAATGTCCATCATCTGGATACAAATTTATTTCACAATCTGGAATTAAACTCGCTTGATGGCGAGCCATTGATGCAGGTACATCAATATCGACTTCGCCTTGAAAAAGACTCACCGGAACATTGAGGTCCTCAAGTTTAAAACCCCAAGATCTGGAGTAAATACCTATTTCTTCAAGCAAGGGACCACTGCCTTGACGTACTCCTTCGACTGCACTCGCTGCAACGAAATCTTGAGCATCTGTCTTAGAGAGAACTAGACGATCAGGTTCTGGAAGTCCTTCGACAAATTTCTTCAACCCTTTCGCGGGCTTTGAGGAAAGTTGCCTAACCATAAGAAAAGTCGACAAATGCAGTACCGGAGGAAAAAATTTTCCATAACGAAAAAGCACGCGGTTCGAGAGCATCATCCCGGATGTCGCATTAGGAGCATCTATGGGGCCTAGACCACAAGCGACAGTGACTTTATTCAAGTAGCCAGGAATCGCTCTAGCACACGCCAAGGCGTACGGTCCACCTCCCGACACTCCAAGAATCGAGAATTTTTCTAGTTTTAGAATTTTCGCAACTTCAACAACATCATCAGGCCAATCCAAAAGTTTGCGCTTATTTTTTCTTGTTGAATGACCGATCCCGGGCCGGTCTAGAGCCAGGAGTTGAATGCCAGCTTTGAGAAATGCATCATGATTTGATTGCGGTTCGAGTCGACTGCCGGGAAAGCCATGAAAATAGAAGACAGGTTTACCTGAAGGGTCTCCAAAACGAGCGAAAGACAGAGAACGCCCATCAGATAATTTCACACTCTCGAGTAGTTCAGGTGAAGACATTTGAAAACCTTAGATTATGTGAAAGGCTTGAGACGACTGCGCCAAAGATCTTTTTGCGAGTTGGTCCGACAACTGTTAGAGAAAAAAATTTAGGATTGTTCTGTTATGGCTGTCAAACTGAGTCGCTTTCAAGGATCAATTGTGATCATGGCTTGTGGAATTGCGTTTAGTTTCGGAGCGTTGACATTCCGATACCTAGAAGAAGCCGATGCTTGGCAGTATCTTTTCGTCAGGGGTGCTTCCGCCGCTCTGGTTTCAATAGTGATAATTCTCGGGATGGGCAGAAACCCATTCCGATCAGTTATTGAAGCAGGAAGTGCCCAAATAGTTGCTGGTCTAGTCATGGGAGGATTATTCACTCTTTACATCGTTGCTTTAAGCCGGGTGACGGCAGCTTTCGTCCTGCTCATACAATCAACTAGCCCTTTTTACGCTGCTCTTTTCGCCCGAGTTTTTTTAAAGGAGTCTCTTACACGCGATACGGGTATCGCTATGTTCGTTTCTCTTATAGGTGTGGGAGTGATGGTGGGAGGGGGCTTAGAGGGTGGCGACACGGTCGGAATAATACTTTCCATTATTCTTTCCATAGCTTTGGGCGGCTACACGGTACTTGTTAGAAGCTCACCGGCAAGAGATCCTGGGGTGCCAACAGTAGTTGGAGGCACAGCCTCAGCATTAGTCGCAGGTTTGGTAGCAGGATTTGGCCCTGGTTTGGAAATGTCTGGAAATGACATACTCATGGGATTTATAGGAGGAGGCATTCTGATTGGCGCCTTCACACCGTTTTGGAATTACGCACATCGTTTCGTGCCTTCGGCAGATATTTCTTTACTTTTAATCTCGGAAATAGTCGCGGCCCCTTTATGGGTGTGGATTTGGGTAGACGAAACTCCTAGAACCGAAACTCTCGTAGGTGGAGCTATATGCCTTGCATCTGTTGTATGGCTAACGCTTCGTTCTTCAAGAGGAAATGGAGACCAGCAATTCGAACGACTAGAGCAGACCCGAGCTCTTCACATTGGAGCCGTCCCAGCGTTCTTTAGAGTAAGAAAAAGTAATTAGCTTTTAAGACTTTTCTCAAGATCTTCGGTTGAAGTGATTGGTAATTCACATTCAAAGTTTCTACAAACCCAAGCCTGATCACCTGTACGATTTTCCCATAGTGGGCCTGAAAAACTTTCTCCCCAAGCTAAAACGACATTTGGCAACAAAGAAGAGTTGACAACCTCTACAAGATCGGATCGGTTTCCGGTAATCAAAACCTCAGTTGAACCGTTGTGATAAATGTCAAGAGCTCCGAGCAGATGACCGAAACCAGTCGGATGCTGCGCAACCTGTTTGGAAACAAGTTGCAAAACTCTTTCCGCTGATTCAACGAAACTCGACTGGCCTGTCAAAGCTCCTAGACGAAATAGTGCCACAGCAGCCAGACTATTAGCGGAAGGAATAGCATTATCAAAAACGTCTTTCATTCGCGTGATGAGAGGGTCGGCATCATTGCCTGTAGTAAAAAATCCACCGTTTTCTTGGTCCTCAAACAAATTAATTAAAGAAAAGGCGGTTTCTGTAGCCATCTCTGTCCAACGCCTCTCACCTGTCGCCTCACCAAGACGTGTTAAACCATCAATGACAGCCGCATAGTCAGCCGCGTAAGCAAGATGTTGGCTGCCAGCTTCAGGCTGCCATGCTCGCAACCATCGGCCATTTTCATCTCTCAAATTTTTCAACAGAAAATCGCCGTTCAATCTCGCAGCTTCCAACCAGTCATCTCGACCAGTTGCGACAGCCGCCTCGGACAGAGTTGCCAGCATAAGCCCGTTCCATTCCGTGAGAACTTTGTTATCAAGACCAGGGCGGATACGTTCCTTGCGTTTCTCAAAAAGGGCTCTTCTTGAATGCTCCACGTTAGATGGTCTAATTAGATCGCCAATTTTATGCCTGTAGAGAATGTTGGAACCTTCGAAGTTGCCACCACTGGTCGCTCCGTACCATTCGATCACCTCATCGGCATAGTCACCACATATTTCTTCTAGATCTTTCTTATCCCAAACATAAAACTTCCCCTCCACACCTTCAGAATCAGCATCTTCAGCTGAATAGAAACCTCCCAAAGGGTCACATAAATCTCTCAAAACGTATTCAATAGTTTCTTCCGCTACTTGACGCCACCTGGGATCCGAATTCAATTTCCATGCATGCAGATAAACTCTGGCGAGCATAGCGTTGTCGTAGAGCATCTTCTCAAAATGAGGAACCAGCCACCGTTCATCAACCGAGTAACGGGAGAAACCTCCACCTAGGTGATCATAAATTCCCCCAGAAGCCATGCTTGCAAGAGTGAAGGTAACAACAGCTTCAATAGAAGCGTTCTCCTTTTTAGCCATACGTCTTATGAGAAAATCAAGGTTCATAGCCTGAGGAAATTTAGGTGGATTCCCAAAACCCCCATGAACTCGGTCATGATGAGAAATCATATTTGAAACAGCCTGCGTTAAAACGTCAGAAGAAGGTGGTGATGAATCCGGAGGAATTTGAGACAACTGTTCTATACGGGAAGTCAATTCGGTGGCCATTTGCTCAATATCAGACTTCTTTGTCTCCCATGCCTCGCTAACAGCTTCGAGCACTTGAGGAAAAGAAGGCATTCCTCCACGAGGTTTATCAGGCCAATAAGTTCCACCATGAAAAGGTCTACCCTCATGATCACAGAAAACAGTCATGGGCCAACCCCCACGCCCAGTTAATGAAGTAACTGCTGTCATGTAAATAGCGTCAACATCAGGTCTTTCTTCGCGGTCAACTTTGATATTCACAAAATTTTCGTTCATTAAAGCTGCTATTTCAGGATTCTCGAAAGATTCATGAGCCATCACGTGACACCAATGGCACGCTGAATAACCAACAGATAAAAGAATAGGAACATTACGTTCCCTAGCTTGTTCGAAAGCGTCTTCCCGCCAAGGAAACCATTCGACTGGATTATCAGCATGCTGACGTAAATAAGGGCTTGTTTCCCCAGATAGATGATTCATTACTTGACCCTAACCAGAAAACATTTAAGAAATAGAATCAAAACATGAAACAAAAACCTGTGAACCTTAATGAAGCTCTTGAATCGTTTCGCGATACATGGAGTCCACGAATCGTTACAAAAATAAATGACTATGACGTGCGAGTAGCTCATGTCGAAGGAGAACATGTATGGCATGTGCACGAAGAAACAGATGAATTTTTTCTCGTGTTGAAAGGTGACTTTGATATAGCAATACGAGAAGGAAGTGTAGAAAAAGTTGTGCATATGTCAGAAGGAGATGTTTATGTTGTCCCAAGAGGCATGTTTCATAAACCTTCCTCAAGTGGGGCTTCCATTTTGATGTTTGAACCAACTGGAACGAACTCGACAGGAGATTATTATGAGGGAAGTCTCCCGGAAAATGTTGAAAGTACTACTGGTCGCTCTCTTGCTTGAATTTGTTTCTTCTAAAGAGTCTTATGGAAAACAAAAGGAGTAATGAAGCAATAACAATAGGTATATAAATTTTTGAAGAAGAACTACTATCATCCTCTGAGATTTCCGCCGTTGTCTTCTGGGTAACGGGGGCCGTTTTTTCTTCTTCTGGTGTTTCTAAAGTTTCCATCATTGTGTAATCCGGCTTTTCAACTGCCACCTCTTCGATGGCGGGAGACTCTTGAATGACTGGATCAGTTTCTTCTCCTGATGCTTTAACAGGTTCCACTGTTGTGGGAGCCGGTTTTTCAACCACCACCTCTTCGACAACAGGAGCTTCTCTTTCTGGTGTTTCTATAGTTCCTGGTGTTCCTCTAGGTTTTTCCGGAACAGGGTTCTGATACCAGTCAAAAATTCCAGTACGTCCAGCTTCTCTGTTGGGGACATTTTCCACCGGTGTGCCGAAGCTTTCAATGTAGCCAATAGAGGCTGTAAAACGAGACGGATGGTTTCCCACAATTTTTACCTGATGTAAACCACCAATGGACTGTTCAACATGATCAAAAATTCGAAT